>ERZ650310.258-NODE-258-length-16042-cov-9.141427_pt1 | contig 16042 bp, 29 predicted proteins | sample MGYA00376246_ERZ650310 | MGnify/ENA primary metagenome ERZ650310 (study PRJEB26733, sample SAMN07839286) | wastewater metagenome | biome: small river; feature: stream; material: water | place: USA: North Carolina | collected 2016-03-01 ...
GCACGCGCGCGCCGCAGCGGTCGCAGATGAGGGCGCTCACGACCGCGCCCCGCTGCGGTGGGCCCTCACGCATCCTCCAAGTCGAAACCCGCCAGCATCGCGTCATGCGCGCCGCTGACCGCCGCCTCGCCGAGGCTCCCGCTCGACGAACTCGTCGCAAGGTGGATCTTGAGCATCAGCGGTTCTGAGGTGCGCGCCAACACTGCCAAGCTCTACGAGCTGCATATGCGCGCCCACATCATCGACTTCTTCGGCACGCTGGATCGCATGACGCGAGCGCAGATCGGAAACTACCAGCGTGAGCGGCTTCGCGTGGTGATGCGCTCGACGCTGCGCAAGGACTCTTCGTACCGAGCCCCATCGTGCGAGAAGCGCGCGTAGCCGACACCGCCGCGCCATCGGAGCTTCCAACCTTGTGTTCTTCGAGCCATCGTTCAACGTCTCTCTCGTCGTACTTCAGTTGTCGGCCGATGCGAACGTGCGGCATCGTCGGCTGCACCGCGCGCTCGAATGTGTCGATGCTGACGCCGCAGATGGCGGCTGCGCGCTCGCGGGAGATCAGGGGCGTCACGCCGCCACCGCCGCGCGCCGGGGGACGTTGGCGGCCACAAGCGCCGTCGCGTGGCGCACGGCCTTGAAAGCGGTCGTTCCAGAAACCCCGAGTGCTGCGCCGATCTGTGAGTACGAGAGGCCGGTGGCCCGCAACCTCGTCGCCTCGGCCGCGTACGTCTCTGGGTAGTTCGACGTCTTTCGTAGCCCCGTGTCATACGCGTGCTGGATGTTGCGTGACCGTGTTGCTACCTCCAGGTTCTCGATCGCGTTGTTCCGCTTGTCCCCGTCGATGTGGTTGATGTCCATTCCGTCAGGAATGGGGCCACGAAGAACGGTCCACACAACGCGATGCGCGGCCACCAGGAAAGCGCGACTCTTTGCGTTGACGCGCACCATGAAGTAGCCGCGCTTGCTTTTGGTTTCTAGCCTTCTCGGTTCACCGAACGGTGTCGCGTTGAGGTTTCGTAGCTTCCAGATCGATCCGTCCTCGCGCACCGCAATGACACCACGGGCCACGAGCTCGACAACCGCAGCCATCGCTTCCGCGCCACTCACGAGAATACGCTCTCCCATGGCTCACCTCCGCGCACTGCTGCAATCATTCGGCCGATGACTTCCGCGCACTGCGGGACGACGGCGTTCCCAAGTTGTCGGTTTCGGTGTGCCCCCCCCCGAACCCCATAAGTCACTCCGTGAATTGGGGGTTCAACGGTCCACCCATTACCGTTGCGAGCCCATCGCCACTGTTCGGGCTGGCCCCCTTCCGGTTGTTGTTGCCCGTCACCGTCGGCGTGGGTAGAAGGCCAAGCCGAGCCGCACCATGCAGCGAAATGGTGTCGTGCGTCAGATCCGACCTGCTCACCATTGGTGTTGGCAGTAGCCCGCGCTTCGCCATTGTCGTCAGCGATAGGCGCACCTTGCCCACCCTCCCATTGGCTCCGCCCTGGCTGCTCCCGTACGGGCTCGCCACCGGCGTCGGCAGCAACAACGAACACTCTGCGGCGGAGGTGGGGCGCCCCAACGTCGAAGGCAGAAAGCGCGACTGCGGCCGAATGGTATCCGACATCCCGCAATCCGTGCCGCACATGGGGCAGCCACTTGCGCGCGCCTGACGCGACATTCTCGACGACGACCCAGGCTGGCCGGAGCTCGGTGACGATTCGGAGGTACTCGAACCAGAGTCCGCTACGAGGGCCGGATAACCCCAATCCAACTCCAGCTGCCGATACGTCCTGACATGCCTCATGGGAACCCTCCGCAGATCAGATCGACCGCGGAGAGCTCCCCAGGCACCTCCTTCCTGGGGATAGCGGCGTTGTGGCGGTGCCACTCGTGGTGACACTCCTGACACAGCCAACGAACCTCAAGAGGCTTGTTGTAATCGTCGTGATGGCCCTGAATGGTCGTGCGCCCGTCCTTCATATGGCCAGATCCGCCGCATGTCTCGCAGTAATCGGAACGCACAAGCTCTCCGCGAAGCAGGGCCTTCTCCACCTTGTCGTGAGCTTGGTCATCCTGGAATGACCCGCCTCGATAGAAGGCATTGTCGGCGCCATGGCGAATGCGAGAACGCATCGTGGTCCGCCGCCTCAGTAGATCCCACATGCCTTGCCTCGACACTCCAAAGCGCGTCGCCACGGTCGCAAGACTCTCACCAGAGTCGTACAGACGAACGCTCTCGTCCGCCTGCTCTTGAGTCAGCTTCTTTAGGCTTGCCATTCCGTAGGCCTCCTGCACATCAGTGACGCTCCTATCCACCGTTGGCCAGTGCTTCGCTAGAACGGCGCGGCACTTCTCATCCACTTCGACCTGCCACGCAATGGGGCCAAGCCCGGCGCGCTCTAGGCCCAGTTCGAGCCCGCCGATGCCACTGAAGAGGGAGCCGATCACTCCCCCACCCCTGCCGCGCCCGCACCGGGGCTCCGGTCGGCTACCGACATCCCATCGACACGCGCATCCACCACATCGGGCGGGTCCGTCGTCGGCGACACCTTCTCCGCTGCGCGCAGCGCCTGTAGCCCCTTCAACGTGAGGCCATTGGGCTGACGACGGTGCTCGGCCTGCATCGCCTCCACCAGCGCGCGCAGGGCCACCGTGTCGGGGTGCTCCAGCGTGTCTCCCATCTCTGCCGCCGCGATCTCCCGGGCCACCGCGTCGATGCGCTTGCCGATGATCTCGAGCTTCGCGTTGGCGATCTCTAGCCCGCTCGGCCCGTGAAGCTCGCACTCGCGCATCTCCAGCTCGTCGATCACGTACTCAGTCGCGGCAATCTTCGCAGCCATGTCTTTGCCCTGCCGCTTGGCGCTGAGCATCGTGCTGCGCCGCCGAATGAGCGCCGCGATGGCAACCTTTAGCGCTTCGAGCCGGTGCGCTCGCGTCGCCTCCGCCAGCGGGTCGCCCTCGGCCGGTGGGGCCTCCCTCTGCGCCCTGAGCCCCGCCACGAACGCCGCGCCCTCCGCTCGGATGGCCTCGGGGTCGGCGCCAGCGGCGCGAAGGTCAGCGTCCACGTCGGCAGCTGGCCGTGTGACGTCGAGGCAGTCTTCCTGCTCCTCGTACTCGTCGCCGTCCACGAGATGCTTGCCTGTGTGGCCAGCAGCGCGCTCGCATTGGCCCTGTCCGAAGTGGTGGCCGCTGGTGTCAAGGATGGTCTCGCAGCGCTTGGTGTCACCCACGGCCGCCCTCCTTCGCAAGCGCGCCCGCCTCGACAGCGCACAGCGCGCACGGCGTCGTGGCTCCGTGCTTTGGGCAGGGCGTTGCCAGCGCGAAGGCGCGCACTCGCACCTCGCCCTCTAGCGCCAGTGACGCGCGAATCTGAGAGCAAAGCTCATCGCGATTCGCGGCCCCATTCTCGGCCAACATCGCAACGCCCCAGCGCCTGAGCAGCTCCGCAGCAGAGGCCCCCTCCGCCGCCCGCGCCTCCGCGGCCTCTGCTCGGCGTAGCGCCTCACGAAGCGCGCTCCGATCGTCGTACAGCTTGCGCTCGAGTAGCGTCAGCAGGTCATCCGTCGGCATCACCGGCTGCATACCGAAGGCTTCGTCGACAATGGTGGCCAACTGGTCGTGGTGAGCCTGGTGCCGCGCCTCCGCGGCCTCTGCTCGGGCCAGGATGCGCAGCACGGCATCACACGCGGCGTGCTCGCGGCTCGGTCGCCACTGCTCACCGGGCGCCAGCGTTCCGGCTACGATGACAGAGCCGACGACATCGGAGAGCACTGCTTGCGCCTCGCTGGCGAGGTTACATTGGTGCGCCCATGCGTCGCGCGCTGACTCCGCGGCCTCTGCTCGGGCCACGGCGGCCCGGTTCCGCGAGTCAGATCCTTCCAGCTGAGCCTGCAAGCTGGCTATCGCTCGGTCGGCCATATCCACTCGGGCCCGCTCCGTCAGGATGCCGCGCTCCGCAATGGCCATCAACTGGCCGACGGCGCCCTCGCTCATCATGCCAGTGATCCGCGTCAGAGCGACGGCCGCCGAGCTGTTCCGATTGTACGTTTCCCAAAGAAACGCGAGCGCATCGCCTTCGATGGGTTGCAGCCGCGCCTCCGCCGCCTCGATCGCGTCGATGGCTTCGTTCATGTTGATGCCGACTTGGTTGTAGGCCCACTCTGCGGCAAAGGTCCGCAGCTCCGCAACCCGCGCGGCGCTCATTCGTCGGTCGTCACTCATGGTCCAGCCGTCCCTTCACGATCTCGATTGCCCGTAGTAGCGCGCCCCTGCTCAAGAGCGCTTCGTGATCCATCTGCGCCTCCAGCGCCGCCACGCACTCCGCGATCGCGGCGCGGCGCCCACGCGCGTATTCATAGCCGAGAACGTCCGCGATTGCCTTGTCGACATCCCAGACGAAGCAGGTGCCGTGACACGTGGGACAGCCGCGACCGCCGGTGCACTGGGGACAAGCTCGCTGGCTCATCGCGACCGCCCCACCTCGCCGCCGGTCGATTTGTCCCGCACGGGCCGGGTGAGCTTGCGGATGCGGACGTTCGCCATTCCGCACAGCCGTTGCTTAAGCAACGCCGACGCGCGGCCGTAGGCGAGCATTCGGCAATAGCCCGCGTCGCCGTGCAAGCCGACGTGAACGTCAGCCGCTTGCTCGACGCCGTTGTCCGTCCATCGAACCCTGTACCCGCACACCTCACGAGGGGGGGTGGTCATCGCACCACCAGCCGGTAGAGCTTTGCGCGCTGCCTTCGCGTAGCCGTGCGCCTGCTCTTCGTTGCTGAAGTTGCGCACGTCCCAGCGGAGCCGAGAGCCGCCCGGTGTCACGACGCGGAAGGCGACCACGCGCGCCGGCCTGGCGAGGATGGCGCGGGCGGCAGCCTCCGCGTCAGCGGTTCGCTGAATGCCAGCGTCGCAACCGCTCAGCAGATCGTGAGCAGCGGACTGGAGCCGTTGCAGCGCCTCGCGTAGCTCTCGTTTGGTGGTCATTGCTCAGGGCTCCTTACTGGCGGGCATGAAGCCTTCGGGCTCGATTTTGAAGAACGCTTCGCCGTGTGGATCGCACTTAGCGTTTCGCCTCTCGGCTTCCGTCTCCGCCTCAACCTTCGACATCGGTTCCGAGACGATCTCGTCAGGAGGCCCATAGTCGCGATCGTAGTTGTCGGTCTTCACTACGACCCACTTCGATTCATCACTGGTCGCCATCACTCCACCCTCCCCGCCGCCCACTGCTTCACCGTTGCTACCCACACGCCACCCTCTTCCCAACCAAACAGAATCGCGTTCACTCGCCGACAGATCGATCGCAATGGCTCGCCATAGACGTCCGCGGCCGGCGTGTGACGGACGAGGCGCAGGTATTCATCAGAGCCAAACTGCCGCGTATCGAGCCCGGCTGTCACTTGCCCACCCCCTGCGCAGTGGAGGCGGCCGCCAGGGAGATGGCGTGCTTCTCAATGGCCTCCGTGATTGCGTCGCGCTCACGACAGGAGAACGTCACGCGCGCATCCAACTCTGCGTCCTTCGTGATGCTGTAGCCCTCGGGGCTGCCCATGCGGAACACGTTGCGCTCCTCGTACGCCGCGTTGACGGCCGCCTGTGCCTGTCCCAGCGAGACCAGCAGCGCGTGCGACGCCCGCAGCTGCTGTAGTTCGCGGTAGGCCTCGCCGTTGCGCTCGTACGTCTGCGACCCCTCGCCGTCGTCCGGCACGCCGTCAATGATGTCGTCCAGTGCACTCATACCCCGCCGCTCCTCTCCCGTCCGATGGCCCCAGCGTCCTCAAGCGCCGCACGAAGCTCGATGCATTCCGGTGTCTGATAGGCGCACGGCTCAGCAATCACAGACGGATGGCACGGTGATGGACCATTGCCCGCGCTCGGGTAACACGCATCGCGCCAGGCGTTCGGCTTGTTGACCACGACGTACTTGCGCCGCTTGTAGGTCCGCGGCTTGCCGCAGACGTCGCACCGAGCCTCTAGCTTGGCGAGCGTAGCGACGGCTGCGGTGACCACTGCTCGCAGCTGAGCCAATTCGGCGCGGGCCTTCTCCGGGCTGTACGTCTCGCGCCGGTCCGGCGTGCCGTTCACCAGCTTGTCTAGGTCCGTTTTCATGACTTGGGTCCCCTCTCCCGCCCGATGGCTGCCCGTTTAGCAAGTAGTCGCGCATGTGATTCGACGTCCGCTTGCGCGCGCCTGCGAGCCCACGATGCCGATCGCATTCGATCCTGATCGGCCAGGCTGTGCGATGCGCGCCAGGCGTCAATGGCTTTCTCGTTCTCCAACAGCGACGCCCCAAGGCGCAAAAGCAACGCGCCGCCATCAACTGTCAGCCGCTCTGCCTCTACCTGCGCCTTCGATAGCCGATGCCCATCACACGCCACGCAGAATGGCGACGTGCCCAGCTTGCGCCGCGTGTCGCAGTTGCTGCAAATGATGTCGTCGCCATCGATGCGCGAACGTTCCCGGCCGATGATGGGCGAGGCCGGTTGCTGACTGATGATTGCGTCGTACCAACTCACGAGCGCACCACGCCTGCTGCGACGAGGCCGGCCCAGATGGCGCGTAGGTCGCAGCTGACAAGGCTGCTACTCGGCAGTAGTTCTCGAATCGTCGTATTCATGAATGCAACCTTCCGCTCGGTGTCGCTGGCTTCCTGAGCGGACGCTGGCGTGGTGGGCTCGGCCGCCTTGGGGGCGCGGACGACGCGCAGCGAGCCACGCTGGTACGCACCGCGCTCACCGTTCGACCAGCGTACGCGCACGCCGAACTGAATGCCCGCATCGACACGCTCGACTGTGCCAACACCGAGCGACGACCATACGTGCTCGACGGTATCGCCAGCGCTGGCCACCTCACCCGGCCGCGGCTCCCTCCCGGCATCGGTGGTGGCGGCGGGCTTCACCTGGTACTCAGGCTCCCAGCCAGGCATCTCGCCGGTTCGCCATCGCACCTGGTACCCAACGTGGGTCACGACCCCGTCCGCTACGTGCCCATTCACATGGTCGACGTGGTCTCCAACGGCGAACCTATGGCGGCCGTTGCGCTCGGCCTCGGCGCGGGCCGCACACTGCGCCTGGACGCGCTCGCGGACCAGATTCACCAGTTGCTTGGTGTTGTACCAGCCCTCTTTCTTCACGTATTCGCAGAGACGCTCGTCTTCGTCGCCGGTCGTCTCCACTGGGGCCGTAGCCTCGCGCCAGCGCTCGGCGTCGGACCGCAGGGCAGCAATCACAACTGGCCACCGCTCCTCCGACGTGCCCAGTGGAAGGTCAGCAGCCTCACGGATGGCGGCCAGTCGCTCCGTGTAGACGTTCGGCTCGATGGCGCTAATGAGTCCAGAGCGCAGGTCACGTACGCGTTGGAGGAGGTCGTTGAGTTGTTCCGCTGGGGCGCCAAGTGCCGTCGCCAAGTCGTTCTTGAAGCGCTCCGTCAGCACGCCGCGGACGTGGGCTCGCACGCAGATGCAGGCGTTGCGATCGCGCACCGATTGGCTCTTGCCGTACGTGTCCTGCTGGCTGCGGTCCCATACGCCCTCAAGCTCGAGCGCTGAGAGCGTTGTGTCATCGGCGATGACGGAGCGCCAACACTCGGCGTCGGCAATGGCGGTGTCGCGCTCTGCCACCACGCGACGGGCAGCGTCGGCGATGCTCTCTGCCGCGGTGGTGCCCAGAAGGCGGCGAGCCTCAGCAATGGCGGGCAGTGCGTGCGCAGCATCAACGATGGCCATGGGCGGCAGCGTCGCGGCCTTGGCGATGGCGGCCTCGATCACATGGCGGACGATGGCATCGGTGAGCGCAAACGTGTTTACGAGCGCATCCTCGCCGGCAGCAATGGCCTCAGGCCGAAGCAACGCCCCCACCACGGCGCGGGCGACGGCCACGCCGGCCTCTTCGTAGGTGCTGCACCCGTCGACATCCGCCGACATGGCGATAGCACCGAGGCGCCCGGGCGTGAGAGGCAGCGGGCTAGCAGCGAACGTGTCCCATTGCTGCGCACGGAGTAGCAGACTTGCGTTCTGCTCCCGCAGCGCCCTCACGGTGGCCACCGCCTCTTTGGCAAGGGACGCGAGGTCTTCGATACTCTGGTCGGTCATCATCTCAGTAGTTCTCCAGCGCGAAGCGCTCGATGGCCTTGCGAGCCTTGTTGACAGCGAGCCCGGTGCTGACGCGGTGAGCGAACGCGGCGCGCTCCTCGCGGCCACGGTCACCGAACATCTCAACGGCGCGCTCGTACGCTCGACGCGACTCAGTGTCAGCGCGCGAGCAGTCCGAGAGAGTGGTGGCGAGTGCCACGAGGCGTGCGTCGGTGCTGTTCATGACGAGGTCTCCTGGTCCACCGCCGCGAACGCCGCGGCTAGGTCATCCGAGGCGGCTACCCAGCCCGCAACGCGCTCCGTAGTGGTGCGCGCCGCGGCCGCTACAGCCGCGATGCCTCCCCGGCGGTACGCCGCCGCGATGAGGGCGATCCACTGGGCTCGGGTGCTGGGGCTCAATGGATGTCCCACTTCCCATCGGGCACGGCCACGGCACGTGCCAGCATCATCTCCAGCGTGCTAAGTGCGCCGCGCACGGTGCCCCAGCCGTTGTCGGGCTCCAGCGCGGCGAACTGCTCGACCATCGCCGGGTCCCTCAGGCGCGCCATCGCGTTCTCCAACATCTTCACCGTGTCGCCGAGACGCCGCCCGTCCAGCACACGGAGTCCGCGCGGCCTGTCTGTCTTGGCGCGGAACAGCACTACGGCAGCCTCACCAACGTCCGCATTCGGCATTGGCTCGCCCGTCAACGCGAGGTCGAAGATGGGAGTCAGGTTGTAGGTTGGATTGAGCGTGTCGTAGTCGCTCTCCGCGCTATGGCTGCACGTCGGACACGGCTCGGTTTTGATGTGAACGTCGTAGCTCATGGCGGTTCCTTGTGTCTGTGGGTGCGGTGGCAGCCCCGAGTCCCGCCCTCGTCGCCCGCTGAGGAGCCGCCGCGACAGCCGCTGTAGGGGTTCAGCGTCGTCGAATGGGCGGGCAGCAGGCGCAGAGGGCAGGGCCCCGAGCCGCCACCCCGGTTGGGGGTGGGGCGGGGGCTCTACTCAGAACGGAATGTCGTCGGCGCTTCCGTAGTTGAAGTCATCCGGCGGAGACTTGGACTTCGGTGCAGCGCCGTTCGGCGAACTCGTCTTCTTCGCGGCAGCGAGCAGCTGTCCCTTCATCTTGGCCGCGAACGACGATAGCTTGGCGCCCGTCAGCTTCTGCTCTTCCGAGATTCCGAATGCGCCGGGGTTGTTCACCCAGGCGACGCGTGCACGAGTCCGCGGTTCGCCCTGAGCGTTCTCGTAGTCCTCGTGCTCGACGACGATCTCCACCTCGTTGGCGTCGATGCCGGTGAGATTGGTGATGTCGCCGCCCGGGAAGGTGCAACCGCAGTACTTCAGCGCCTGAATGGTGCGCTCTTGCGTACGCTCAGTGAAGTAGCCATCCCAGCTGATCTGGGAGCCTTCCTCCTCGCCGCCCTTCGTGATGACGAAGCCCACCTTGACGAAGGTTGTCCCCTTGTTCTTGGACTCGCCGTACTCACCACCCGTCGCACGCGCCCGATACGTTCCATTAGCAATCATGCTGCTTCTCCTTCTTTCTTCTCACTCACAACACCAACACCATTCCCAACCTTGACGCGCAGTTTCTCGAGCCCGCGGGCGAGAGTCGGCACGTCGTCACCAACCGTTGTAAGCCACTGCCGCGCGGTGACAGCGTCAGCCTCAGGCAGAACGCGCAACACCGCATCGATCTGCGACCGCAGCTTCTCCGGCGCCTTCTCCTCGATGTCGCCGAACACCTCGGCCCACGTCTTGGGGCTGCCATCATCGTGGCTCAGCTTCACCGTGGGCGGAGCTCCAGACAGGCGGCACTTGGCAACCCACGCGCTCGTCCCAGCTAGATGCAGAAGGCGATCACCCTCCGCCGCGACACCCTTGGTGGCCATCGCTCCTGGACGACCGATCTCCTGCGTCAGCATCTCCTGCTCGGCGTGCGCATAGACGTCAGCCCAGCCAAAAAGGAACCCGGGCACGTCGCCTTCGGTGTGTGCAGTGGCGGCCAGATCGAAGATGCCGAAGTCGGCGCCGCTGCTGTTCTTGTACTTGCGAAGCTGACGGTGCCCGATGAGCACGATTCGCAGCTTGCAACGCCGATTGATCTCGTCCAGCTTGGCAATGATCGGGCGCCACGCAAGTAGCGTCTCACTCTCACCATTGCCAAACCCAGCCGTCTTAATGCTCTTCCACTTCGGGTTCTGCTGGACGACCTGCTCTTGGACCATCATGTCGAGCGGAGTGACGCCGTCGAGCACGAACGTGTCCGCGTCCCCCAGGTCGCCGTTGATGATGTCGGTAAGTGCCTGGAGCACCTCCGCAGCCGTGCGCGGCACCGTCCGCCCCTTGTCGTCGAATGGCACCTTGGACACGTCGAACTCGCGCGCGCCGTCGTCTACGCACAGCCAAAGGCTGCGAGGCAGTGACGATGCGAGCGTTGTTTTGCCGGTGGCACCCGGGCCGTAGATGACATACCGAGGCGGCGTCTTGTCGCGCCCCTTGACCACGTTAAACTTACCGATCTTCATTCAGCAGCCTCCACTCCTTCATTCTCATCGCTACTCTGTACTCCACTTCCCAATTCTTCATGCGCACGCGTCGCGCGGCGGTACCGCGTGCCATCCTCCAGCGATGCCTGTCCGTTGCACACCGGGAGGAAGGCGCAGGCCCGGTTGTACGCGAAGCAGCTAGCGGGGTTGCGCGGCCACATGTTCGCATTGCGGCTCTCTCGGATCTGAACGCCAACCTGATAGAGATCGAATGCCGCCTCTCGCTCCTCGTCTGCCAAGCGCACGACGGGGATGCGCGCGAACCACGCGTCGGGGGCAGCCACCATCTTCTCGGCAATGCGCGCGCCGTACTCCTCAGGTGTCTCATCAGCCAAGCGCTGGCCACCGGCAATGCGAGGCGCCTCCAACCACTCGCCCGTCTTCTTCGACTTGCGGCCTTGTGTGTACTTCACCTCCGCCACTGCCTTGAGCGGCCTCTGCCCCGGGCGCTGGATGCAGTCGTGGATCCAGCCCGCGGGCTCGAGCCCCATGCGCCGGACGGCGGCGAGGTAGTTACTCACCTGAGAATCGAGCGTCAGCTGGGAGCGGTAATCCGAGCCTGGCGAGAAGTCTGAGGATGTATACTTGTGGTCGAGAACGAACACCTCACCCGTTTCCACGTTGCGAACAATGACGTCGATCTTGCCAGCCGCTTGCCATGTTCTGGACGCCGCGCCCGTTGCGGGGTTGATGAGTGGCAGCGTGTACTCATGCTCGACGGCAAGTGGAACAAGTGGGGCCTCTGCCCATTGGGCGTCGTAGCCGTACATGAGCGTGCGATGCGCGGCGCGCGTGAATTCGTCCACGTCCCACTTCCCAACCTCAGCGAGGCCGGCTGCCAGCCATGCGGCGGGCTCGTCGGGGCTGGCGCCGCGTGCGCGCCACCATGCCTCCAGGCCCAGATGGCCAAGTGTGCCGAAGGCCATTGCCGGGTCTTCGTAGGCCGGGCGGTAGCCGAGCTCGGTGGAGAAGTAGTAGAGCCGATTGCAGGCGCGGTAGGCCCTGGACGAGGAGGTGGTAAGCAGGGGGAGGCTGCGGGCGGTGGTGCTCATCGCCCCAGACCCCCCAACACCAGCTGCTCCGCCCCCTCCCGGGGGGAGGTGGCCACCTGCTGCGACGGCGCGGCCTCGCGGCTACCCGCTGGTGCATGGCCCACGCAGAACCGAAGCCGCGGATAGTCCGCGTGTACGAGCGGCGCCTCCGCCGTGCACACCTCCAGGGCGCGCCCGGTGCGGATACGCTGGTTGCAGGGGGCGGTCACTGGCACACCACAGCCATCTCGCCACCGCAGGCGCCACGCATTGCCAGCCCAGCGTCATCCGTCGCTCGTCGCCAAGCAACGGCCATGCACGCGGCGGCCATGCCGATGTCGCCGCAGCGCAGGCCGAAGTTGCGGACGCGGTGCCTGAGGGCGTCGGTGCACGTCTCCACGGGGTCCTCGCCAATCGCGAGCACCTGAGCGATGTTGTTTGCGCACTCGGCTGCGTCCCATGCTGGGATGAAAGGCAAAGCGGCATCGGCCATAGCCTGCGCGCCGCGGCACATTGTTTCGTGGTCCATCACCGCTGCTCTCCCCTGGCGCCGCGCGCCCCTCTCTGCTGCCCTACCATCTTCCTCAACGCGGTCTGCGCGCTGGCCACGGCGACACTGAGGCGTAGCCGCTCACTGAGCGTGCGCTCCTGGCAGGCGGGGCACCGCGCGCGGCCCTTGCCTCCGGCACAGCCACCGCACCGCCCCTGCGCGTCATGTCGCGCCGCAATCGCATCGTCCTTGCTACGCGCCACCTTCACGATGGTGGAGCCTGCTGCCGTGTGCATCTTGATAAGCGCTGGCACCTCTTCAGGTGCGCACAGCCACGCGTCGACTTTGCCGGTAGCGCGCTGAAACACGAGCCAGCGATCGGTCGTGGGGCCGGGGCTCACGACACCACCCGCGCGCCAACTGCCGGCAAGTCACGCCACTCGCCACGCTGGTCGTCCTCATCGCCATCGGCGTCCCACTTGGCACCCAACGCGCGCCGGGCCGCCACGAACTCCGGTTGCAGCGCGTCCCACGCCTCGGCAGAGAGCGAATGCCCGTCTGCCAGCAACGTGGCGAGCGTCACGTCCAGCGGGCTCTTCGTGGGCGTCTGGTCGTAGGCGTAGACGTCGTACACCATTGCCGCAGCCTCGCTGAGCGGGCCAGGCGCGCCGAGCACGTCCTCCGCCCATTGCGCAAGCTCCGCAGCGAGGGCGAGGGCGTCGGTGAGCGACGAGCCGTGGAGGCAGCGCGCGCGGTGGCTGGGTGCGGCGGTGGGCGCGGAGGTGGCAGCAGACGAAAGCATGACGGTCCCCTTGCCACCTCCCGCGCCCGCTCCCCTTGAGCGTTGTCGGTCGGTGGCAGAGAGACACTATGCGCTCGAAACGTAGCGCGTCAAGCGTAGCGCTACGAAGCTGGCGGACGAATTACGCCATGGGGTTGTTTCTGCTCACCTTTCGGACGTAAAAAAAGTTCTGCACCATCTATCCATGATGGACGACGGGGGGTGTGCAGAAGTGGAAGGAGATGCGCTTGCGTTTCTGGACTGGGCAGGGGCGGATCCGCAAGATCCTGTGAGCGTGGGGGCGCTCTGCGTTGCTGCTACGGGGCGCAGGCCACGACGTGTGCCGCTGGACGGCGAAGCCCGTCTAGAGCCACGTGGCGACGGGCTGGAGGTGCTGGTGAACGAGGGGCTGACACCCGCTCGAGCACGCCTCAAGGCCGCTCACGAGCTCGGGCACTGGTGGTACGAGCGCGTCGGCTACCGGGGGCGCGACATCGAGCACCGGTGCGATCTCTTCGGCGCCGCGATCGTCGCTCCCTGGCCAGCGTTCAAGGCATCGATGCGATGGGCTGGCCATCGTGTGCACGACCTCGCGCGGTGCTTCAACACCACGCAGAGCCTCGCCCTTCTGCGCGTTGGCGAGGTGTCAGGGCGGCCGGTGATGCTGCTACGCCCGGCGGGGCCGATCGTGCGCGGCGAGGCATTCGTATGGCCGCGCACGTCAACGGTGGTACGCGCGCTGGGAGAGGGCCGCGCCGCTGTTCATCCCCTGCGCATCAACGACGAGCCCGACCGGGTGGGCCTGATGGCGCGGCGCTAACTACGGAGTGCGTTGATATGTGCGCCATTCGCCATCGTCGATGTCGCTAGAACGCATGGTGATCGTGTCAGCGTCCTTCACCACCATCTCGAACACGAACATGTTGAACGACGCCTTGAGGTCGGCGGCCTTTGATGGGCTGTCAACGATCGTGAAAGTGACGCCCGCCATGCCCTTCTCGGCAACCGGCGACATCGTTCGGCCGCCAATGTCGATGAAGAAGCACCGCCGCGCGCCTGACGAGCAGAACTTGCCGGCGGGGATGAACGTGAACGAGTAGCTTTGCCCAGGGAGGTTGAACCCGAGCGAGTACCGAAGCGTCGCAAACATGCCGGCTCGTGCGAACAGAGCCCATCCGCCAGCGAGAACAAGAATCAGCACGACGACGCCGATCGCCTGGCGCGCACGAGAGACACCAGTCGTCGCTGACTGGCTCTGTTGTCGCGGGTCCGCTTGCGTCACGGCTCGATCTCTACCGTCGCTGCAACGAAGCCACTCGCGGGGAGCTCGGTGCCCGTTGCATGCAAGGTGCCCTGCGGCACTGCGATCGTCGTGCACGCACCCGAGCCGTTGCGATAGTACGCCGTTGCGGGTGTGACGACAGCGGCGAGGGGAAACACGTGGTAGCGCGCCCCGCATGTCTGGCTGTCGTCGCTCACGATGACGAAGTCGGACGGCTCGCAGTCGTCCTGCGCAACCACCGGCTCCGTGCACTGGTCATCGAGAAACCTGTTGGCCACGAGCCCCGCGGGTAGGCATCGCTGCGTCCCGTCCGCCGCCTTGCGCCACTGACAGTCGGTGTCCAGCTGCGAGTCGTGCCAGCCGTTCGGCGAGCGGCTGCCGTCTGCGCCTACGAGCGTGCGCGCTTTGAGTCGGGAGCCCGACTCGTACCCGCTGCCTTGGGTGTTGCTGCCGCCCGTGCCGTTGCCGCCGCTCGGAGCGGCGCCCCCTGTCGACGCCCCACCGTCCCCGGTGTTGCCACCGTCTACCGGAGCGCCCGCCATGCTGTTGCCACTTGACGTCGTGGTGTCCTTTGGCTCCGGCGTGATGCTGCCCGAGTCGCCGCAACCAGCCGCCACCACCAGAACCGTAAAGATGAACGCTCGCATCACTTCCCCCGTCTTACGCCAGGCCCCAGGCTTGGCTTTGCATCAAAAGGATCTTCGCCACTGCTAACGATCGCGTCAACACGCGCTGCCCCATCAGCTCTGACTCGTACCAGTTTCCCGAACGTGTCCAGCCACCAGTCGAGCGAACGATCGCCCTCCGCGTTGGCCACGCGCCGCATGTCGCCGAGAGCTTGCTCGATGATGGCCACGGCTTCACCTCGGTTCGGATAGTCGTCGTCGTAGGCGATGGTGCGGGGGCCTGGCCCCGGGCCGCCACGCGTTGGCGGAGCCTCGCGCACTAGCTTCACGAACGCGTCCGTAGAGATCGCACCTGAGAGCATCGCTTCCAGCGTCTCCGCGGACACCCCAAAAGCTAGGCGCATATAGCGCAGGAAGTCGGCGCCGCCGCCCTTGTTTGCGCCCGTCTCGAAGTTGCCGAAGTGCGTCCGGCTGACGTCCTTGCCCACTGCCGCGGTGGCTCTTTTTGCGAGGTCGTCCTGGCTCCAGCCAAGCGCTTCTCGCGCGGCCTTGGCCCTGATGCCCTCGTCGGTCGGCCTCGTCTCTGCGTCCTTTTTTGCCACGAAGACGGTGGTACCCGCCTCCGGCTCTCCAGAAAACGACAGATTCGTAGCGCTAGACTTGACGCGCAACGATTGTTGCCCCATGTTGTCCTCCCATGACACGAAAGCCGAAACCTGGGCGCGGTCGTTTTGTCGTCGCGCTGCGTGAGAAGCTCGGAATGAACCAGCGTCAGTTCGCCAATGCCTGCGGTTTGGACCGCGGGCTGATGTCGAACATCGAGCACGACAGGAATAAGTTGTCGTCTCTTGGCATGCGCCAGGCCGTCGCAATGGGCGCCGGTATGACGCTCGACGCATTGAATGCGTACCTTGACGATGGCGTTTCGCTGGAGTCGCTGGGCGTCGTTGTCAGCGAGCCATTACCTGGCGAGGCCGCGTGATGGCCCCGTCTCTGCTCACCACCGCCGCCGCCCACCGCGCTGCGCGGCTGCGGGCTGCTCTCTGGGCCACGGCGGTGCCCCGCGCTCCGCGCCACGCCGTCGTCCACGTTATCTCCGATGCGCACTGACACCACCCCCGCGCAGCAGCGAGCGCAGCCGGTTCACTCCCGGCGCGCGGGGCCATTCTATGATTCTGATACGCAGCACACAGCAACAGCAACGAAAGGACACCTGCATGCATAA
>ERZ650310.260-NODE-260-length-15995-cov-5.932748_pt1 | contig 15995 bp, 17 predicted proteins | sample MGYA00376246_ERZ650310 | MGnify/ENA primary metagenome ERZ650310 (study PRJEB26733, sample SAMN07839286) | wastewater metagenome | biome: small river; feature: stream; material: water | place: USA: North Carolina | collected 2016-03-01 ...
GAAGCACGCGTTCGACAACATGGTCAAGACGCTGCAGGGCGTCCAGCCGGCCGTGCCGAAGGCGCAGCTGCAGGAAGGCTACGCCCCCGTTACCAACCAAGGCTCCAACCCCAGTGGGTTGCAGACCCTGGCCGGCGCGGCGGCTACCATCCTGCCGTTCCTGTAGGGGGTACGAGTGGAAGACGACGAGGACATCTACGGCGCGGAAGACGATCTGGATTTCGCTGTAAAGCCCGGGGCCTCGTCGCCGTTCGCGGTGAAGGCGCCCTCGTACGACGACATCCAGAGCCTGATCGCCGAGCAGCGCGGCGCACAGGAGAAGTCCCTGCGCGACAGCTACGACGCCTACGCCAAGCGGATCATGGCCCAGCGTCTGGGTCCGTCCAAGAAGGACATGTTCATCGACGCGCTGGCGACCTTCGCCCAGCCCACGCGCACGGGGCGGATCGGTGAGTCCCTCGCCAACGTCGGCGCGGGGCTGGCGGCGACGCGGCGCTCGACCCGCGAGGGTGAGCTGGCGCGCGAAGACGCTCTGGCCAAGGCCGCGTTCGACCGCGACACCCGGCTGGCCGAACTGAACGCGCGCTACGGCGCCCAGGGCGTCACGGCAGCGACGCGCATGGGCGCGGCGGCCATGAAGGGGACCAAGCCAGAGCAACTGCAGCCCTCCGTCGTCAGTCCAACCGGCGTGGCGCAGAATCCGTTCACGGGCGAGGTGCTTCCCCCAGGTGTGGGCGTCACCAAGACCGGCCGGATCGTCAAGCTGGAGAACCTGACGCCCGAGGCCGTGGGCGCCTTGGCAGCCTCGTCGCCGGCCGCTGTGCCGGGGCCTCCCGCGCCGCCCGCTGGCGAGAGCATGGCCGTGGGCCCTGCGGCTGTTGGCACGGGTGCGCCGCACAGGCTCGGCGAGCAGTGGCGTGGCGAGGACGGCGCGCTCTACCAGCAGAACGTCGACGGGCCGAAGAAGATCGGCGAGCCCTCACCGGACTTCGAGGCCAACAAGGCCGGCAAGGTCGAGGGGTCCAAGCGTGACGCCGTCACGTCCGTCGACACGAAGGTCGACCTGCAGAAGGCCGCCCGGGACGTGGCTCCCATCGTGGCCGTCGTCGACGACGCCAAGCGCCTGCTGACCAGTGGCAACGTGATCACCGGCATCGGCGCCAAGCAGCGCCTCGTGGCGCTGAAAGCGGCAGCCATGGCCGGGGACAAGGACGCTGCCGCCAAGGTGTCCGCCACCGAGCAGTTCATCAACGCCACCAGCCGCCAGCTGGCGACGATCATCAAGCAGTTCGGCTCGGGGACCGCGATCTCCGACAGCGACCGTCGCATGGCGGAGAAAATCGCCGGCAGCGACATCACGCTGGAGAAGGACACCCTGGACTGGATTCTGGGCCTGTCGACCCGCCTGAACGCCATCACGATGAAGGCGGCCGTCACCCCGGAGAAAGCCAAGACCGAACTGCAACGCCGCAAGCGCCCCTCGCTGTCCTCGTTCGAGAGCAACTGACATGGCGTTCGACGTCGCGGCCGCACGCAAGGCTGGGTACTCCGAAGCCGAGATTGCGGACTACCTCGCCTCCCAGCGCAAGTTCGACGCCAAGGCGGCGCGTGCCGCCGGCTACGACGATGCCGAGATCGTCTCGCATCTCAGCGCCGCCGCGCCGACGGCGCCCGCAAAACCGAAAGCGCAGCCCGCGATCGACGTCGACCTGACCGCCAACTACCTGCCGGGCCTCAAAGCCCAGCAGCGCGAGACCACGCCGGTCGACAAGTCCTTCGCCGAACTTGGCAAAGGCCCCCGTCGCCGGGGCTATGCCGCGCCGCGCACGCAGCGTTCGCCTGAGCAGAAGGCCAAGGATGACGCCCGGATGGCGGCGCGCTACAAATCGGACACTGCGGGCTCCATGGCTCGTGCCGCCGGGCGTTCCCTCGGCCCCCTGGCTGGAGGCATCGCGGGCGCTGAGGCCGGCGCTGCGCTGCTGGCGCCCATGGCACCCTTTACTCTGGGCGCCGCCCCCGTTGTCGGCGGCATCGTCGGGGGCCTGACCGGAGGTTATCTCGGCCACAAGGCCCAGCAGAGCGTGATCGACGCCCTGCCGGACGAGGCCGTGGCGGCCATGGGCCAGAATGAGGCGCAGCAGCGCGCCGATGCCAAGGCCCACCCCTACGCGGTGTTCGCGGCCGAGAACCTGCCCGGTTTCCTCGTCGGCCGTCCTTCCGGCAAGGTCGCCTCCACGCTGTTCGGCGGCGGCCTGGGCGGCGCTCTGGAGGCGGGTCGGGAAATGACCTTCGATGGCAAGGTCGATCCGGCCATGGTCGGGGAGGCTGCTGCCTTCGGCGCCCTGCAGACGAAGGGGACGCGTTTCGCCCGTGGTCTCGTCGGTCCCGAGGACACCGCGATCGAGGCCGAGATCAGGAAGAACCGGCCCCCGCCCGGTGGAGGCCGGGATCGCGAGGCTGACGTGATGGCCGTGGGCGAGTTGCCCACGCCCGTCGACGTGCTGCCGGAATCCGTGGTCGGCTCCCTCGCCACCGACGCGCGCAAAGGCAGCCCCAACGCCACCACCTTGTTTCTGAAGTACGCCGACGACATCGCCAAGGGCACGCCGACCGTCGCGCGTCGCAGCACCGGCAAGATCGCACCGACCGACGCCCGCACGGGTCTGGAAGCCGAGAGCGGCACCAAACAGGACATTCAGGCAGCGCAGGAGAGCGTGCGGCCCGAGGTCCCGTTGGGCGAGGCCTCGACCACTATCGCCGAGCGCCTGCTGGCGCAGCGCGAAGCCGAGCGCGCGGCGGGAGACCGTCTGTTCGAGGAGGCGCGCAGCAAGGGCGTCGCCACCCTCGATCGCAAGGCGCCCGAGCTGGACGAGGACGCGGGCTGGGCCAAGGTCTCCCCGGCCGAGGCCGAGGAGTTCAACGTCGGCGAAGGCGCTTGGATCAACCGCCAGACGGGCGAGATCAAGTCCGGCGTCGACATGGCCGACCTGCAGAAGACGCGGGAGCCGGGCCCCGAGGTCGCGGCCTCCCTGCGCGACAGCATCAAGGACTTCGCGCTGCGCCCCAGCGAGATCGAGGGCACACTGCGACTGCTCGACGACTTTGACAAGCTCTCGGCCGTCGACACCAGCAACATCTATGGCCTGCGCGAGTCGCTGGGCAATCTGGAGCGCGCCTACGCCGGCACGGCTGACGCCTCGGCCGCCGCCACCGCGCGCCGCAAGCTGGACGATCTCGTCGCCGGCTACGACGCTGAGGGCCGCTTCACGGGCGATCCTGAGGTCGTCAAGGCCAACAAGGCCGCGATCGACTACTGGCGACAGTTCCGCCAGAAGTTCGACGACAACACCCTCCTCGGCAAGCTGAGCGGGACCGAGTGGCGCGGCAACAGCCGCCAGCCCACCAACGACCCGCAGACCGCCAAGCGCCTGATCCTGGGCGCGCTCAGCGAGAGCGGCGACCGGGTGCGCGACCTGCAGCAGCTGCGCGACCACTTCGGAGCCGACAGCCCCGAGTGGCGCAGCCTGCGCCAGGAGGCAATCGAGCAACTGGTCGGGCCCGAGAAGGACAATCCCGGCTACGTGAAGAAGCTGGCCGACTGGCAGCGCGCCAACCCCAAGCTGGGCGAGCTGCTGATGGGCCAGGAGGGCCGTGCTGTCGTGGACGATGCAGGCGCGGCCATCACCGAGGCCCAGGGACGCCTGGGGGCCATGGAGGCTGGCGCCGACTTCACGGGCGCCGATCCCAAGGACTTCGCCGCCAGCGTCAGCGCCATGACCCCGGCGGCCAAGCGCGATGCGGCCGTGGCCCTGCGCCAGCGCCTGCGCGACGCGATCACCACGCCGCAGTCCTCCCTCGCCGTCCTGAACGAGGTGGCCAACAACCCGATCGCCAAGCAGAACATGTTGGCCCTGCTGCCGGCCGGCGAGGCGCGGGGCTTCATCCGCGACGCCGGCACGCTGATCAACCGGGTGCGGGCGTCCAGGGCTCCGCTGGGCGGCGTGCAGGGCGCGGACGAGGCCCAGAGCATCGCCGTCGACCTCGTCCGCATCGGCGGGGCGGCCGGTGGCCATCCGATCTACCGTGCGGCCGCCAATGCCCTGCTCGACCTGCTGAAGGGCAAGGGCTCCCCCGCCAAGCGTCGCGCCGACGCCGAGCAGCTGGCGACCGACCTGCTGGACCCGACCAAGACGAAGGCGACCTTGGAGTTCGTCGACAAGATGTACGGCCAGAACGCCGCGCAACGGCTGCTGGGCGTCATGCGCCAGGGCGCGGCGAAGCATCTGAACTCGTCCGTCGTCACAGGACGCCTGCCAGGGGCCTTCACGGCCGGGCAGGACACAGACAAGCGCGAGCCCGCCAAGGCCGCTCCTGAGGCTCCCAGGACCGAGGACCGGCCCATCGAGCAGGACATGTCCGACGAGGAACTGATGAACCTCGTGGGTGGCGAGGGGGGCGGCGACTCCCTGGCCGATCGGAACAACAACCCGGGCAACCTGCGGGCGTCACCCTGGGTGCGCAAACTGCCGGGGTTCAAGGGCGAAGACGCGAGCACGCGAGCCGACGGCTCGCCGGGCTTTGCTGTGTTCGAGACGCCAGACGCGGGGGTCGAGGCGCAGAAGAAGCTCCTGGCCAACAAGTACCTCGCCAACGGGATCAACACGCCCTCGAAGATCATCGAGAAGTACAACCCCTCGTCTGATCCCCGGAACTCGCCGAAGGTGATGCGCGCCTACAAGCAGTACGTCGCCAAGCGCCTCGGCATCGGGGTTAGCGATCCCGTGCCGGCCGAGCGCGTGGGCGAGTTGGCCCAGGCCATGTACGAGTTCGAGAGCGGGAACCGAGCGGACTAGATTTTCCCGCCGAAGCCCCAACGCCCAACAGCACCAACCCGATGCCCGTGCGGCAGCACCTTGGCGACGCGAGCAATTTCTCGCGCCGTGTCTGCTTTCAATTGAGCATACTCGGCCAACGACACGCCGGCCATGTTTGCGATGGCTACCTCCTCGGCAGATAGTCTCACGACGTTATTCACAGCAGCCTCCTCCGACGCATGGCTGCCAGCAGCACGTCCTGCACGCTCCGCTTGGTCGACAGTCGTTCGAGGATCATCTCGTCGACGGTGTTGCGGGCCATGATGTAGTGGACGAACACCGGCCGATTGAAGCCGCCCTGCTTCTGGCGCATGGGCCCGATCCGCTCGATGATCTGCAGATGGTTCTCAAGATTCCAGTCCAGCGAGAAGAACGCCAGGATGTTGCCCCCCTTGGCGAGGTTCAGGCCGTGACCTGCGGAATTGTGCGACACGAAGACCTCGCCTTCGGCGTTGCGAATCACGAAGCGGTTTCTGGGTCCGCAGTCGACGAGATCGTAGACGGGCGCCGTCGTGATTTTCTGCCCTTCGGATAGGTGGACTTGGCGTAGTCCGCCAGGGCTTCCTCGGCGGACATCCCCCGGTTCAGCCTCGGCACGAGAACCCCCCGCCCCAGACCCGTCAGGCGGCATAGCTCGGCCAGATGCACTTGCCTGCCCTGGTAGATGAGGACCCGATTGCTGTTCTTGTTGGCCTGCTGTTCCATGTTCGTCGCCCAGCGGCAGTTGCCCTTCGCGTAACCCTTCGAGTTGTCGATCCGCTCGATCGTCAGGTGATCCTCGTAGGTGTCGAACATGTCGCGATAGAAGTTCTCGAATTTCAGCCAGTCGTCGCAGACCCCTCTGCCGGCGGCTCCATAACGAGGATAGTCGGGGCTGTTCGGGTCGGTGGCACGCTCCTTCATGTGGCGCCATATCGACCAAAACCGGGTACTCGTCATCCGGTGAAACGCATCCTCGCGACACGCCGGGCACCACTCTCGGCGCTCCTTGTTGGCTCTCACGGCGTTTTGGAGAAGCATCGTCTTCTCCGCTCCGCACCGGCAGCATTTCACAGAGGCGAGCGGAAGCGCCTGTGTAGGCGTAACGCGCTTCTCGTCGAGCACTTTCAGAATCTCGTACATCCTGGGCCTCCCGCCACTCTTGACCGATCAAGAGTTTATGGTTCGGGGTCAGGGTGATCCCGAACGCCTCGATGACGGGGCGAACGCCGGAAAATGAGCAGCCCGCGTGGGACACGAACTCGATCCCGTCGAACACACGCTCGTCGCGTCTGACGTCGATGATCCTGACCCAGCCTCGGTGTTCAGTCAATACTTCAGTTAGTGGATGGAGGCACGCGGGGTGGGCAAATAGCAGAGGGATACGACCTGCATTCCAATCACTGATCGTTCGTGGGTCAGCATCCAGGGCCCGACCCTTAGGGAACGCCTTCTTGAGGCGTGCGAGGTCTGACTTGTAATGGTAGGCCACCAGTATCGGAGCGCCGTTGGCTTCCTCGATGATGCTGCCGAGAGCGTCGAGTTTTGCATTGTGGACCTCCTGCCAACTACCCTCATCATCGTAGATCACGGCGCCGTTGCAGAGCTGAATCAACTTGTTGGTACGCGCCGCCGCGTTGACCGCCTCGATCTCGTGACCGCTGGCGATCTCGGCGAACATCTCCCTCTCCATGGCGTCGTAGACCTTGCGGATCGACGGCAGCAGGTCGACCGTCACCGGGTTGAAGATCGGCAGGTCCACGGGCAGGCCCGTGACGGTCAGGCAGAGGTCCTTGATCAGGCCCTGGATTTCAGACTGGGCGTGATCCAGGGGCTCGACGCTGTAGCCGTCCCAGCCCTTCTTGAACCACCGCTCCTCGAAGGCGGTGTAGCTGCGGCCGAGACGCTCGCCCTGGTCGAGGAACCACATCTGTCCCCAGAGCTTCACGAGGCCGTTGGAGGCCGGCGTGCCGGTAAGCTCGATGAAACGGTCGGTGCGGTCCCAGGCGACCTTGCTGAGTGCTTGGGCGCGCTTGGAGCCTTGCCGTCGACGATAGCCGGCCAGACGCGATGCCTCGTCCGCCACGATCGTCCGGTAGGGCCAGTTGTCGCCCCACGCCTCGACGAGCCAGCCGATGTTCTCGAAGTTGATGGTGTGGGCGTGCGCCTCGATTTGCATCCGGCGACGGCGCCCCTGGTCGGTTCCCTCCAGGGCCACGACCTTCAAATGCTTAAGGTGCTCCCACTCCTGGGGCTCAGCCGGCCACACGGAGCGCGCGACGCGCAGCGTGCCGATGATGAGCGCCGGCCAGATGTCCTCAACGAAGGAGAGCTGGTCGAGGGCGGTGAGGGTGGTGACGGTTTTTCCGCCTCCCATGGGCATCCACAGGGCGCACCGGGGATGGCGCTGCAGGTGATCCAGCCCCTCCAGCTGGTTGTCGTGCAGATCGGAGAGACCGAGCATTACGCGGCGTCACCTGTCACAGAAGCCAGGAACTGTTCTCCGATATAGCGGGTGTACGCCGGAGGAATGGCGTTGCTCAACTCATCCAAGGTCATCCAGTCGATCCCCATCGCTTCACTGCAGGCCGCGATATGGCCACCAACCCATTCGTCCTTGGTCCCTCTGCCTCCAGCGGACTTGGCGCGGCGCCGAGCGTGACCCCCGTACACGCCAACCACCGGCCGAGTGTCTCGAATGACGGGCGGCGGCTTCAAGCCCCAACTCGTCTCGAACATGCGCTGGCGAAGTAGCTTGCAGCCCTGCGTGCCGAGGTTGAACATGTCGCCCCTGAGTTCTATCGGATTGACCATGTCCCAGGCTGCAGCCCTGACGTTCTCGATGACGTACGGCACACCACTGGCTCGGGCCAGGGCCCTGAACTCCGGGATCATCCGTGGCTTACCGACCGCTCCGGGAGCGTGGCGCAGCTCGGTGTAGCCTTGGCAATCAGGGCTAAAGTGGAGCAGGTCAAACGTGCGCAGATAGGCGAGGCTGACCTTCAGCACGTTCCCTTGGGTGAATGCGTGCGGGTTCCTAGGCTGCGGATCAAGGTCCATTGATTCTACCTCGAACCCAGCTTGCTCATAGCCGCGTCCAGCGCCGCCGGCCTTGCAGCAGCCGTCGAACAGACGAGGTTTCACGCAACACCGTCCAAGATCGCCGTCACCTGGGCCATGCCGGTGTCGCTCAGCCGGTAGCCGAAGCCCCAGACCGTCACGATCGCGTCCTTGCCCAGGGTCTTGCGGCCGAAGCAAATCCACACCTTCACGATCTCGGCGTTCCGCTCGTCGTAGATGGCCTTGGCCGGTGTCGCCTCCAGCAACTGAAGTGTGGTCACGGGCTTGCCTTTAGCGGCGTACAGCCGGGCGATCAGGCGCGCCGCGCCATTGGCCTTCGTCCACTTGGCGTCGGGGCGACGCAGGGCGCGCATCAGGCGATCCTGAATGTCGGCCGTGTCCTGTATGCCCAGCTCACTCTCAAGGTAGGCGACGCGCTCCTGCAGCTCCTCACAACGAACGCACATCATACGCCAGCCGTCAGAGCGACCCAAGCCACCGGAAACAGTGGCGCGATGATGTCGCCACAGGCCTTGGCTGCAAGGCCGGTCTCTGCCTGGGCGTCAGGCTTCGTGCGGTCGCGGTAGAAGCGAGCGTAGGCAGCCAGGGAGCCCGTCCAGTACCACTCGGTGATCATGGACTGTGGCAGCACCATGCGGGCCTGTTCTGGGGCCACGCCAAGCTCCAAGAGATTGCCGTAGGCCTTTATCGCCTCGTCGAGCAGCGAGTCGTAGCAGGCTTCCGCTGCCTCGTGCGCGCTCCCGGTCAACGGCCCGGCGCTGCCCTGCTTCTTGTTCTCGGCGCGGTATCGCCAAACTTCCGGCGCATAGAAGTCTGGATCGTCGTCCACGTAGCGCCGCGAGACCTCGTTCTCGACGAAGCCCACCTTGTGCTTGAAACACTGTGTGCGGACGAACACTGGCGCCGAGAGTTGCAGGGTGATCTGCGGGTGGGCGAACGGTGTCCAGTGGTTGTGATCGGCGAGGTAGCAGATCAGCTTGGCATCGCTAGCCTTGAGCGTCTGGGGGCCGCGCGTGATCTGCCACGTGTCATCTTCGGGCATGTACTCCCGATCGCCCCATCCGCTCTCCTTATGGAATGACACGCGAGCGGCGTTGACGACCATCAGGTCATCACCGGAGTGGGCGATGTAACGAGCGGTAATCACGCGGCGATCCTTCGATTGGCGAAATGACCCGGCTTCAGCAGCTCCCAGGTCTCACAGTTGAGGCCAGCGGCCAAGGCGCAGACCGTCGCCAGCTTGGGCTCGTAGTCGCCCCGGGCGATCCGCACGATACTGTAGACGTGGACGCCCGAGCGGTCGGACAGGGCCAGGAGCGACAGGCGGAAGTGCGCCAGGGCGTCGGCGATGTTCTGGCCGAGCTGAGTAGCGGGTTCGGGCTTCATGCTGTCCTCGTGACGCGTACGCCGTGGTTGGTGGTCCTCGACATCCAATCCGCTGAGGGGTCGTTCAGAAGACGGCGCGCGGCGCGCTTCCTGTAGCCGCTGAGCACGTCTCGGCCCGGGGCGATGATGTGCTGAGAGATGATCTTGCTATCCCCCACCGCCATGTCCGCCAGTGTCCGTGCTGCGGTCCCCGCACGCTGACCGAGGCGACTCCAGTTGTCGGTCTGTCGCGTGACGTAAAGGACGCCGAGGTAAGAGCGGCTCGACCACTTGGCGTCGCTGCCGACCAGTTTCCGGGCTGCGTCGCGAATGAACCCCAGGTTGGTGCGGTTGCCGATCGACATGGTGATGGTGTCGCCGGGACGCAGCGCCGCCAGGATGTGTCCCCGGGCGAAGGGCTTGGGATCATCGGCCAGCATCTGCAGGACCGCCAGCGCGGCCGCGTCAGGGTCCTCGTGTCGCTGGATGATCTCGGAGAGCGAGTCGACGGTGATCACAGTTTGGTCCCCGTTAACGCGGCTTCCAATTGTTTTACAAAGGCGAGCTGACCCAGAATGGGAACTTGGCGAAGTTTCGTAAAACCCTCCCGACTCATAGCCTCGCGCACACGCTCGGCACCGGCAGCGTCCACCAATGCGAAAAGTAGCTTAAGGGCACGATCATCAAAATCAGGAGCTTTAAACGACTGTTCGTAGGCGCCCGGCGTCTGTCGAGGCTTCGGTTGCGCGGCAACGGGCTTAGACGCGACCTGCCCACCAGCCTGTCTCCAGGCGAGGACGTCGAATGCATCGAACCACTCGTACACATCGCTCACAGCTTGATCCCCGTGCGCAATGCCGCGGCGACGGCCTTGGCCTGGGACTTGGCGTCGTCGAGGGCGTTGTGATGGCCGCCCGTACGGTCCTTGCCGACGGTGCGGTTGCCCAGCGCCAGAACCGTGCGGCAGCACCGCTCGTTCCAGAACCTCCACGGCGGCTCGACGCCGATGGCGCGGTAGGCGGCCGCCAGTAGCACGCCGTCGAAGCTGGCGCCGTGGCTCCAGATGTACTGGGCCCCCACGCTGCTCCACCAGACCGTGAAGCGGTTCAGCGCCTCGACCAGATGGACCGGGTCCACCTCCAGCGCCGCCTTGGCCGCGTCGCTTTGTCCCGCCCACCACGTCTCGGTCTGCGGATCGACCACAAGGCCGAACTTCTCGCAGGAAGCCCGGGTGATGTTGACGTAGAACTCCTGGCCGAGGGCCCCCGTCTTGGTGTCGAAGACGACGGCGCCCAGGGACCTGATGACGGAGCCCGGGCGCGTGCCCAGGGTCTCCAGATCGCTCATGACGTGGATCACGAGGGCTCGTCCTCGGAGAGCGTGACGCTGACGATTTCGCCATCGAGGTCGCGCACCGTGGACACACTGGCGAGGTCGCCTGGGACGCTGGCCAGGGGATCAGCGTTGCCTTCCTTCACCAGCAGCGTCACAGGCGCGTCGCCCGGCAGCGCCGCAAGCGCCTTGATCAGTTCCTTGACAGTCATGCCTCCACTCCCTTCGACGCGCTGACCTTCTTCGTCCGACGCCCCGCGATCGTCGCCCGGCGCTGCTGCGCCAGCATCGCCTTGGCGAGCTTGCGAGTCAGCCGACGGCGCATTTGCCGGGGCTGCACGTCGCGCGGGATGGGGCCACAGCGCCGGTTACCCGCCGCAGCCATGAACGTAGCGCGCTCCTCAGCGCGCTCGGCGCCCGTGGCGCCTGGGAATTGAAAAGCGGTGTCCACGCAGGTCTCCTTTGTTTCCGAAGCCTTACTGTATCTGCACCTACTACGGTGCGGTCAAGCGGGAAATGAGGTCATCCACCATTTCTTTCGAATCTACCCACTCGACGACCCAACCATCCTCGCACATGCGCGCGTGCTCCCGCTCTTGTTGAGGCGTCGGCCGCTGTCCGAAGCGCTTTACCTCGACCCAGGCGCCGGGGGCTCTCCACCAGATCAGCCGGTCAGGCGCGGCCCTGCGCCCGATCCAACGGACCTTGCGGGTCTTGCCCCCTGTCGCCTTCACCCGCTTGACGAGGTAGGCCTCGACGTGGCCCTCGGGGGTCATTGGATCGGAGTGATCTCAACGCCGACGAGGTCGACCTTCTCAGGCTCCAAGTCCTTCAGCATCCGCACCACCTCGGCGTAGGCGTCACGGGCGGATCGGGCGCTGATCCTCAGGCGCTCGTCAGGCAGATGCGCCTCCATGTCGGCGAACGTCTTCGAGCGTAGTTGGCATTCCTCAATCAGTTCAGGAAGGGTCATCAGGGTGCTCCTCTAGCCTTTTCTATATCTGTCAGTTTCGAAGCCGGCTGCTGCTGTCGGAAGGCCCTCAGCCCAGGGCGGATTGGTCGCCATGATCGCAGCCAACTTCTCAGCGCTGTACTCTGGCTCGTCTGGCACTTCGCACACAAGTTCGTCATGGACGCGCATGACGACGGAGTACCCAGCGGCCTCGGCGTTCCTGATCCCGTTGTAGAAGATGTCTCGTGCGGCTGCCTGCGTCGCGTTCTCGAACACGCGGGCCCCGTAGGTCTCTATCCGCTTCCACTGCCGGGTGTACTGGTCGACGCCCATGTAGCTCAGGCGCGGGCGCCCCAGGTCTATGATCCCTGTACCTTCGCAGACGTTGCACTTGCGGATCGGGTGAGGGCCGGGATTCTCCATGGTCCACTGATCCTGCAGCGTCCCGTTGCCCTCGCACACGTGGCAGACATACTTGCCGCCGTTGATCTCGGGCTGCGGATAACAAAGGTAGCGGCCGCTCGGCAGCCGCATGCGCAGCCACGCCTGCTCGTAGAGGAACGACAGGCCGCGCACCCGGAAGACCTCGCCCGGGTTGCGGATCGCGCTGATCATGGCGTCCTCGACCGCGTACCACATCTTCGTGATCATCGGATGCTTCTTGCGCCACGCTTTGACGATGGCGATGACCTCGTCATCGGGGAAGTAAACCCCATAGATGGCGCCCATGGCGGTGAAGGCCCCGAGGGCCCCGCCGAACAAACACGCGAGTTCGGGGACCTTGCCCTGTCCCTGGCGCTCATCATCCGTGATCTGAGACGGGTCTTTGCCCAGAATGCCGCCGGCCGTGACCTTGTAGAGGTCAGGCCCCTTGCGCAGGAACTCGCCATCTTTCTTCGGGTCAGGAATGCGCTGGCCGTCCTTGTCTAGTAAAAAGGTGTCGTAGTCGCGGAAGGCCTGCAGCTTCCACTCCTCGCCGGCCAACCACGCACCCTTGCGACCCTCGATGTTGGCGAGGTCGGCGATGGTGAACTTCTTGCCGAACTCGGCGATCAGCGCCCCGCGCACGGCCGAGGCGCACAACTCCATGACGTCGTCGAAGAAGACGTCCTCGCAGTCTGCCTTCATGGCCTTGATGCCGAACTCCAGCAACAAGGCCTTGATCGTCGAGCGCACGAGGTTCTGCAGTTGTACCAGCCGGCCGGCGTCGCGCCCCGTGCGCGCCGCTCCGGCGAATTGGATCGTGCCGCGCAGCCGGCCATCGGCCGAGGTGGCGTTCAGGAAGACCTTGTACTTGGCTGGCGAGGTCGCGGCCGCCTGGGACCGGTTGGTCAGCAACTCGCGGACGTCGTCGCTGACGTCGGGGTCCTTTAGGTAGGCGTCGATCGTGCCGCCCTTGAGGTCGGTGATGTCTGCCCCGAGCGACTGGGCGTAGGCCAGCGTTGCGGCCCTCTGGGTGGTCGAGGAGACGGCTCCAGCTGTCTGCGCCTTGACCTCTGCCGACAACTTCGCCTTGGCCCTCTCCGAGGCCCTCAGGGCCGCCCGGCACAGGTCCAGATCGACCAGCACGCCCCGGTCGTTGATGCGCTGGTCGAGACGCCACTCCGCGATCCACTCCTCTTTCCAGTTCCAGAAGGGAATGCGCTTGTAGACCTCGCGCATGGCGACGATGTCGCCGGCGCCGTACTCGCGGAACTCCTGCCACTCGACCGGATGCGTCTCCTTGGTCGCACGCCGCAGCTTCCGGTTCTTCCCGAGCGGCTTGGTGAACAGGTGGATCAGGCGCTTGCCGGACTTCAGTTTGGCCTTGTCCTGCGGGACACGGAGCACCTCGCAGAGCTTGTCCAGGGAGGCCGGCAGGCTGTGCAGCAGCGCCCTGACCATGGTGTCGTGAATCTTCTCGATCGGGACCGTGACGCCGACCCGGGCCAGGGCGTGGCGGTCGAAGTCGGATTTATGAATCACGATCTCATCGGCTTCGTCGATGATCGACCGCATGGCCCTGGGCGTCGGGTGTTCAAGGATGATGACCGGGCCATCGTCCCAGGCGTACTGGAACATTAGAATTTCGAACTCAGGGTCCGCGACGTAGGCGTGCGTGCCGTAGGCGATCGGCACGGTGCTCCACGTCTCGGTGTCGAGATAGAGGCGTTTCACGTCCGAATCTCCCAGAGCACACGTGCGACGCCGCCGTTACCAACCTCGTCGCGCAGGCCCTTCAACGCGACACTGCTCTCGGCCCACGACTTGCGCGGCTCCAGTTCCTTGACGCGGACCCAGCCTACCGCACGCAACGATGCTCCGATCTCGTCGGCTTGCGTGTAGGTTATGCAACGCCGATAGCCCATGGCCTTCGCCGCGCGCCAGACGGCGCCGTACAACAAGCTGTTGGCGTTGGGCGTGCCGTCGGTGCAGGTCCTATTGATCTCTAGGGTCATACCGTCATCAAAATGTCGAGCCACCGGGCGTCCAGCCATCGCTACGCCCACCAGAACGCCATCGGCGCGCGCGCCGATAGAGAATTTGTGACCCCTCGGCGGTTTGTTATGGCGGTGGTGCTCGGCCACGAACGAGCACGCTTCGCGGAACGTCACCGGGCAAACGGCAAGCGTGGGCATTGACTGATCCTTATGGGGGTGCGGTCCCCGGGCTAGGAGACCAATCGCAGCCCGGGGACCGGCCTTCGCGGATGGGCTAGGACACGAGGTCCATGTTGCCCACCGCCGAAGCGTAGAGTTCGAGCATAGCACGCTCCTCGGCCAACTTCGCCGCGTCCTTCTTCCGAAGGCGTAGCAGCGCGTTGATCGCCTTGACGTCGAACCCGTTGCCCTTGGCCTCGGCCATGAGCGTCTTGCGGGCCTCGACCACCTCGGTCTTCTCGTCGTCGAGCTTCTCAGCCCGTTCGAGGATGGACCGAAGCTGGCCCTGGGTGGTCTCGCTCAGGACCTCGTCGCTGTTGTGCCCGATCCCAGCGGCCATCAGGCGAAGTCCTCAGCCGACTCCGTCGGGGCGCCGAACTCGTCGGCCGAGGCCGGAGCGCCGCCGCCGAAGGACTCACCGGGGCCCGCGAACCGCACGCCGCGAAGCGAGCAGTTGACGCGCCGGCCGTAGGCGTTGTCCTGCGGGTAGATGTCCACCGAGGCGTCGACGTAGCAGCCGTTGTAGATGATGCCGCTGTCGGCGCCGGCCGGGGTGTTGTCGGCCGCGAAGGCCGAGGGCTTGGTCGGGGTGTCGCCGCCGTTGCGCGTCGAGAGGTAGAAGTTGCCCTCGAAGCCGTCCCAGGGGTCGCCGTTCTTGTTGAGGTAGGGAGCCTCGACCCAGGCGATCTTGTTGTCCTTCTTGAGGACAGCCAGGACGCCGTCAGCCTTCTCGTTCCACTTCTCCTTGGCCGCCGCCTTCACGGCCGCCCGAAGCTCAGCGATCTGGGGGTGGTCAGGCGGGACGATGAACTTGCCGCCGTAGGCGGGGTCCCCGTCGCCGAAGGCCTTGGGGGCGTAGATCGCGCCGAAGGCCAGACGCACGTTCTTCAGAGTCATACGAGGCATATCAATTCTCCATTTGCCATTTGAAAGTCAGCACTTACGCAAAATCATCGGCCGTCGCGGTGAGGGTGAGCGCGGGGCGCTTATCCTCGACTGCGGCGACAGAAGGCTTCCCAGGAGCGCGCTCGATGTGAGCCTGGAGCTTCTTCCAGCGCGTCTCGTTCGACTTCAGCACCTTCTCTGCTGCAGTCGGGGAAATCAAGGACAAATCGTAGACGTCCTCGATCTTCATGCGCCACGTCTTGCGCAGGACCCGCTCGACCTCTTCCGCGTCCTTCCACTTCCGGTTGCCCTGCCGTCCCTCGACCAGCTTGAAGCCGGGGACCTCGCCGCCGGAGAGCATGATCCTGTCGACCTCGCCCCGGATCGCCTTGCACCAGTCCTCGATCATGCCGACGTTCTGCATGGCTCTGGATAGCCACGCCATGTCGTCGGCGCGGATGGTCCTGACGGCCTCGGCCAACTGTGGCAGGTCGTCGAAGTCGGCCGGCGACGCGGGCGTGACCTCGGCCATGACACCGAACATGCCGTTGCGCCGGGCCTCGCAGTGAGGGCCCACCTTGCAGAACTGGCACTGCTTCTCGCCCGGGACGTAGGGCGCCTCGGGGTCGTTCAAGGCGTAGAGCGCCGCCTCGCGGAACCTGATGGCGAAGGCCTTCAGGTCCTCGACGCTGACGGTCCAGCGGTTGAAGGGCGCCTCGGGGTCGACCCGGGGCTGGTAGATGATCACCTCGATCTCGTCGAAGTCCCCCATCCAGGCGAACTCGTAGAGGGCGCCCAGGGCGTAGAGCATGCCTTGCTCGTTCTCCTCGGCCCAGACCCGGGTGTAGCCGTATTTTAAGTCGATTACAGTAACCTTGGAGCCGCGCA
>ERZ650310.261-NODE-261-length-15994-cov-11.095991_pt1 | contig 15994 bp, 17 predicted proteins | sample MGYA00376246_ERZ650310 | MGnify/ENA primary metagenome ERZ650310 (study PRJEB26733, sample SAMN07839286) | wastewater metagenome | biome: small river; feature: stream; material: water | place: USA: North Carolina | collected 2016-03-01 ...
AAGCCTGTGATGATGCCTTGAAAACGGTGTCCGCTGCCTTGAGCGGGTTAAAGGGCTTGCATGTGGTGGTGGGCCATCCTTCGGGCGGCGACGAGCGCACACGCTCGGTGTCGGTGCAGCGCCGTTTCAATAGGGCAAGTGTGGTGAGCGAAGGGCAAGTCATTGCGTCCTACGCCAAACGTGAACTGCCCAACTACCAAGTGTTTGATGAACGCCGTTATTTCGTGGCGGGCAATCAGCCTTGCGTGTTTGAGGTCGCTGGCACCAAAGTCGGCTTGTTGATTTGTGAAGACGCTTGGTTTGATGCGCCTGCTGCGGATGCCAAAGCGGCAGGGGCTGAGCTGTTGGCTGTGATCAATGCATCGCCTTTCCATGTGGGCAAAGGCGACGAGCGCGAGCAAGCCATGCGTGGCCGTGTGCAAGCCACAGGCTTGCCTTTGATTTATGCGCATTTGGTGGGTGGACAAGACGAGGTGGTGTTTGAAGGGCGCTCGTTTGCACTTAACGCCGATGGCGCGTTGGCAGGGCGTGCGCCTAGCTTTGACGTGGCAACGTTCACGGTCGATGTGACGAGAGGTAACCCAGGGGCGCATGGCGGCCTCCATTTGTCGGCACCTGTGGCGGACGACGGTTCGCTCGAAGCCGACTTGTGGCATGCCTTGGTGCTGGGTGTGCGTGACTACATTGGTAAAAACGGTTTCCCTGGCGCCTTGTTGGGTTTGTCTGGCGGCATTGATTCGGCCTTGGTGTTGGCCATTGCTGTGGATGCCTTGGGCGCAGACAAAGTGCGCACGGTGATGATGCCGTCGCCGTACACCGCCGAAATCAGCTGGGTCGATGCACGTGACATGGCCAAACGCATGGGCGTGCGCTATGACGAGGTGTCCATCGTGCCGGAGTTTGAAGCGTTTTTGGGCTCGCTCAAAGCCGACTTTGAAGGCACGCAGCTCGACACCACCGAAGAGAACATCCAAGCCCGCATTCGCGGCACTTTGCTGATGGCCTTGTCCAACAAGTTTGGTTCTATCGTGCTGACCACGGGCAACAAGAGCGAAATGGCCACAGGCTATTGCACGCTGTATGGCGACATGGCCGGTGGTTTTGCCGTCATCAAAGACGTGGCCAAGACCTTGGTGTTCAAGCTGGCGCGCTGGCGCAACGCGCACGACCCCTATGGCACAGGTACTGAGCCCATTCCTGAGCGCATCATCACGCGTCCTCCCAGTGCAGAACTGCGCCCCGACCAAACCGACCAAGACAGCTTGCCACCGTATGAGGTGCTGGATGACATCGTGTCGCGCTTCATGGAGAACGACCAAAGCTCGGACGAGATCATTGCCGCTGGTTTTGCCCGTGCCGATGTGGAGAAGGTGACCCGCTTGATTCGCATCAACGAGTACAAACGCCGCCAATCGCCTGTGGGGATTCGCGTGACCCACCGCAGTTTTGGCAAGGATTGGCGTTATCCTATAACCAATAAGTTTCGCGCCTGAACACAGGCCTTTTCATTGAACCCCAAGGACTCGAACCATGAAGCAAATCACAGCCGTTATCAAACCATTCAAACTCGAAGAAGTGCGCGAAGCATTGGCCGAGTGTGGTGTGACGGGTTTGACCGTGACCGAGGTCAAGGGTTTTGGTCGTCAAAAAGGCCACACCGAGTTGTACCGTGGTGCTGAGTACGTGGTGGACTTTTTGCCCAAAGTGAAAATTGAAGTCACTGTGAAAGCCGCAGACGTGGACAACTGCGTGGACGCCATCGTGCGCGCAGCACGCACAGGCAAGATTGGTGACGGCAAAATCTTCATCACGCCTGTGGAGCGTGTGGTGCGCATTCGCACAGGTGAGTTGGACGAAACCGCGATCTGATTTCATTCCCTAATATAAAAGCCGCAGCCCTTGACAGGCTGCGGCTTTTTTTATGGCTTCTGGTCAGAGTGCGGCTAGCTTAGGCTCGGGCGAAAAACCGGCAGCTTGCACCAGTTCTTGCAACAACGCTATTGGCTCTGTGCCACTGCGAATCAAGTCCATTTGCCAATCGTTCAAAAAGCCTTGGGCGACGCTGTTTTGCGCAAACTGCAGCAAACCGTCGTAATAGCCTTGGGTGTTGAGCAAGCCAATGGGTTTGTCGTGGTAGCCCAGCTGGCGCCAAGTCCACACCTCAAAGAACTCTTCAAAGGTGCCGATGCCGCCGGGCAGGGCCAAGAACACATCGGCACGCTCGGCCATCATGTGTTTGCGCTCGTGCATGGTGTCCACCACATGCAGCTCGGTGCAAGCCGTGCGCGTGTTTTCTTTGGTTTGCAAGGCTTTGGGAATGATGCCCACCACGCGTCCGCCTGCATCGGCTGTGGCTTGGGCCACGAGACCCATCAAGCCGTTGTTGCCTCCGCCGTACACCAGTTGGCCATTGTGTTGGCCAATCCACGTGCCTACTTGGCGTGCCACATCGGCGTATTCGGGCTGGATGCCATTGCGTGAACCGCAGTAGACGCACACAGAAAACGCAGGCGTATTCATGGGTTCTTTCAAGCGGAAAAGTTAGCGTGGATGGCGGCTGCCCAAACAGCAATGCACAGCAGCAAGCTCAAGAGCACGGCGGCGCTGCCGGTGTCTTTGGCGCGTTTAGCCAGTTCATGCCACTCAGGGCCAATGCGGTCAATGGCGGATTCGATGCCGGTGTTGAGTAGTTCAACCACCATCACCAGCACAACTGTGCCAGCCAGCAGCGCTGTTTCTTGCCAAGTTTTACCCACATAAAAAGACAAAGGCACCAAGACGAAGGCGCCGATGGCTTCTTGGCGAAATGCTTTTTCGTACCAAGCAGCTTTCAGGCCGCTGAGCGAGTAGCCAAAGGCATACCAAACGCGATTGAGGCCAGTTCTGTTTTTTTGTGGATTTGCACTCATGCGATGAACTGTAACGTTAGGCCTTGGGTTTGGCTGGGGCAATAGGCGGTGCCGTGACCAAGCGCGTACCGGCAAAAACGTCGTGCCAAAACTGGCGCTGCGGGTGAAAGCGGCTAAGCAAGGCCCACACAGCCACCCAGCCGACAAACAACACGGTCGTCTCTGCGCCAGTCAGTGCGTAAGGGGCCAAGATGGCGAGAGGGGGGATGAACCAAATCCAACTCAAGGCGTAGCGTGCAAAGGCACGTTTTTGGGTGAGGGCTTCGCCTTGGGTGTCAACCACACGGATATGCCAAGTTTTCATGGCCAAAGTTTGGCCTTTGTGGCCAAACCAGGTGAAGTAAATGCCGACGACCAAAAATAAAAAGGCTTGCAGTCCATGGCGGTTGTCTAGCGCATGGCGTGACTGGCTGAGGGTGCTGAACAAATAGCCCGAAATGAACAGCACACCAAACAAAAGCAGCCCCTCATAGAGCCAGCAAGCCATGCGACGCAGCAGGCTAGGGGCTGTCAAATCCGACGTCATTGGGGTGTGGTGGTGCTTTCAGTCGTTGCGCTGGCAGGCGCTGAACTGGTGAGGGGCGTGGGCAGCAAAGTGGCTGGTGCAGCTTGGTCGGTCGCGATGCGTGGCAGGGCTTTGTTGGCGCTTGCTGCAGGCGGTGAGGTTAACTTCGCAGGTGACACTGGTTTGACCGCAGGTGCCGCGCCCTTGACGGGTTGGGTTGGTTGCTGTGCGGCCAACTTTTGCTTGGCTTCTGGTGAGAGGGCTTGATACGCTTCCCACTTGGCTTTCTTATCGTCTTGCAGCAGCTGCTTGGCATCGGCGTAATTCAAACGTGCAGCCGTGCGTTGTTGGGGGCTAAGTGCCGCCCATTCACGCATACGGCCTTGCACGGTCGTTTGCTCATCGGCCGTGAGTTGCCCAAAGTTTTGTGAGATGGCCAGCCATTTGCGCTTGTGTGGCTCTGTCATGGTGGGCCACAGTTGCGACAAGGGCGCCAGTGCTTGTTGTTGCGACTCGGTCAAGTCCATCCACAAAGGGCGGCCAGGCAGACTGGGTGTTGTGTTGGTGGCCACGGCGGACACTGTTTGTGCGCACACCCATTCGCTGGCAAGCAACACAGCACCGCTCAACAAAAGTTGGGCGGTGAGTGCAGCACTGAGCGAACGCTTGAAGGTCATGGGTGTTTATTCTTTCGATTCGCTGGCTGTGATGGGGTTCTTCAAGAACTGAAGAAAGCCTGGGTCAGCGTAGGCAGCTGGGGGAAGGTCGTCCACGAGCAAGGCCGAGTCAATTTCGGCCAATTCGTTGGCACGGTCATCATCCATGATGTTTTGGATCAGAGCCAAGCCTGCGATCAAAGCAATCAGTGGCAGCAAGGAGGCCAAACGGCTCCAAATGTTCAAGCCTTCATCGCCGCCAAAATTCAACAGAGCTGCACCATTTTGGTGAATTGTGGCCGTGCTGGTTTGCAGGCGTGTTTGGGGTTTCAGGCGTGCGGCAACGGCACGGGTGCGTGCGGCGCGCAGGCGCTCGGAGATGTCGTGCGGCAGTTCAAGGCTGGCTGAATTCAGGCGGGCAGCAATGCGCAAGCCAAATTCATCTTGGGTATTTGCGGTATGTGTCATGGTTGAATTCCTTTTTCTTTGAGCGCTTTGCTGAGTGCCAGAACAGCCCGAGAGCAGTGTGTTTTGACGCTTCCTTCTGAGCAGCCCATAGCGGCAGCAGTCTCAGAAACATCAAGATCCTCCCAATAACGCAGCAGGAAGGCTTCTCGTTGACGTGCTGGCAAATTTTGTATTTCTTCTTCGATATCGTGGACGTTGGCGATGCTGGCGAAGTTGTCCTCGGCGCTTTGCGTGGTTTGGCTGTCGTTATCGACGGCCAAGGCCTCTAACAGGTCGAATTCGCCGTCATCTTTGTCAGAGTCAAAGTCGCTGAAGTTGCTGAACAGCGCTTTTCGGGTCTTGTTGCGTCGGAACCAATCGAGCGTGGTGTTCGACAAAATTCGGTGAAACAGCATGGGCAGCTCTTCGGCTGGCTTGTCACCGTAATGCTCGGCGAGCTTCATCATGCTGTCTTGCACGATGTCCAGGGCCGCTTCTTCGTCGCGAACGTGATAGACCGAGCGTTTGAAGGCTCGCTTCTCAACGCTTTTTAGGAAGTCTGACAGTTCTTGTTCGGTGGCCACTGACGAATGGGTTCAAGTTTGAATCGGGCGCGATTATGGCACCCGCCAAGGCTTTTTGCGTGCTTAAGACTGAATCTGGCTCAGGAAGGTGCCATAATCTCGGGCTGCAATTCGACAAAAAAGGCAAACGGGTCTGGGTCCGGCGCGAACCATGCGTCTATGGCTGAAGGTCCAAAGTTTCGATGCTGCCCCACAAGGGTTCGCCAAGAAGCACCCAAGGTTTTTCGTTGACGAAATTCACTCAGGTTAAAAGGTACAAAAATGGATAACACAAAGTCGGAATCGCATTCCGCAGCCGCCACTGGCGGTCAAGCACAAGAATTGATGGGCGCCGAGATTCTCGTCAAGGCCCTGCAAGCTGAAAACGTCAAGCACATCTGGGGCTATCCCGGCGGTTCAGTTCTCTACATCTACGACGCGCTGTACAACCAAAACACGATTCAACACGTGTTGGTTCGTCACGAGCAAGCTGCGGTTCATGCGGCTGATGGCTATGCGCGTGCCACGGGTGACGTGGGAGTGGCCTTGGTCACATCTGGCCCCGGCGCCACCAATGCCGTGACCGGCATCGCAACGGCTTACATGGACAGCATTCCGATGGTGATCATCACCGGTCAAGTGCCCACGCACGCGATTGGTTTGGATGCATTCCAAGAGTGCGACACCATTGGCATCACGCGCCCCATCGTCAAACACAATTTCTTGGTCAAAGACGTTCGCGACTTGGCCTTGACGCTGAAAAAAGCGTTCCACATCGCGCGCAGCGGCCGTCCTGGTCCTGTGGTGGTGGACATTCCAAAAGACGTGTCTTTCAAGAAGACCACGTACGAAGGCTACCCAGCAGAAGTGCAAATGCGCTCCTACAACCCCGTGCGCAAAGGCCACGGCGGTCAAATTCGCAAAGCGTTGCAGTTGTTGATGTCGGCCAAGCGCCCTTACATCTACACCGGCGGTGGTGTGTTGTTGGGCAATGCCTCACAAGAGTTGCGTACCTTGGTGGACATGTTGGGCTACCCCGTGACCAACACATTGATGGGCTTGGGTGCCTATCCAGCCAGCGCGCCTAAGTTCTTGGGCATGTTGGGCATGCACGGCACGATGGAAGCCAACAACGCCATGCAAAACTGCGATGTGTTGCTGGCTGTTGGCGCTCGTTTCGATGACCGCGTGATTGGCAACCCCAAACACTTCGCACAAAACGAACGCAAGATCATTCACATCGACATTGATCCTTCCAGCATCTCCAAGCGTGTGAAGGTCGACATCCCAATCGTGGGCGATGTGAAAGACGTGTTGGTCGAGATGATCGACATGATCAAAGAATCTGGCTTGAAGCCCGACGCGGCCGCATTGGCTGGCTGGTGGGAAACCATCGAAGCTTGGCGCAAGCGCGATTGCTTGAAATACGACCGTGAAAACACCACCGTCATCAAACCGCAGTACGTCATTGAGACGCTGCACAACATGACCAAAGGCACAGACACTTACATCACGTCTGACGTGGGTCAACACCAGATGTGGGCTGCGCAGTATTACGGGTTTGACGAGCCACGTCGCTGGATCAACTCAGGCGGTTTGGGCACCATGGGCGTGGGTATTCCGTACGCCATGGGTATCAAACTGGCCAAGCCTGACAGCGAAGTGTTCTGCGTGACAGGCGAGGGCTCGGTGCAAATGTGTATCCAAGAACTCTCGACTTGCTTCCAGTACAACACGCCCATCAAGGTGTTGGCACTCAACAACCGATACCTCGGGATGGTGCGCCAGTGGCAAGAAATCGAATACGAAGGCCGCTACAGCAGCAGCTACATGGACGCGATTCCTGACTTCGTGAAATTGGCGGAAGCCTATGGCCACGTGGGCATGCTGATTGAACGTCCTGAGGACGTCGAGCCAGCTTTGCGCGAAGCTCGCCGTCTGAAAGACCGCACGGTGTTCATCGACTTCCGTACCGACCCCACCGAGAACGTGTTCCCGATGGTCAAGGCCGGTAAGGGCATCACCGAAATGCTGCTTGGCAGCGAAGACCTGTGAACGGGAAGGATGACAACATGAAACACATCATTTCCCTGATGCTTGAAAACGAACCCGGCGCTTTGTCGCGCGTGGTGGGTTTGTTCTCTGCCCGTGGCTACAACATTGAATCTCTGACGGTGGCGCCTACCGAAGACGCCAGCTTGTCACGCATGACCATTCAAACGCATGGTTCAGATGAGGTGATTGAACAAATCACCAAGCACTTGAACCGTTTGATTGAAGTGGTCAAAGTGGTCGACCTGACCGAGGGCGCCTACACCGAACGCGAGCTGATGCTTGTGAAAGTGCGTGCTGTTGGCAAAGAGCGTGAAGAGATGAAACGCATGGCCGATATCTTCCGTGGCCGCATCATCGATGTGACTGAGAAGAGCTACACCATTGAGTTGACGGGCGACCTGTCTAAGAACGATGCGTTCTTAGAGGCGATTGACCGCAGCGCAATTCTCGAAACCGTTCGCACGGGCGCTTGTGGCATTGGCCGCGGCGAACGTATCTTGCGCGTTTAAATTTCAACCCTTTCAAAGTATTTTTTAGGAGAACCCCGTGAAAGTTTTTTACGACAAAGATTGTGATCTGTCCCTGATCAAAGGCAAAACTGTGGCCATCATCGGCTACGGCTCACAAGGCCACGCACACGCCCAAAACTTGAACGACAGCGGCGTCAAGGTCGTGGTTGGTCTGCGCAAGGGTGGCGCATCTTGGGACAAAGTCGGCAAAGCTGGCTTGACAGTCATGGAAGTGAACGACGCAGTGAAAGCCGCTGACGTGGTCATGATCTTGTTGCCTGACGAAATGATCGCCGAGGTGTACAACAACAATGTGGCCCCTCACATCAAGCAAGGCGCTTCGTTGGCATTTGCCCACGGTTTCAATGTGCACTACAACCAAGTCGTGCCACGCGCCGACTTGGACGTGTGGATGGTGGCGCCAAAGGCCCCAGGTCACACCGTGCGTAACACTTACACCCAAGGTGGCGGCGTGCCTCACCTCGTGGCTGTGCATCAAGACAAGACCGGCAAAGCCCGCGACTTGGCTTTGAGCTATGCCATGGCCAACGGTGGCGGCAAAGCCGGCATCATCGAAACCAACTTCAAAGAAGAAACTGAAACCGACTTGTTCGGTGAGCAAGCTGTTCTGTGCGGTGGCGCGGTTGAGCTGATCAAGATGGGTTACGAGACTCTGGTGGAAGCCGGTTACGCCCCTGAAATGGCTTACTTTGAGTGCTTGCACGAGTTGAAGCTGATCGTTGACTTGATCTATGAAGGCGGCATCGCCAACATGAACTACTCGATCTCGAACAACGCCGAATACGGCGAGTACGTGACCGGTCCTGAAGTGATCAACGCACAAAGCCGTGAAGCCATGCGCAACGCTTTGAAGCGCATTCAAGACGGCGAATACGCCAAGATGTTCATTCAAGAAGGTCGTTTGAACTACCCAAGCATGACCGCACGTCGTCGCAACACTGCCGATCACCAGATCGAAGTGGTGGGCAGCCAATTGCGCGCCATGATGCCTTGGATTGCGAAGAACAAGCTGGTTGACCAAACCCGCAACTAAGCACCTGTGCATTGCATCGACAAAGGCCACTTCGGTGGCCTTTGTCATTTTTGTGCCTGATTGACGCAACGCTTACACTCTAGGTCTAATTTTCGGAGCTACACGAATGACAGAACAACAAGATCAAACAGAAGAGTTTGTGCCACGCAAGCCCAGCAAGGGCGTTTATGTTTTGCCCAATCTGTTTACCTTGGCCGCATTGTTTGGCGGTTTTTACGCCATCGTGATGGCGATGAATGGCAACTACGAGTTGGCAGCGATTGGCGTGTTTTGCGCCATGGTGTTGGATAGCTTGGATGGCCGTGTGGCCCGCATGACCAACACGCAAAGTGCGTTTGGCGAGCAAATGGACTCCTTAGCCGATATGGTGTCGTTTGGCGCTGCGCCAGCCTTGATCTCGTACGAGTGGGCCCTCAAAGGTTTGGGCCGTTGGGGCTGGGTGGCTGCATTCGTCTACATCTCTTGTGCGGCACTGCGCCTGGCGCGTTTCAATGTGAATACGGCGGTGGTGGATAAACGCTTCTTTCAAGGCTTGCCTTCACCTGCCGCTGCGGCATTGGTGATGGGTTTTATGTGGCTGATGACCGAGATGGGTGTTTCTGGCCCTGAGGTGGCTTGGCCCATGTTTGCATGGTGTTTGTATTCCGGTTTGACGATGGTCACCAACGTGCCGTTTTACAGCTTCAAAGATGTGCAGATGAAGCAAAGCGTTCCGTTTGTCGTGATTGTGTTGTTGGCCTTGACCATCGCCGTCATCACCATTCATCCACCGATTGTGTTGTTTGCTTTGTTCATGTTCTACGGTTTGAGCGGTTACGCCTTGTACGCATGGCGCCGTGCCAAAGGCATGCAAACCAGCCTCATCAGCACCTCCACCGATGAGCCCGATGAAGCCGGCTTGCACAAATGAGACACCCTGCGCCGCAAAGGGTTTGGCTTTGTGCTAAATTCGGTGCATGACAAATTTTTCGCTGGCTCTACTGCTTCTATCCCCCAACGGGCGGAGTTGGTAGCGCACGCGCAAACCCCACAAGGCCCGTATGCACTCGCAGCGGGCCTTTTGCTTTGGGGCTAAACCAAACGTTGCAAGTTTTTTAGGAATCTAGGAGTCCTGACCATGACCGACAAGCTCATCATTTTTGACACCACTTTGCGTGACGGCGAACAGTCGCCCGGCGCCTCGATGACGCGCGATGAAAAACTGCGCATTGCCCGTCAGCTCGAGCGATTGAAGGTCGACGTGATTGAGGCTGGTTTTGCTGCCAGCTCGAACGGTGACTTCGAGGCCGTGCAAGGCATTGCCAACGCCATCAAAGACTCCACCATTTGTTCGTTGTCTCGTGCGAATGACCGCGACATCAGCCGTGCAGCCGAAGCGCTCAAAGGCGCGAACAGCGCGCGCATCCACACCTTCATTGCCACGTCGCCGTTGCACATGGAGAAGAAGTTGCGCATGTCACCCGAGCAAGTGCTTGAACAAGCCAAGCAGTCGGTGCGCTTTGCCCGTAACTTGGTGGGCGATATTGAGTTCAGCGCGGAAGACGGCTATCGCAGCGAAATGGATTTCTTGTGCCGTGTCGTTGAGGCTGTGATTGCTGAAGGTGCCACCACCATCAACATTCCAGACACCGTGGGTTATGCCATTCCGGAGCTCTACGGCAACTTTATCAAAACGTTACGCGAGCGCGTGCCGAACTCTGACAAAGCCATTTGGTCAGTGCACTGCCACAACGACTTGGGCATGGCGGTGGCCAACTCATTGGCAGGTGTGAAGATTGGCGGCGCACGTCAGGTGGAATGCACGATCAACGGTTTGGGCGAACGAGCCGGTAACTGCTCGTTGGAAGAGGTGGTCATGGCCATCAAGACCCGTCGCGATTACTTTGACCTCGCCATGAATATCGATGCCAAACAAATCTTGGCAGCAAGTCGAATGGTCAGCCAGACCACTGGTTTTGTGGTTCAGCCAAACAAGGCAGTGGTGGGGGCGAATGCCTTTGCTCATGCGTCTGGCATTCACCAAGACGGCGTGCTCAAAGCGCGTGACACCTACGAAATCATGCGTGCAGAAGATGTGGGTTGGAGCGCCAACAAGATCGTCTTGGGCAAGCTCAGTGGCCGCAACGCTTTCAAGCAGCGCTTGGAAGACTTGGGTGTGCAGATGGAAAGCGAGGCTGACATCAATACAGCCTTTGCCAAGTTCAAAGAGTTGGCAGATCGCAAGAGCGAAATCTTTGATGAAGACATCTTGGCTTTGGTGAGCGAAGAGGCCGTCGGCAACGCCAGTGAGCAATTTGCTTTTGTGTCTTTGTCGCAGCACAGCGAAACCGGTGAGCGTCCACACGCAAGCGTGGTGTTTACCGTCGGCGGCAAAGAAGTCAAGGGCGATTCAGATGGCAACGGCCCAGTCGATGCTTCGCTTAAGGCAATTGAGTCACACGTCAAGAGTGGCGCTGAAATGGTGCTGTATTCGGTCAATGCCATCAGCGGCTCGACAGAGAGCCAAGGCGAAGTGACGGTGCGTTTGCAAAACAGCGGTCGCGTCGTCAATGGCGTGGGCTCTGATCCTGACATCGTGGTGGCTTCAGCGAAAGCTTATTTGAGCGCCTTGAACAAGCTGCAAAGCAAATCTGACCGAGTGGCTGCACAAGGCTAAATTACAAAAAACGATATACCGTATCAATTTTGTCAAATAAGTCACGCAAGTCCTTGATCTTGCGTGACTTTTCTTGTTAGACTCGAGGCAATTGTGTTTTTCAAGCTTAAGGAACGCCACTTGAAACGACTGCTGATTGTTACCTCGCTTGGTTTGCTGACTTCTTTGTGCACCATGCACGCCCAAGCCGCGACAAACCAGAAAAAGCCAACTGTCCAAAAAACAAAGCCATCCGTGGTGAAAACGCATGTGCGTCACGCCAAAGCGTTTAAGGCAGCACCCGCAGTTCCATCATTTGGTCAAAAAGCAGGCTTGCATGCCACCAGCGATATGTTGGATTTGAAGTCCAGCGTAGCTTATGTGATTGATCAAGATACACACGAAGTACTGCTCAGCAAAAACGACCAAGCCGTTTTGCCAATTGCCTCAATCACCAAGTTGATGACAGGTTTGATCATCAGCGAAGCCAAATTACCAATGGACGAATCCATCACCATCACGCAAGATGATGTGGATACCGAAAAGGGCAGCAGCTCACGTTTGCGCGTGGGGGCAACCTTGACCCGTGGTGAGTTGCTCCACTTGGCTTTGATGGCCAGTGAGAATCGTGCAGCCCATGCCTTGGGCCGTACCTATCCAGGCGGCATGTCCACATTTGTTGGTTTGATGAACGCCAAAGCTTCTCAATTGGGGATGCGTGACACTCGTTATGTGGAGCCGACAGGGCTTTCAAGTCAAAACCAATCCAGCGCTAAAGACCTGGCCACTTTGGTCGGCAATGCTTACCACGACATCACTGTTCGTGAGCTGTCGACCTCACCAAGTCACAAGGTGGAAGTTGGGAACCGCACGTTGCAGTACAACACCACCAACCGGTTAGTCAAAAACCCAAACTGGGACATTGGCCTGCAAAAAACAGGTTATATCTCTGAAGCAGGTCAATGCTTGGTGATGCAAGCCAAGGTTTCTGGCCGTAAGCTGATCATGGTGTTCTTGGACTCTGCAGGTAAATTAAGCCGTATTGCAGATGCTGAGCGTGTGCGCAAGTGGGTTGAAACGAACCATAGCGCTACTGGTCGCCCGCAAACTTAAAGAGTTTTAGCTTGTTCAAAAGCCAGCATCTATGCTGGCTTTTTTGTTTACGCTTGGTTTTCTTTGTAGCCTAGTGCGTGTGAGATGGCTTGCGTAGTCGCTTGAAGCTTAGGAAGCCATTCCTCATCAAGTCGATCTGCTGGTGCAGAAATGGATAAACCTGCAACAAGCTTGCCTTGGTCGTCATAGATGCCAGACGCCATGCATCGCACCCCTAGCTCTAGCTCTTCGTTGTCTCGCGCGACACCATATTGACGCGCTTTGGATAGTTCACGTTCCAAGGCTGGCAATTGGGTCAAGCTATTGCGCGTTTGGCCACTCAGGCCTGTGCGTGTGGCGTAGGCGCGAACGCGCTGAGGGTCGTCCATGGCCAAAAACAGCTTGCCGACTGAGGTGAGATGCAGAGGTGCTCGTCCGCCGATCGCTCGCACCACTTGCATGCCCGATCGTTCACTGAAAGCTCGCTCAACGTACACGATTTCGTCGCCTTGGCGAACACTGAGGTTGACGGGCTGCTGGATGAGCTTGTGGAGTTCACGCATGGGCTGGAAAGCCACATCGCGCACGTTTAAGCGACCTTTCACAAGATTGCCCAGCTCAAGCAGACGCATGCCGAGGCGATAGCTGCCCGCTTCGGGGCGATCAACAAATCGGCCCACTGCCAAGTCGTTCAAGATGCGATGGGTGGTGGAGGGGTGAAGACCTGTTCGTTCGCTGATTTCTTTCAGTGAAATGGCTTCTTCGCGCGAGGCGAGTACGTCAATGAGCGTGAACATGCGCTCAATGACTTGAATGTTGGGCGTGGTGGGCACAGTGGTTTTACGCATGATCTAATTTTATCATGTGAAATTAAAGTTCAACCATTCATCATTTACCAAGCGCTGGTGGGGTTTGAAGTCAGCTTTGTAGTTCATTTTGGGACTGTCTTGAATCCAGTAACCCAAATAGGCATAAGGCATATTCAGGTGCTTGGCTTGTTCAATTTGCCACATCACGTTGTAAGTGCCGTAACTGGTGTTGGGCTCGGGTTCATAGAAGGTGTAAACAGCAGATAAGCCATCACTGAGAACATCCACAATCGAGACCATTTTTAAAACACCTCTTTCTCCGTTGGGGAGGGGTTCTCGAAACTCGATGAGCCTTGTATTGACGCGACTTTGCAGCAAAAACTGTGTGTATTGTTCGGTGCTGTCCTCATCCATGCCTCCACCGGTATGGCGCAAGGTTTGGTAGCGCAAATACATGGCGTAATGTTCTGGATCAAAACCCAGTTTCAGAATGCGAACTTGCAGTTGTTTGTGTTTTGTCCAAGCGCGGCGCTGGCTGCGTGTGGGTGTGTAGGCTTGTGTGTCAACCCGCAAAGGCATACAAGCTTGGCAGTTGTCGCAGTAAGGCCGATAGGTAAATGAACCACTTCGGCGAAATCCCTCTTTGACTAAGTCTGCGTAAATGTCATCATTTATCAAATGACTGGGTGTTGCGACTTGTGAGCGCGCTGTTTTTCCCGGCAAGTAGCTGCAAGGGTAGGGAGCCGTGGCATAAAACTGCACGGTTTGAAAAGGTAACTCGTTCTGGTTTGTCAAAGCGAGGCTTTCTGCGTTAGCAAGAGCGTCCAGTGTGCGGCCTCAAACGTCCATGCCCTGTTTACTTGTTTGGGCGCTTCTCGCACGAGACCTAAAAAATCTGATCGTGGCATTTCTTTCGCGCCCAAAGACGCTAAATGCTTGGTATTTTGTTGGCAGTCTATCCAAGTTAAACCTTGAGCGCGAGCAAAAGCTACCAGTGCCGCCAAGGCTATTTTCGAGGCATCCGTTTGGTGCGCAAACATAGATTCGCCAAATAGTGTGTTTCCAATCGATACGCAATACAAGCCGCCCACAAGCTCGCCATTGATCCAAGTTTCTATGCTGTGTGCAAATCCGGCTTGGTGCAAAGCGATGTAGGCGTCAATCATTTCTTCAACAATCCAAGTGCCTGGTTGCCCCTGGCGCGGTGTCTGTGCGCAATGGCGAATTACATCCGCGAATGCGGTGTCAATGCGGATTTGGCACACGGGATTGGCGATGAAGCTGCGTAAGGTTTTGCGTAGTGAGCGGTGAAGCTTGAATTCTTCGGTATGCAGCACCATTCGTGGGTCTGGTGACCACCACAAAACGGGTTGTCCTTCGCTGAACCAAGGAAACATCCCTTGCTGATAAGCCTCGCACAAACGCGTGACGGATAGGCCGCCAGCTGCTGCGACCAATCCAGCCAATGAGCTGCCTTTTTTTTGTGCAGTTTCTGGCGGTGGCAATGGCGCGTTGACTTCTAGCCAAGGGATATTCATTGCTGAAATTTTAATCAGTTTTGATTTTTAAAAAATACGTTTAAAGAGATGGAGTAGCGCAATGGAATTAACTTTTTCTCAGGAGGAGTTCTTTGTCATTGCTGGTATTTGCTCCTAAAAAATTAAGTGACTTTTGAAGAGAGAACTACCTACAATTCTTGTTTGACTTGCGAGGGTATTCGCATCAGTCTCGATAAGTTTTCCGGAGCCATCTATGCAACTAATGTGGGTATCAGGACCCACCGCCTCAGTGCGGACCATTTCCATTACAGCCAAAAAGGTGCTGATGGCTGTGTGCGTCTCTGCGTTTGTGTTGGTGGCTTTTGGCGTGTTGTTGCACTTCATTGGTTTTCGAATTGCGATTGAGATGAGCCCTAGCTTGGCACGAAGCATGGGTGGCGTTACCACTGAGGCCGAGCAGCAGAAGGTGGAGGCGGTTTACCGTGAGCGTTTGGACAATTTGCGCCAAACCATGAGCTCAACAGTCCAAGAAATTCGTCAGTTGGAAAGCCTGAAGAATAAATTCATGGAAGTGGCTACCCCCACCAACTTGCGCGACAAATACAGCAAAAAAGAAGAAGCACGTGGCGGTCCTTGGATTGCGCCACGCTTTCAAGCATCTCCTTCGCGTGACTTGAATCAAGATTTCGTTTCCGCCATTGATGAGTTCGGCCAAACACAAGCCGCAGTCAAGAATTTGACCCAGAACTGGTCAGCGCAACTGAGCTGGTTGCACGCTTTGCCCACAGGTATCCCCATGGGTAAAGACTTTCGCGTGACCAGTGGCTTTGGCATCCGTAACGACCCCTTCACAGGGCAGTTGGCCATGCATGAAGGTCTGGACTTCGTCGCAGATATTGGCTCTCCTATTGTGGCGACGGCTGCAGGAACCGTGATCCGTTCGGGCTGGGATGCTTCTTATGGCAATGTGGTTGAAGTGAGTCATATCGAAGGTTTCACAACCCGCTACGCCCATTTGAGCAAGCGTATGGTTGAAGTCGGCCAAAAGGTGCAACGCGGTGAAACCATTGCGCAATTGGGCAGTACAGGCCGTTCTACTGGCCCGCATTTGCATTACGAAGTGATGCGCAATGACCGCGTGTTGAACCCCACACAAATGTTGCTGCAAACCACAGCCAGCGCTCAGTAACCTCAAAGGCCTTCGCTATGTTTGAAAAACTCAAAGACAAATCGTTGTCGCCTTCGCAAGAACGCTTTGACA
>ERZ650310.262-NODE-262-length-15940-cov-4.545861_pt1 | contig 15940 bp, 6 predicted proteins | sample MGYA00376246_ERZ650310 | MGnify/ENA primary metagenome ERZ650310 (study PRJEB26733, sample SAMN07839286) | wastewater metagenome | biome: small river; feature: stream; material: water | place: USA: North Carolina | collected 2016-03-01 ...
CCTGCGGATATAGCTGCGCAAAGAGCGAATGTCGCGACTATGCAAGGTGCTGGAGACGTTAGTGCTAATAAACTAGAGCAGTATCAAATGCAAGGACCGAAGGCAATCACTGCGCCTACAGAAAAAGCCTCTCAAATGGCGGGTCCTAAGTCTTGGATAGATAAGGGCACTTCAGAAGCGTATATGTCTCCTTATATGCAGAACGTAGTTGACATACAAAAAAGAGAAGCCAATAGAGAATATCTACAAGAACTTAACAAACTTAATGCTCAATCAGTACAAGCTGGTGCTTTTGGTGGATCTCGTCAGGCTATACAGCAAGCGGAAGCGGCTCGTAATCAAGCTACTAGACTGGGAGATATTGAGGCTAAAGGACTGCAAGAAGCTTATGCATCAGGTATGGGGCAGTTTACTAATGAGCAAGGTCAGCAATTACAAGCGGGTCAAGCTAACTTAAGTGCAGCTCAACAAACTACTTTGGCTAATCAAGCGGCTGAAATACAAGCTATGATGACTAATCAAGGAATGGATTATAACACAGCGTTTCAAAACCTACAGGCAAAACTAGGGGTGCAAAACACAGCGTCCTCACAAGCCTTACAAGCGGCTTTGGCTAATCAACAAACTCAACAGCAAACGCAGTCTACTAATATGGCAGCTAAAAACCAAGCAGAGCAAGCCTATGTACAGCAAGCCCTACAAGCAGCTCAAGTAAACTATGGAGGGAAGTTAACTGCTGCGCAGCAAAACCAAGTAGCTATAAATGCGTCAGCTCAATACAACGCTACTAATGCACAAAATGTAAATTTGACTAATGCTGCAACCCAAAATACAGCTAACCAACAATTCACTGCTCAACAATTAGCTGCTCAACAAGGAAACCAACAAGCGGGACTAACTGCTAACCAACAAGGCATTGGAGCTCTTCAAGGTGTTGGTCAAAATGCTTCTGGATTAGCACAAACAGGCTCTGCGCAAAACGCTGCAAACTTAGCTAACTTAAATGCTGCAGGTCAAAATGCTCAAGCGGAACAAAACTTAGGGCAACGATACTTAGACACACAAACAGGTAACGCGCAATCTTGGATCAATATGCCTAATACTATTAATTCGGGGACGGTAAATGCTATAAATACTCAAAATGTACAGGGGGGCACTACTGGAACTACAACTAGTGCTAGACCTTCTAGTGCCTTTGGAGCTCGTGGTGGACTCGTTAAAAACGGTAAAGTAAGCAAAAGAGGTGTGAAATAATGAGCGCTCCAGTAACTAATCAAGCTTACAGTCAGCAAGTTAATCAAGCTTTTGACATACTAAAGTATGCTACGCCTCAACAAATGCAGTTAGTATCTCAACAGATACAACAAAACCCTAATAGTCCTGAAGCATTAGCCGCTGCTATGGCAGCACAGTTTCAACAACAAGCTAGGGCTCCAAACCCACAAGCTCCACAACAAACCATACTGCAACAAAAGTTAGGTGAGTTTCAGCAATTAGCTGGACCTGCACAAGGTGGACTTCCTGCAGTAGGTGGGAACCAAATGGCTATGCAACAAGCGGCTCAACAAGATCCTATGCGTAATGCAGGGATAGGTGCAGCTCCTGAAAATACTCCAGCTCCACAACCACAAGCTTTACAACCACAAGCTCCACAACAAGCAGCTACAGGAGGTTTAGTGGCGTTAGCTCACGGTGGTCAAATTAGGCATTTTGAAAATGGAGGATACTTCGGAAGTTATAATGACTATGGTCCAGGTTATGAAGATCTATTACAAGGCGGTCAACCACCAAGTAGAAACGAAGCATATCAAGCTATTATGGAAGAGGACAAAATTAAAGCTGCTAAAGACTTAGCTGAAAAACGTGCTAAAGCCCATATGGGGGACGAAGGACAAATAATAGATTTAACAGGTAGAGAACAACCTCCTGTTAATTTGCCTGAAATGACCGTAAATGCTAAGGCTCCTAAGTCTTCCGCAGGAATAGCTAGCTTATTTAATAAACCAAACACAGACCCTAATAAGTTTGACTCGGCTACTCGTGTTGCTAATCTATTGGCTAGTGAAGGACCTAAAGAAAAAGTAGTTATTCCAGCAGTGGGTAAAGATGATGTAGTGCATACTCCTGTAGAAGGAAGTTCTGCTGAACGTAATGAAGCGGCTCCAACATTTAGAGAAAAAATGGGGACCTATAAAGATGTATATAAAGAACTACTAGGCGCTCCAGAAGATTACTCTGAAGAGATAGCCACAGCTAAAGAAGATGTTAGAGGCGCCAATAAAGAAAAATGGGGTGGGGCTTTAGCCCAAGGTATTGGTGCATATCTTTCTGCTCCTACTCAATATCAAAGTAGAGCTTTGGGGGCAGGACTTTTAGCAGGTGCTTCTGGATATGCTCAAGGGGCTAAAGATGAGAGTAGTGCTCAAAAAGATTTAATGGCTTTACAAATGGCTCATAAAAAAGCCCTTGTTTCAGGTGATAAAGAAGCTGCTACTATACTGTTAAATAATATGGCAGAACAAGAAAAAGCTATAGCTTTAGCTAAATCTAAGAGGGAAGATCGTAAGGAGGACTTTAAAAACTCTGTACTTTTACAAAAAATGAAGGGTGAACAAGGGTTGACTGAACAAGAAGCAAGAGCTAATCAAGCCATGACACTTGAAGAATTTAAAGCTAATAACGCCCAACTATTAGAAAAAATAAAAGCCGATATAGACGTTAGTGGAGGCTTAAAACCCCAACATAGGAAAGACATTTTTAATGCTATGGTTAATTCTGGCACGATGACTGTAGATGCCGCAAAAGAAGCTTTGCCTAGCGTAATAGACGCTATTATGAAAGGAGTCTCCAATAAACCTCTAGAAACCCTTGGAAATACTCAACCATTAGGAAAATCCAGCACAGGATTTAGTATGACTCCACCCCCTGCTCAGTAGTATAATGGCTTAACAATAACTCTTTAGATGGATGTAGTATGGCTAATACAGAAATAAACCCTTTTGCTTACGATACTGCTCCATCTACTGAGCCCGCTATTGATCCTAATATAGAGCAGTACTTGTCCAGTATGGGAGAGCCCAGCACGGAATTGGGTCCTATAAGTGAAGAAAATGCTAGTACTGAACTGCCTCCAGAAGCCAATGCTTTATTAAATACCATTTCAGGAACGGAGTCTCCTGACTATCACACCATTTATGGTGGACAAAAAATAAAAGACCTTAGAAAACATCCAGGTATTCCTGTAACTATTAAAGAAGGGCCTAATGCTGGTAAGACGTCAACTGCTGCTGGTAAATATCAGTTTTTAAAAGGTACTTGGGAGGCTCAAGCCGCCAAGTTAGGTCTCACAGATTTTTCTCCTAAAAGCCAAGATTTAGCTGCATGGAACTTAGCTAAAGAAACTTATGCTAATAATAGTAATAGAGATTTACTTTCTGATCTAAAATCAAAAGACGCCCATGTGCATCGTAATATAGCTAAAACTCTAGCTCCAATATGGACTTCTCTCCCCGGTGGTATAGAACAAGGACAAGACGCAGACCAATATATCAATGCTTATAATAAAAATTTAGGGGGTGAAGATCAAATACCTACAGTTGAAACTTATGATATACCTTTGTCTGATGGAAGTATTTTACATGCTCCTAAAACTGCTACTAGAGAAGAAGCTCTAGCCTATGCAAAAGCTCATGGTGTTACCGCCGTGGCTCTACAAGATATCCCTTTAGCTAGCGGTGCTATATTACACGCTCCTGAAAACTTATCTGTAGAAGATGCCATAGCTCAAGCAAAACAATTTTCTCCAGACACAGATTTTACTCTTGCTGAACCTGAGGGCCCCGGAAGATTTGAAGCGGCTTTATCTCGTTCAAAAGAAGGGTTTATACAAACTTTACAAGGCATAGGATTAGGTACTAGTGCGGCTTTAGGTGACGAAGACACACAAGCTAAAATGAATGCTTTAAAAGTGGCTCAAGCTAAAGAAGGTCCTGGACCTAAGTCCATGTCAGTGCAAGATATACAGGACATTTATGGTAAAGAAGGTGTTTGGGCTGCAGCTAAAGAACTTCCAGGATTTGCGGCTGAAAAAGTATTAGAATCTTCTGCTAGTACTGCGGCTCCTTTGGCTGCTGGTTTGGCGGCGGGTGCCGTATTTCCTCCTGCGGCTATTCCTGTGGGTATTGCTACTGCTATTGTTCAACAGTTTGGAGACTTTATTGGTAGGCAAGCACAAGAGAATATGGCTGCTGGTGAATTAGATCCGGGTAATGCCATTATGGGGGCTATACCTGCGGGTATTTTGGACTTTGTTACTGATAAATTTACTCTTGGTTTAGGTATGGGGGCTAAGCAAGCTGCTAAAGCCGCCGCAGTAGATGAGATTAAAAAAAGCGTAATATCTAAAGTTGGTGCGCACGCTGTTAAAGGTGCTATAGCAGAACCCATCACAGAAACAGCTCAACAAGCGATAGAACGATTCCAAGCTGGGCTACCTGTAACTGGAGAAGAAGCAGGGCAAGAGTATAAAGAAGCAGCAGGTACTGCTCTTGCAGCTGGAAGCTTACAAGGCGCAGCGGGTGGAGTTAATCAAGCTATACAAGAAAGATTCCAAGAACCTGATGAAGGGTTATTAAACAATGGGCAGCCTATTATGGCGCCTGAACAACCGACACCTCCAGCTCTAGAAGGAGCACCAGTACAAGAAGGTATGCCAGTACAAGAAGCTCCTGTATCGGCTGAGGGAGCACCAAGTGAAGTCCCTGTTAGCGAAGAGGAAGAAGTGCCTTTACCCAGCGCATTAGCCGCAAAAACTCAAGCCGCACGAGAAGAATTAGATGTACTTCGTGCAGCCCAGACGGATACAGGCGAAGCTGTAGCCGAGGAGCAAATACCTACAGAAGAACCCACAGTGCGTGGTCAATGGGTAAAAGACATTTTTGGTGATAAAGAAAGTAGTGGGGTGTTTAAAAAATTAAAAGATCTAGACATAGATAACCCTGCGGACCACCCTGCTATAGATGCACAACTAGATACTTTAAAAACTATAAAAGCACCTCAGTATGAGGCGATTACCCAACGTATGGACGCAGCTAAAGCGGCTCAACAACCTGAAGGAGTACAACCTAGTGCCAACCAAATCCCTGAAGCAACAACGCCTGATGTTAGCAGCGGCGCACAACCCAGCATTCTCCAAGAAGGTCAAGGTGCCACAATCAGTGGCGAAGGAGTTCGTGAAGGCAGACCAGAAACTGGGCAAGCTAAAGAAGAAAAAGTAGCCCTTAGTACTACTCCTGAAATAATAACTAATGCTCAAACTGCTTTAGATGCTTACAATGAAAAAACTATACCTGCAAATATAAAGGCGGTTCGTCAAGTTGCGCAAGATTTAAACCTACCTGTAACTATAAAAACTCCTCATGCAGAAGTAGCTACTAAAGTGACTGAAGCTATTAAAACTCCTGAAGTAATAGAAGCAGCTAAACCAGAAGTTACTACAGAGGTAGTAGCACCTCCATCTGAAGTTAGTGAACGTATTGCTGAACCTAAGTTTGAGTCTTTATCAAGCCAAGAAGCAGTTGTGGCTAAAGCGATAGATAGGACTATCAAAAAAGAAAAAGCCGAAGAATTAAAAGTATTTGATATACCTGAAAAGAAAGTTCAATTATTTGCTGCTAGGAAAAAAGCACATACACTACTTGAAGCAGGAAAGATAACACCAGATGAATTTATAAGACGGTCTGAACAAATTACTGATGAAGAACGTGTAAGACATGCGGAGGGTATGTATAAGAAAAACCCCAGAGCTAGAGGTGCTAATTATGTACGAGAAAAATTATTAAACGCTTTAAGAAAAGGAGATATATCTCAAGAAGGGCATGATTTTGCAGAGTGGTTTATAAAGAAAAATCCTGATGCATTAGATAATTTAGGCATATCTATTAAAACAGCACCTGAAGGTAAAGAAGAGACTGCAGGTAATTATACACCTTTAAACCAAGTAATTACTCTATTCAAAGGACATCGCAAAGATACAACTGCTGTTCATGAAATATTACATCATTTAGAACGTGCAATGCCTGAACAAATACAAAAAGGAATTAGAAGGGCGTGGTTAAAACAAACTGTAGATGCTAGAGAAAAAGCTATAAAGAACAAAGCTGATAAATCTATAGTAGACTATTATGATGCTGTTCTATTAGGAGAACCTAAAGCAGCTAGAGACGCCTTAATGAAGGTAAAAAAAGGTAGAGATGAAATATACCACCATCTAAACGCTTCTGAGTTTTGGGCAGTTAATGCTACAGATATTATGCAGGGCAAATATGGAGCAGATACTAATTTTATAGCTAAACTAAAACAATGGTTAAAAGAAGCCTACGAACATATTAAACATGCGTTAGGACTTAATTCTAATGCTCCTGTATTAAAAGCCATAGATCATGTATTAAAAAATGTAGATACTGAATACGAAACTAAAAAAATGTTAGCTGAGCGTAAGAAAGGAATCATATATGCTGCACCTCCTTCTGGTCCAACCCAAACTAACAAAGATTTAGGTAAACAACTAGTTAACTCAGGGTTAGTAAAAACATCAGATAAGTCTATTACAGATTCTGTTAAAGAAGGCTTTAAAGAGTTTAGAGCTAGTCCTATATCAAAGCATTATACTCGACTACAAACTAGTGTTATAGACTCTGGTGCTGGATTACGTAGGGCATTGTCAGATTTAGATACGTTTGATATGAATGGTAAGCTCCGTGCCGATATGTTGCATAGTAAGTTTGATCAAATTTATAACATCATTCGTGAAAGTTTTAATTCAGGTCCAGTAGTGCTTTCTTCAGATGGCGGTGTCATGGCCTCTGAGAACAAACAATTAGCCCTACGTGATATATTTAAACGCATAGACTCTTTAAAATTTGATAATCCTCGTGGCACTGTCTTTACTATTATGCGAATATCAGCTGGTGAAGAAAATCTGCGTAAAGATATTATAAATAGAGGTATTGCAAATGACGCTATAGAAGCGGCTAATAACTTAGATGAGTTTGCTAAAGATGTATCTGATAAAGTTAAGTACGGACAGTTAAAAGCTCAAGCTGCGGGTCTTCGTAAAGAAGCTAAAAAGATATTGGATAGAGTAGGGATAGCCCCTGAAGTAGAAGGTAAAAGGTTAGGTACTGAAAAGTTAGTCACTAAAGAACATATAGATCAAGCTAGGTCTCTACTAGATAAGAACCCTGAAATTGCTCCTATAATGGCAGATATATACTCTTTGCTCAGAGCATCAGTAGACTTATGGGAAAAGACAGGGTTGGTTAATAACGATGTTGCCAATGAGTGGCGTTCTAATCCGTCCTATATTCCCTTATATAAAAGCATGGATGACCTTAGTGAAGATCCTAATGAATATATAAAGGTGCTAAAGAGTGGTCCTAAGTCTATAAAAGAAGTACAAAGGCTCGAAGGTGGAACTCACGCGGTTAACGTGGGCGAAAACTTAGTTAAACATATTACCTTTATGACTGGTGCCGCTGCTCAAAACCAACTTAGAAAAACTGCAGTAGGTCAGCTTAGCATATTTGATGAATCAGTAAAACAAACCCATCCTAATGATAAGCAAGCTGTTATGTTTAAAGAAGATGGTAAGAAAATTTTCTACCATATAGACGACCCGTTAGTTTTAGAAGCGCTTGAAACAGCCATGCCATCATTAGGAGCTTTTGCAAAAGCAGCTCAGCAGTATACGAAAGTATTCCGTGCCGCTACCTTAGTAAATCCTTTATATTGGTATCGTCAAATTATTCGTGATCCTATCCATGCTAACTTAGTGTCTCAAACAGGTTTAGTTACTCCGTTCCATGCTGTAAAAGCTATGATAGATATATTAGCAAAGAACTCACCTAGTTATGAGGTACTTAAAAAGCATGGTGTAGTAGGAGCAGTTGACGCACTAACAGACCCAAAACAATTTATAAAAGCTATGGCATCTAAACCAGGAATGCCTAGAAAGTTTGGTGATTGGGTTATGCATATCCATGAGTCTACTGATGCGGCTACTCGTGTAGCCGTGTATGATGCCGCTGTAAAAGAAGCTAAAAAAAGAGGTATAACTAATAAAGCGGATATAGAAAACTTTGCTGCTATGAGAGCTAGGGAAATAATAAACTTTTCTAAAAAGGGTAACTCTCAAGCAATAGCAAATATCCGTGCTACTGTGCCTTTCTTCTCGTCTGCACTTAACAGTATGGACACTCTTGCTAGAGCCGCTTCAGGTGCTGGGTTAAATAAAAAAGAAGCCGCTAGAGCTAAAAAGATGTTTTTAACTCGTGCTTTAGTATTAGCTAGTATATCAGCGGCATGGGCGGCACATCTGCAAGAGGATGATGAATATATAAAATCTCCTGACTGGGCTAATAGTTGGTTAATACCTACTGGAAATAAAGACGCTCCTTTTTGGAAAATTCCTATTCCTTTTGAAGCTGGATTTTTCTTTAAAGTATTACCTGAATTAATGGTGCGTTTAGCCAGTGGTACTCTTACTCCTAAAGAAGCTAAAAAAGAAACAGGTAAAGCAGCTTTGCAATTGTTAGTGCCTCCTTTGCCTTTATCTCAAATATTAAAACCTGTTATAGAAACTGTTACTAATTATGATTTTTATACAGGACGTCCTATCGAAAGTGTGGCGGATTTAAATAAGACTAAAGAACAACGTGATTCAAAAGCATCAGACCTTGCTAAGTTTGTATCAGCTGTAACGCCTTTATCTCCTAATCAAATGGAGCATTTAGGTCGAGGATATTTTACTGAATTGTGGTCTACTACAGCGGCTTTAGCGGAAAACTATTTACACAAAGGACCAGCACGACCCGAAAAGTATTTAGGAGAAATGCCATTTGTTAAAGGTGTACTTACCAAACCAGAGCAAAATAGGGCCCTTAATAATTTTTATGAAATTGAAAAGTCTACAGCAGAGATATACAACACTGTTAAAGGAGCGCGTAAAGCAGGGGAGAAAAATGTTTACGAAGAAATGATGGCTGATCCAGAAAAGGCTAAGCTATTTAGAGCTGCTCCTGCTTTAAGTAATATAAGCGATCGTATTAGTAAGTTACGCAAAAACATAGAACGCATTAAAACTGATGCTTCTACTACACCTGAAGAAAAGACTAAGCGTATAAGAATAGTTCAACAGCAAATAAACAAAGCTGGAGAGCAAGGTATAGCTACTGCTAAAAGAATGAAGTTAGATATCTAATTGCATAAAAAAGCCCCGTAAGAACGGGGCAAAGGATATAAACACATAAACGACATTACAGAGAAATTTAATGAGCGCACTACATATTAGCATGTAGTGCAGATCTGTCAAACATTTAATTCTGGTAAACTCAATTTTGTAGTATCCAACCATAATACGGGTACAGGTACCCCAGCTGCAGCAGTATTCTCTGCTAAGCGTTTTCTAGTCTTAGTGCTCAATACAATACCCTTTCTTTCTATCTCATTATAAAAGCTTTTTACAGGCACTCTTCGCTCTGCACACCATCGCTCTAGGGCGCTCTTCGCTATATACATATGGCTAGTGTCGGGTTCTATACGTACCACTAGTTCTCCCATTGCTTCTCTAACAGGACGGTCATTTAACGTAATGTCACCTATTTCTATAGAGGAGCTATTAACCACAAGTACGTTTCTATTATGCTCATTTAAGAATCTACCCAGTATCGACACCGAGTCCTCGGAGCTGCACTCTTTTACTGTAGCCTGTACAGAACCTAACGTAGTGATAGCCCATTGTTTAACGCTATCTACATCTATATCATGTAAACCTAATTTTTTAGCGATAATAGCTCCTGTAAAAGCTGCCGCACAACATGCCGAATAAAAGCGTTGCTTACCAGTAAATCCTGCACTCTTATCAAATTCCTTTTGAGTTGCTCTTAATAGTTCTAATACTTCAGGTAGGTTATCTACAACATAGGTCATAAAGATCTCTCCAGCCATACCATAGTTTTCAGGCAGTAATTGATCGTACCAATAGTCAGACTCATCTTTAGTTAAAGAGTCGTCATTTTCAATTTCGAGTTCTATGATCCGATACAGCTCACCTTCTACTGATGCTCTATGTTGTTTTAATGTGTCATACAGGCTGTTGTTGCCTGACGTTACCGCTATAGTATTCCACTGGGTTACGTTTTTACGTAGAGCGTTTGTATGTGAAGACATACGATTCTTGCCTGAGTTTTGAGATATAGAGAATACAAAGTCACTCAGAGCTTCACCGTCCATATTAGTGATCTCATCTATTAATAAAGGCAAGTGACGTAGCACTCCAAACCTATGATACTTAGCGTTCATAGTGTCCTTGTTATTCATCATAGTCTTAACGGGATCACCCCATATACTACCTGCCATTTTCTGAGCAGTTGTCTTACCCACACCTGATGCTGCGTTAGTAAGATGCACCGTTACACTACCCAAGTTTAAAAAGTTATATAAAGGAGCACCAAAGCCTACAAATAATACAAATGCTCGTGCTTCATTACCCTTTTTAGCATATAGGTTAGCAATAGTCTTCCATGTATCTAAAGACCCCTCACGTTGATATAAAGGGGTTACTTCGTCAGTTGACGCTGAGGTAGGACTAAATAATATTCCTTTGTCTAATGCAACTTCACGGCTACCCATGACGAAGCTTGTGTTATTATCGTGCCAACCAAAGCTGGCTCTTGCTTGTTCTGGTTTGTCTTTCAATTCTGCCACCCAATCTTCAAAATATTTTTGTAATAACCCTAGTGTTCTAGGGGTAATAGCCTTATACACTCCATGAAATGTAAGTAGCTCCTGGAACTTATCTCTTTTTCCTATAGCTGTCAGTGGAGCTATAAATTCTGTAACCTTTTTAGGCTCATTAGGTCCTTGCGGCTCTATATGTACTATCTGTATGGAAGAGCCTCCATGATGTGGATCATCTAAACGCTTCTTAACCCATAAGTCATTTTCATAAATAATATCTTCTATTTGCTCTGGGGTTTCATCACTGTCTTGTACTTCCATACTAAGTCTAACAATACCACCTGAAGCCCGTCTAGCCCACCCAAAAGGATATTTATGTGGTGCTTCCATAGTTACATTTTGTTGTAAGCTACCATGAGCCAGATCTTCTATACTGTTATCAGTTGGTGATGCTAACTCTACGTATTTGCCTAGTTGTATAGGACTAGTTATCTTTCCTTTGTGTATGCACCCTCTACATATATCAGGGTTGTCCTTTTGGAACTCAAGGCAGGTACGAGGACCTTTAAATCGTGAAGACTTTTCTTCTGTCTCACTAACAGTGTAATTTGGGTGTCCTTCCGATATAGTATGGATGGCTTCCGCTCCATCTGTACATGCTTTAGCTATAGATAATATAGCCCACCAAAGTGGTTCTTCTAATGTATTGCGATGCTCATCCGCATACAAAACTTGTGCGCACCCTGCACAACGCTCAAATATCTTATTTTTAAAAACAATAGACTCATTACCTTCGCCATCCGTAGAAACTACCTTTACTTTTTCTTGATTGGAAATAAACTTACGGCTCTTACGAAGAATAATTTCAAACTTACTAGGTGAATGTTCCCCACCCATAAGGCTCTTTGTTAAATCATCTGTCTGACCTAAGTTTAGAGTGTTATGTGTAATAGCTGGAGGTACAATCTGTGAAAACTCAGCAAAGGATATAGGCTCTGCTGCTATTTTTATATATACTCTTTTTCTCTTATTAGGGTCTTTTGTATTAACGGTATCAGGCACTCGTAAAATACGTGCTCCGTCCCCTGTCACACTACTATCAACTTGAAACCCAAATTCATGCGTAAGTTCTTTTAATCTAATACCTACAGGCTTCCATAGGTTATAAGGTACATCTTCCCCCAGCATCCAATACGCATGAATGCCATTACCTGAATCTACTAGCATCGGTACAGGTAGCCCAGTGTGCTCACAAAACGCATACAGGGCAGTTACGCCTTCTTGTTTAGTTTTGTAAAACTTAGTTGGTCCACAATCAATATCCACAAAATATGAACGATGATATGCGATATTAGATACTGTGGCTTGCTTGGTATTATCTACAAATGTAGGCGTAGCAAAATAGGCTTCTCTACCGTCTGCTACTAGTTGATCTATATATTCGTCTGCCTCATCAAAATCTATAAAAAATTTAGAGACAGGTTTACCACGAGTCTGATCATAATACAGACCTCTTATATTAATGTAGCCCGATGGGCTAAACATCATGTCAAAAAATTCTCTCCGTGTCATAGCTTTATGCCCGTATAAATTAGTGCTAAAAAAGGGGGTTTTAACACCCCCTATCTGGGATAAAACTTAGTCCTCGTCATCTCCCCATTGACTTAGAACATCGGCAAGATCTTTAGCAGGAGCGGGCGTTGCCTTTCTTTCTCTGACAACAGGTGCTACTTCTGGAACAGCTTCTACTTTAGTTTCACGGAACACAGGCGCCGCAGGTGCAGGGATATAGCCAGCAGTTGGAGCTTTATTGCTGTCTGCTAATACTGGGTTGTAAGCGATTGCATCTAAAGATTGTTGATCTCTACCTAAAATACCCGCGGCTTCAATCTCTTCCACAGTTAGTGCTCTAGCCGCTCTAAATGTTAACTTAGGTGCAGTAGAACTAGCATCAAAACGAATCTCTGTAAGTACACTTGAGATAGTCAACCCATGACCACCGATAAACTTAGCATAAGCACCTAATGGCATTTTACCGTTTTCCGCTTTACCAAAGATAGATTGCGCAGGAATAACCATACGGTATATATCACTATTCTCATGAGGTGATCCAACAACAACAGCCAATCTACGATTGAATCTACAAGCTCTTGACGTACCTTGACCAGAACCATTAATATTCATTGGACATACTGCACACGCACTAGCTTGTGGTTTTTCAGAAGAAGCATCAGGTTTAGTACCATCATTAGACCAGCATATAGGCGCTGACTTTTCTCCTTCTTTATAAGTTCCTTCATAATAAGTACGGCTGATATGCGGTGCCGCATTAACAATAACAACGTCAAGCGCACGGTCGTCACTGACCATAACTTCTTGACCATCTACAACCATACGGAAGCTACCGCCTCTAATAGAGATAGTCTTATTGCTACCACTACTGCCCATAAGGCTCTTAGTTAAACTGTCCAAAGCACCAGTACGTAAATGTGCTGGGATTGTTGCTCCTGCTTCTCTAAATAATGCTACGTCATTTGCCATGTTATATACTCCTAATAGTGTTTGATTTTACGATCAAGTCAGTAAGTTCTGCCTTGTTATATATGTTTGTGCCCGATAGACCTTTACGATAAGCTGTTATTAAACCTTTATTTCTAAAGGACGCCAGAGTCTGGCGACTTATTTTAAGTAAGGCCAATACTTCCGCAGTGGACAACCACTGGTCATCTGTGAGCTGGTCATCATAGCCCTCATCTAAATTCTCGTCAAATTTCATTTCGATTACTCCTTATTTTGCTTTGCGAACAGACACAGTATATGTGCTGCTACTGTTAAGCCCAATGGGCAGTTGGTCTGGATTTTCTTCCAGGAATCTTTTCATATTACCTTGACTAATACGTTGCTCCATAAGATGCATGGCGTCATGCTCTTTTATAAAGTCATACATACTATTCCAATCATTAGTAGAAAACCTTGTAGAAACACTACGTGATACCGTGCCGTAAATAGTTTTAATATTAGTAGCACCTACTTCTTTCATCATTTCTAGCATTTGGTTAGAAACCATTGCTTGCTGTTCTTTTAAAACATTATCTTGCTCTTCATAAGCACGTAAAATAGCACTGCGCTTATCTCTAATTTTTATGTAGACTGATACTAATTTATCAGCAGTTACTTGTGTTTCCATTTTTGTCTCCTTTGGTTCTCTTACGAAATTCGTAAGGCTGTGTGTAAGATAACATACTTTGTTATATAAGTCCAAATATATTTTTATACATATTTAGTAAAGTGTTTTGAGCTTCTGTTTTATTTGTCAAGCTTGTATACAATGCCCGTTCTACAGAACTACCTACTAAATGTACAACTGTACATGGATTCTTTTGCCCCTGCCTATGTACTCTGGCGTTAGCTTGAAGGTAAGTCTCTGTACTAGTTATCGGACCCCACCATATAATGGTGTTAGCAGCATGTAGTGTTACCCCATGAGCTGCAGCTTTCGGCTGGATAATAAGCACTTGTGGATCTTTCTCCATTTGAAACTGATTAAATATTTTTGTACGGTTGGTAGCCGTAACACCGCCGTGAATAACATCGGACGTTATACCTAATGAATCTAAGTGCCGTTTGATGGTGACTATGCCATGTTTAAAATTAGCGAATATAAGAACCTTATGACTGCTTTGCTCAATTATCTCTGTCATTTCTTTTAACCGCACCGAACAATCAAACTCTACCACTTCTCCTGTATCGGAGTAGGCTGCACCAGATGATATCTGAAGGAGCTTATTCATTTTAACTGCGGCGTTAACCGCACTGACTTCTTCTCCTGCCGCCTCAAACAACATTTCTTTTTTAAGTAGATCGTAATACTTCCTTTGTTGCGGCGTTATTGGAGTATCTCTTTCTGTATAAGTCAGCTCCGGTAAGTCTAAACATTCCTCTTTGGTATAACGGATTGCTGGTTGGAGTACCTTGTACACTATACTTTGTGCTTCAGGACGAGGGACATATTTAAACTGTGTTATCTTTAACATGACTTGATCTTTAAACGCACCGATATATCTAGGCACAGAATCAGGTCTTAACATTTTAGCTAACCCATAGGCGTCCATAGGCGACTGCGCTGCTGGTGTTCCTGTTAATAACCACAACCAAGTATGTTGAGTAATCAAACTATTTAAAGTCTTCCAGCGGTTAGTAGTTGGTGTCTTTAGGGCAGAAGCTTCATCACATACAATAAGATCAAATCCCCCTTTAGCTATTTCATTAGCTACGATCTCTATCCCATCATAATTAATAATTACAAACTCAGCATCGGAATTAATAACTTTAATGCGTTTATCTCTAGCTCCATGTGCAATGTCTACCATACGGTGCATAGCCGTTTTAAATAAGTCTGCTCTCCATGCTGGATCCATAATAGACAGAGGACATATAACTAATACTCGTTTAATAATTTTCTTAGTCATTAGATAATCAGCTGCCCATATAACGCTCATGGTTTTGCCTGTATTACCTGATGCAAACACACACCCGTTCCTACGAAATAGTAAGAACGTAGAAGGCACCGTAAAACAATATTTAAACCCGTCTGTAGATTTACAGTCGAACACTGTTTTAGTCGTTGTAGAGTAATATCCTAAATGCTGTTTACCTAGCTCTCTAATAGTTACGTTATAGCATGTATTTTTATTCTCTCTTTTATCTTCAGTAATTCTAGCTATATGTCCTTTACTATTAAATACCATCTGTACAAAGTCAGCCGATATTCTTGATATAGAACTAAACTCATTAGCTTTAATACCTTTTCTTATACACCCGTCCCAATGAAGTACCTCGTTATAAATAATATCTATTTGTGCGGTGTTGCATTTATAAAATCTTTCATCAAATTCCTTTAACTTAATAGGGGAATCAAACTTAAATATATGAAAACCTTCCGCTGATTCATACTTTGGAGTTGTTTCTACATAAGCTATACCTGTTTCCTTTAGTATCTCCCTTAGTCTTTCTACTTTCCTTTCTTTCTTTAAGCGCATAACGCATCTAGTGGTGTTTCCTGAAAAGTGCCCATCCGCTATTACTGCTACTTGCAATCTTAGTTCCGCATCGGTTATTGCCAGCCCTTGTCCCCACGGTCTTATGTAGGTAGCAGAGATCGGAAGAGCACACGTCTGAACTCCAGTCACGATCAGCGATCTCG
>ERZ650310.263-NODE-263-length-15930-cov-11.897764_pt1 | contig 15930 bp, 15 predicted proteins | sample MGYA00376246_ERZ650310 | MGnify/ENA primary metagenome ERZ650310 (study PRJEB26733, sample SAMN07839286) | wastewater metagenome | biome: small river; feature: stream; material: water | place: USA: North Carolina | collected 2016-03-01 ...
TCACAGGACTTACTGTATTGTTCTTTTTATTTGTTGGAATTTTCACTTTAGGCACTGGTGTGTTTGTAGAATTTCCTTGGCAAGAATTTGTAAACGCTGGTAATTTTACTGATTATCCTATTTGGGCTTTCGGTTTACTCATGTTTTTTGCAGTAGGAATTCCATTCTTTTTCTTGACTTTGTTAGGCTTTAGACTATTATCCCCAAGCATGAAATCCATTGGAAGTATCGCTAAATACACCCTGCTAGCTTTATGGATTATTGCTATTGCAATTCTAATTTCAATTGGAATTCAACAAGCAACTGAAGTCGCTTACGAGGGTAAATCAGTACAAAAGGAAACGTTGAATCTTAAACCAACCGACACGCTTCACATTAAGTTTAGATTCAATGATTACTACACCAAAGACATTGACGACAATGACAATTTCAGATTAGTTCAAGATGCAGCAAATAACCAACTGATCTATTCGAACAATATTCGTTTTGAAATTGTAAAAACAGACGAAAAAGCGCCTTACATTCAAATCGAAAGAAAAGCGAGAGGAAGGTCGTTTCAAGAAGCTAAAAAACGAGCGGAAAAAATTCAATTTGGTTATAAATTAGAAGGAAATCAATTGATTTTAGACAATTATTTATTGACTAACTTAGCGGATAAATTCCGTGATCAAGAAATTGCCATCTACTTGTATCTACCAGAAGGGACATTATTTAAAACGGATGATTCTGTAACCCATTATGACGAATCGGATAATGAATTTTTTAATCTTCATTTCAGTTCAGATGATTACATTTACAAAGTAAATAGTACACAAGTAAAGTGTTTGAATTGTCCTGAAAATGAAAACGAATACGACGATGTTGAAACTGGAATTACTGAAGATATTTCTGGAAATGACACGATTGTTACTACAACTGTTAAGGTAAATGGAGAAGTCGTTACTGTAAATCAATCTGGTAAAAAAGGATTAACCGTAAATAAAGAAGGTGTAATTGTAAAAAAATAAAGTCATGATTAAAATTATCACTTGGATTACCAAAATTATTGTCATAGTACTCACAGCGTTATTCTTTAGCGGCTGTCATTTGGATTACAAAAGTATCAAAGGAAGTGGTGTTATCACTACCGAAAATAGAGCTGTAACAGGAAGTTTTACAGGTATAGATGTAAGTAGCGCCATTGAATTAACCCTCGAACAAGCTGATAAAACAGAAATAGTTGTAGAGGCCGATGATAATCTTCAAAACACTATTGTGACCGAAGTAAAAGACGGGAAATTGATTATCGCAAATAAATCGTATACCAACATCCATAATGGCACTAGAAAGGTGTTGGTGAAAATGCCAATTGTTGATAATTTAGAAGCGTCTAGCGCCTCTACCATCACTAGTCGATCTCAGCTCAAAGGAAGCCAAATCTACATTAAAACTTCAAGTGCTGCTAATATCAATTTGAATAGTATTGAAATGGATAATGTTATTTGTAATTCAAGTAGTGCTGGCGGAATTAAACTAAAAGGATTGGCTCTAAAATTAGAAACTAAAGCCTCAAGTGGAAGTAGTATTAAATGTTTCCGTTTGCTAGCCAATGAAGTAATTGCTGACGCTTCCAGCGGAGCCAATATTGAAGTGCATCCCGTTCTTAGTTTGAAAGCGGAAGCTTCAAGTGGCGCATCCATTAATTACGATGCTGTTCCAAAGACGATCAATCAAAAATCAAGTTCAGGCGGAAGTATTCAGCAAGACTAAAATCGTTCTGTTTAAAAAATAAGAAAAATCATTCATCACAAGTGAATGATTTTTTTATATTTGTATAAAACCTACTTGCCATGAAACCAAAAATCTACCTTTCGATTATTACACTTATTTTTTCTACTTCAATACTATTGGCTCAAAAAGCGGAAAAAATAAAAGGTTCTAAAGTAGTTACGACTTCTCAAAAAGAGATTAAATCGTTCAATGCCATCGAAATTGGAGACAATTTGGAAATCAATTTAGAAAAAGGAGACAAAAACGAAATCAAAATTGAAGCTGATGATAATTTGCACGATATCATCAACTTAGAAGTACAAGATGACATTTTAATGATTTCTACTTCCAAAGAAGCACAAGGTTTCAAAAAACTTTCAGTAAAAATCACGTACACCAATGATTTAAACTTGGTAACTACTAAAGATGAATCAGTCGTCAATGCAATTCAGGAGATAATTCTAGACAACATTACTTTTAAAACTTTTGATAAATCGAAACTGTTCTTGAATGTCAATTCAAAAAATTTCATTCTACAATCCAATGATAAATCTAAGATAGAACTCAATCTAAAAGGGGAAAATAGCTTTATTGAGCTAAGCAAAAATGCAACACTGAAAGCATTAATAAACAGTGTGGATTTAAAATGTGATTTGTACCAAAAAGCCAATGCGGTTATAGAAGGAGATGCAACTAATGCTAATTTAAGATTAGACAATTCAGCTGAATTAAACGCGCGAAATTTCAATATCAAAAATGGTAATTTAGCCATCGAGGGCAATGCTAATTGCAGCATATTAGCCGAAAACAGTATTGCAATTAGTGCTACAGACAGAGCCGAAATTGCGCTGTTTGGAACACCTAAAATAGAGATTAACAAATTAGAAGGAGAAGCCAAACTGCTTAAAAAGCTTTCTTCTAAAAAATAAAAAAAGTCCCAATATTGAGACTTTTTTTTATAAACTGTAAATGATATTAATGACCTTTGGCAGCCAAATAACGTTCTGCATCCAAAGCAGCCATACAACCTGTTCCTGCAGCCGTAATTGCTTGACGGTACACATGATCAGCAGCATCTCCTGCTACAAACACTCCTGCTACATTCGTTTTTGAAGTTCCTGGTGTATTCACAATATAACCTGTTTCGTCCAAAGTGATAAAATCTTTGAAAATTGCCGTATTCGGTTGGTGACCAATCGCTACAAAGAAACCAGTTGCTGGAATTTCAAAAATTTCATCTGTCGATTTATTTTTTGCTTTCACTCCTGTAACTACTTGTTCGTCACCCAATACTTCTACTGTATCGTGATTCATTAAAATCGTAATATTTTCTGTAGCACGAACACGTTCTTCCATAATTTTAGAAGCTCTAAATTTCTCACTACGCACTAACATTGTTACTTTTTTACACAATTTAGATAAGTAATGCGCTTCTTCACAAGCTGAATCCCCAGCTCCAACAATCACTACCTCTTGATTTCTGTAGAAAAATCCATCACACACTGCACAAGCCGAAACACCTCCACCCATTTTTAAATAATGTTGTTCTGAAGGCAATCCTAAATATTTAGCCGAAGCACCTGTAGAAATAATTACGGTATCACAATGCAATTCGATACTATCATTAATCCAAACTTTATGAACTGGTCCTGAAAAATCTACTTTAGTAGCCCATCCATCACGAATATCAGCACCAAAACGTTGTGCTTGTGCCTGCAATTGCATCATCATCTCTGGCCCAGTTACTCCATCAACATACCCTGGGAAATTTTCTACTTCATTGGTAGTGGTCAATTGTCCCCCAGGTTGCATTCCTTGATATAAAACAGGGTTCATGTTGGCTCTAGCCGCATAAATAGCCGCAGTATAACCTGCTGGTCCAGAACCTATGATAAGGCATTTAATTTTTTCGATTGTATCTGACATAGTAGTACTTATTTGTATTTTTTTGATGTTACAAAGGTAGTTTTTAAATAAAAATAGCAAACGAAAAAACATCATTTTTAGTTATTTAAAAATAATCGTTGCCTATTTTTACTTTTGACTTGCTAAAATAAAAATTAATTCTATCTTTGCACTCGCGTTACGGGGTGTAGCGTAGCCCGGTTATCGCGCCTGCTTTGGGAGCAGGAGGCCGCAGGTTCGAATCCTGCCACCCCGACAAAAATCCTTTTTGCTTTGCAAAAGGGATTTTTTATTTTAAATCCATTCCTTTTCCCTCTTTTCAAAAATTGAAAAACGAATCTAAAACCCACTTTTAAAAGCTGTCAAATACCAACAAATCAAGCCATAACAAATGTTAACAAAATAGATTTTCAGAAACGAGAATTAATTGTATTTTTACCATTCAAAATTTAAAAAAATAAATGGGTAAAATCATTGCTATTGCCAATCAAAAAGGAGGAGTTGGAAAAACTACAACATCAGTAAATCTGGCGGCTTCCTTAGGAGTTTTAGAAAAAAAAGTACTACTTATTGACGCTGACCCCCAAGCGAATGCAACTTCGGGATTGGGAATCGATGTGGAATCAGTTGAAATTGGTACCTACCAGATTTTAGAACATAGCCATTCCCCAAAGGAAGCGATCATAAGTTGTTCGGCTCCGAATGTCGATGTAATCCCTGCCCATATTGACTTAGTTGCCATCGAAATCGAATTGGTAGACAAAGAAAATAGAGAGTACATGCTGAAACAAGCATTGCAAAGTGTAAAAGATAATTATGACTTTATCATTATCGATTGCGCTCCTTCGTTAGGATTATTGACTTTAAATGCCCTAACGGCTGCTGACTCGGTAATCATCCCAATCCAATGTGAATATTTTGCATTGGAAGGTTTAGGAAAATTATTGAATACCATTAAAAGTATTCAAAAAATACACAATCCAGAATTGGACATCGAAGGATTATTATTGACCATGTTTGATTCTCGTTTGCGTTTATCGAATCAAGTGGTGGAAGAAGTGCAGAAACATTTTAACGATATGGTATTTGAAACCATTATCCAACGAAATATCAAATTAAGCGAAGCGCCTAGTTTTGGCGAAAGCATTATAAATTATGACGCTACAAGTAAAGGGGCTACCAACTACTTGCATTTAGCTCAAGAAGTAATTCAAAAAAATAGCAACTAATTGTATGGCAAAAGCAATAAAAAAACAAGCCCTAGGAAGAGGACTATCAGCCTTGTTGAAAGATCCAGAAAACGACATTAAATCAGTACATGATAAAAATGCCGACAAGGTAGTGGGGAATATCATTGAGCTAGAAATTGATGCCATTGAAATCAACCCGTTTCAACCTCGTAGCAATTTCAACGAAGAATCGCTAAAAGAATTAGCAACTTCTATCAAGGAATTAGGAGTGATTCAACCCATTACTGTTCGTAAATTAGACTTCAATAAATACCAATTAATTTCAGGGGAACGTCGTTTACGTGCCTCTACTTTGGTGGGTTTAAAAACCGTTCCTGCTTACATCCGTATTGCAAACGACAATGAATCTTTAGTAATGGCCTTGGTAGAAAATATCCAACGTCATGACTTAGATCCAATTGAGATTGCACTATCCTACCAACGATTGATGGACGAAATCGAATTGACCCAAGAACAAATGAGTGAGCGAGTTGGTAAAAAACGTTCTACTATTGCCAACTACTTACGTCTATTGAAATTAGACCCAATTATCCAAACTGGAATTCGCGATGGGTTCATTAGTATGGGACACGGTCGTGCCATCATCAACATTGAAGACTTAGACGTTCAAACGGATATATACCAAAAAATTGTAAGTCAAAATCTATCTGTTCGTGATACTGAAGCCTTGGTTAAAAACTACCAAGAAAGCTTGAAACCTAAAGCAGCGACTAAGGCTAAATCGGCTTCATTTGAAATAGCTCCAAGCGAAAAAAATAAATTTGCAGACTATTTTGGCACAAAAGTAGATATCAAAGTTGCTGGAAATGGCAAAGGAAAAATTACGATTCCATTCCACTCTGAAGAAGACTTCAACCGAATTATCAAACTAATCAAAGGATAGTGCAAAAAGTTATTTTCATAGCTATTTTCTTTTTATTTTTGGGAAACACTTTCGTTTTTGCACAAGGGAAGCCTATCGCAACCCGAACAGCAAAAGATAGCTTGAAATCCAATAATATAGACCCTTTAACTCCTGCAAAAGCAGCTTTTTATTCGGCTGTCTTACCTGGTTTAGGCCAGGCTTACAATAAAAAATACTGGAAAATTCCTTTGGTATATGGCGCTATTGGTACTAGTCTTTATTTTTACATCAGTAGTAACACAAAATACCACGAATACCGAGATGCATACAAACGCAGACTGGAAGGATACAGCGATGATAAATTCAGCTATTTAGACACCAACCGATTGATTACCGCTCAAAAATTCTACCAACGCAACCGCGATTTATCAGCGCTTTTTGTGGTTGGTTTTTATGCTTTAAACATTATCGATGCCAATGTAGATGCTGCTTTAATACAATTTAATGTAAACGAAAATTTGTCGGTAAGACCGAATGTATATCCCGATGTTGTAACATTTAAGACCAACGTTGGACTAACACTTAATTATAATTTTTAGAACGAATTGATTAGCTTCTAAATATACTTTTAAAAATACAGAAAAAATGAAAATTGCACTTTTAGGATACGGAAAAATGGGTAAAGTGATTGAACGAATTGCCCTTGAAAGAGGTCACGAAATTGTTTTGAAAAAAGACGAGTTCAATTCGTATGATGGACTTTCCAATGCGGATGTAGCCATTGATTTCAGTGTTCCATCTGCTGCTGTAGATAATATTGCTAGTTGTTTTCACGCTAATGTACCTGTAGTTTCTGGAACAACAGGTTGGTTAGATCGTTATGACGAAATGATTGCCCTTTGTCACGAAAAAAAGGGAGGCTTTATTTCTAGTTCTAATTTTAGTTTAGGAGTTAATTTGTTTTTTGAATTGAACGATTATTTAGCCAAAATAATGGCTCCGTACAACTCCTATTCAGTGGATATGGAAGAAATTCATCATACACAAAAATTAGACGCTCCAAGTGGAACGGCTATTTCATTAGCCAAAGGGGTTATTGAAAACAGCAAATACACCAATTGGACTTTAAATAAGCCAACCGAAAATGAAATTCACATTGAAGCCCTACGAATTGCAGATGTTCCAGGTACACATACGGTAACTTACAATTCGGAAGTGGATAGCATCGAAATCAAGCATACCGCTCACAATCGTGAGGGATTTGCTTTAGGTGCTGTAATTGCTGCCGAATGGTTAGCTGGGAAACAAGGGATTTTTACAATGAAAGACGTATTAAATTTTAAATAATTTTTTAAAGTTGTACTAGACTTTAAAATTTAAATGACACGATTATGACACTATCACAATGGTTTATTTTTTTCTTATTGGTACAAGTGGTCCACTTCATAGGGACTTGGAAATTGTACATAAGTGCAGGTAGAAAAAGTTGGGAAGCTGCAATTCCTGTTTACAATGCAATTGTACTATTGAAAATAATTGACCGACCAACTTGGTGGACTATCTTACTTTTTATACCGATCATTAACTTGATCATGTTCCCTGTGATTTGGGTAGAAACCTTACGCAGTTTTGGTAAAAACTCAACATTAGATAAAGTAGTAGGAATAGCCACTTTCGGTTTGTATATAGCCTATATCAATTATACACAAAAATTAAACTATAACGCTGACAGAAGTTCAGAACCGGTGAACAAAACAGCCGATACTATTAGTTCTTTACTATTTGCTATCATTGTAGCTACGTTTGTACACACCTATTTTATTCAGCCATTTACAATTCCAACTTCTTCCTTAGAGAAATCGTTATTGGTAGGCGACTTTCTATTTGTTAGCAAAGTAAACTATGGCGCAAGAACGCCTATGACTACCGTGGCACTTCCAATGGTACATGACACCATTCCTTTGACTAAAAAGAAATCCTACCTTACTTGGCCTGAATTGCCTTATTTCAGATTTCCAGGATTCCAATCCATTGAACGAAATGATATTGTGGTATTCAACTGGCCTGTAGATACGGTATACAAATTTAGAGACAACTCAGGATTGAGAGTGAACAAACCTATCGATAAGAAATCCAACTATGTAAAACGTTGTGTAGGTATTCCTGGAGACCAATTAGAAATCAAAGATGGTGTTGTTTTTGTCAATGGTAAAGAATTGATTTTGCCTGAAAGAGCCAAACCTCAGTTTTCTTATAAAGTAGCATTAGATGGTAAAACACCTATTGATTTTGAATCTCTTTTGAAAGACATGGACATCACTGATGGTGCTGGCTTTATGGATGCCGAAAAAAGAGATACTTTATTCATAGCGGCTTTAACCGCTGCTAATGCCGAAAGACTAAAACAAATCCCAGGAATTACAGGAGTTCAAAAAATCATTTCAAAAGAAGTGGAACCAGGTATTTTCCCGCATATCAACAAATGGAATCGTGACAATTTTGGCCCTATTTACATTCCACAAAAAGGAAAAACAGTAGCCTTGAATTTAGAGACGTTACCTTTTTACAGAACCATCATCACTGATTATGAAAATAATGATTTAAAAGTAACCGGTGCTGAAATTAGAATTAACGGAAAAGTTGCTACCACCTATACTTTCCAACAAGATTATTATTGGATGATGGGAGACAATCGACATAATTCAGAAGACAGCCGTTACTGGGGTTATGTTCCTGAAAATCACATCGTAGGAAAACCTATTTTCATCTGGATGAGCTTAGATTCGAATGCTAAAGGATTGAAAAAAATTCGTTGGGATCGTTTGTTCACTACAGTTAGTGGTGAAGGTCAACCACAATCGTATTTCAAATTTTTCTTATTGGCTTTAGTCGCTTATTTCATTGGAGAATACTTTTGGAAGAAAAAGAAATCTATGTAATTATAAGGTGTTTGTTTGTTGATTTGGTAATTTGGTAATTTGAAAAAGATGTATACTTATTCATTTGAAAAACTCGAAGTTTGGAACGAATCAAAAGAATTTACTAAATCAATATATACAATAACCACAACATTTCCTGATCAAGAAAAGTTTGGATTAGTTTCTCAACTTAGAAGAGCTTCTGTTTCAATTTGTTCTAATATAGCGGAAGGTTCTGCTAGAAACACTTATGAAGACAAAGCACATTTTACTACAATGGCTTTTAGCTCTGCTATTGAAGTAATAAATCAACTTATCTTATCATTTGAGATGAATTTTATTTCGGAAGAAGTATATTCAAAACTAAGATTGGAATTAGAAAGTATTACTAATAAGTTGAATGGACTACGAAATTACCAAACCAATCAAATCAACAAATAACCAAATTAACGAATAACCGAATGAACATTCTTATTCATCCCACCTACTTCCCCTCTATCAGTCATTTTGCAGCGATTGTTCAAGCTGAAAAAATCGTGTTTGAAATGGAAGATAATTTCCAAAAACAAACCAACAGAAACCGTACGTATATTTACAGCCCTAACGGAATTCAGTTATTGAATATCCCTGTAAAACACTCTAAAACTGCACATCAAAAAACAAAAGACATTCAGATTGAAAATGATTTTGATTGGCAAAAGCAACACTTTAAATCCTTAGAAGCAGCGTATAGAAGTTCGCCTTTTTTCGAATATTTTGAAGACGATTTACTCCCAATATTTGAGAAAAAACACCAATTTTTAATGGACTTAAATCTAGAAGTATTTGATTTAATTACCAGATGCCTTCGAATGAAAATAGAGTACTCAACTACTACCGAATATTTTCACGAGATTAACTCAAACGAAATTACTGATTTTCGCTTTTTAGCTAATGGAAAAAAAGATGCTTCGCAATTTGAAAGTTACACTCAGGTATTTGACGATAAATTTGGGTTTATCAATAATTTAAGCGTGTTGGATTTAGTATTTAATGAAGGGAAGTTCGCTTTGGATTATTTACAATCGCAACCATTAGTGTTGAAATAATTACTCAAAAGAAAGCTGAGTCATGATTGGGTAATGATCTGAATTTTCAAAATCAGAAAAACTTTCAAACTTTTTGACTTTCATTTTTTCATCGGCAAAAATATAATCAATACGAGCCGGGTAATAGCGAAATTTATACGTTGCACCAAACCCTTTTCCTGCTTCTTCAAAGCTATCGCGTAGTTTTCCTTTGATATTTCTATACACATACGAAAAAGCACTGTTATTCATGTCTCCACAGATAATTAACGGATACTCACAGTCTTTTTTATGTTCCTTAAACAACTCTGCTTGTTGCTGTTGTTGCTTAAAGGCTTTACTAATTCGATTAAATAGCTTTTGCGACTTACTTTGATTAATCACGTTGATATCATCATTAATTTCGGTCACATCAGGCGATATTTTAATGGATTGTAAATGCATATTGTACACTCGAATAATCTCTTTACCCTTTTTAATATCAGCAAAAATTACGTTGTTATTCGAATTTGGAAAAACAATATTGCCCTCGTTGATAATAGGAAATTTCGAAAAAATAGCTTGCCCCGTTTTGATTTGGTCACCCGCCATTAAAATGTATTTGTGTGGATACACTTTCAAATCAATATCAGCTGAAGTAGAATATTCCTGAATACAAAGAATATCAGGGTTTTTATCATTGATGAAATTCACAATTTGAGAAGGAACATCGTCTCTATCTATCCATTTGAAAACATTGAACAAGCGAACATTATAACTCATTACCGTAAAATTCTTTTCACTCTCAGGAAATTCTTTAGCAGAAAACTTATAGAATTTATTGATAAATGTAATCCCCATCAACAGTACTAAACCGGATAAAATCATTCGTTTTTTAAATTGGAATCCCCAATAGAAAAAAAACAAGGCATTGAACACGAAAAACAAAGGCATGAACAAAGTTAAAACCGACAATAAAGGAAAAGCCTTGGGCGCTAAAAAGGGCAATAAATACGCACTGAAAGTCACTACAGTTAAAACTATATTCAATAGAAACATCCCTTTATTGAACCACGAAAGATTTTTCATCTTCTTGTTTATCTACAACTATTTACCTGCTTTGAACAGAAATTCTTTTTCTTCTTGAGTCAAACAATCGTAACCCGATTGACTAATTTTATCCAAAATCTCATCTATTTGTTGTTGGGTTTTATCCTTTACAACAATTCTTGAACTTGACTTTGGTGTCGATTTGGTATAGTTTTTATGTACTTTTCTAAAAGGGGCGCGTTTCGATTTTTTAAATGGATTAGTTAGAATTTGGCTCAAATCAATTCCATTTTGGAGCAATTTAATAAAAATAAATCCAAAAAACGCTCCTGAAAGATGTGCAATATGTCCGCCTGTGTTTTCAATTTTAAATTGCATAAAATCCAAAACCAAAATTACAGCCGTAATATGCCATAATTTGACGTTTCCAAAAAATAGCAATCGAACATTCATCAGCGGACGATAAGTGGTTGTAGCTACCAAAATAGCCATAATAGCTGCCGAAGCTCCTACCATTGACGAACTCAAATGTAAAAAATAATACCCTGTTACAAAAGCTATCCCAGAAAACAAGGCGCTCAACAGATACAGTCCTAAGAATTGTTTGGAATTAAAAAAAGTGAGGAAAAGCATACTAGAAAAATGCAGCACCATCATATTAAAAAACAAATGTCCAAATCCATGATGAAAAAATGCGTAGGTAATCAGCGTCCAGGGTTGTGTAATCAATACATTGGGATCAGAAGACAACGCAATCCAATTGGGAAAATTAAACACTCCGAATTGAAATTGATAAAAAAATAGCAATGAAACTAGAAAACACAACACATTCCAGAAGATTAGCCTAAAGGCAATTCCTCCAAATTTATATTGCATTTTTAAATCGTCTAGTATACTACTCATTTATAATTCCATTTATAGGTTGTCAAACTAATTCCAACGATTGGAATTGAACTGATTTTTCTTCCAATACCACATAATAATAAATCCGAACAAAGCACCGCCAACATGAGCAAAATGAGCAATTCCGCCACCTCCAAAAATAGATTTTCCTGAAATTCCTAAATACAAATCGACCAATACTAAGCCCGGTACAAAATATTTAGCTTTAATAGGAATAGGCACAAACATCAAAGCCAATTCAGCATTGGGAAACATAAATGCAAAAGCCACTATAATTCCGTAGATCGCTCCCGAGGCACCAACGGCCGTGCCGATATAAGCACTAGTGAAATTCTGAAATTGAGATACAGTTAATAATTCTTGCCAACGGGTATCGATTTTTCCTTCGTTAAGCAATTGTAGGATTTCGGATTTAGAAAAACCATTAGACAATAAGGTATTCAAACCTTCTTGAAAATGATAATAATTCACACCCGTATGTACCAGAGCCGAACCTAATCCGCAAGAAATATAAAAAAACAAAAACTTTTTACTCCCCCAAAATAGTTCTAGAGCAGAACCAAACGAATACAAGGCAAACATATTGAAAAAAATATGCATGAATCCACCGTGCATGAACATATAAGTAATGGGTTGCCAAGCTTTAAAATCTGGGTTTTCAGGGAAAAATAATGCTAGATATTGATACGCAGGTCCTGAAACTAATAGCGTACCAATAAAAAATAAAATATTAATAATAATTAACTGCTTAACAGTCTCGGTTACATTTCTCATAGGGCAAATTTTTTATCTAAGTCTTCCACACGCATCGTGATAAAAGTGGGTTTTTGAAAAGGCGAAACATTAGGTTCCTTACAAGCAAACAATCCGTTGACCAAATTTTCTTGCTCTTTTTCGGTCAAATAACTTCCCGTTTTAACCGCTAAACTTTTCGCCATTGATTTGGCTATCGTATCATTTTGACTAAAACTGCTTTCAGGAATACCATCTTGCAAGTCACTCAACAATTGTTCCAAAACCAACGAAACTTCACTTTCCGTAATATTCACTGGAATACCTGAAATAACGACATGGTCTTTTTGAGTTTCCTCAAAAACAAAACCCGTATTCATCAACGACAACTGTAGTTCAGCAATCAACTCCATTTCGTTTTTAGAAAAGTATAAGTTTAAAGGAAATAATAGTTGCTGACTTGAAGCTTGATGCACCGTCATATTCACTAAGAATTGTTCGTACAAAACACGTTGATGCGCGCGTTGCTGATCGACAATGACCATTCCTGATTTAATAGGCGAAACAATGTATTTTTTATGAATTTGATAGGTTCTATGAACCGTTGGCTCAGCGTCTTCCAAATCAAACAAAGAAGATGTGACCTCTTCATTTTCAAAAGTAAAATTACTCGCCGCAGAAAAGGTTTCAGTTTCTTGTTTTAATCCCACGTACAATCCTTCCCAACTCGAAGCAATTTCAGTTTTTTTATACCCTGAACCTGATCCAGAATACGATTTTGTAGGTTGGACTTCGGCAAACGGATTGAAATTAGCATCGACTTGAACAGTAGGCATTGCCCCTTCCATATCTTTATAATGATAAGGCGTATCCAAATTTGCATCGCGATCAAAATCCAATACAGGCGCCACATTAAATTGGCCTAAACTGTGTTTGATAGCCGCTCTCAAAATCGCATACAAAGCCTGTTCATCGTCAAACTTAATCTCAGTCTTAGTAGGATGGATATTGATATCAATAGTATGTGGTGGCACTGACAAAAACAAGAAATAACTAGGCTGCGCACCATCTTTTAAAATTCCGTCATAAGCCGCCATAACCGCATGATGCAAATACCCGCTTTTTATGTATCGGTCGTTCACAAAAAAGAACTGTTCGCCTCTATTCTTTTTAGCAAATTCGGGTTTACTCACAAATCCCTGGATTTCGACAATCTCGGTTTCTTCTTGAACAGGAACTAATTTCTCATTGGTTTTACCCGAAAAAATAGCCACAATTCGCTGTCTGAAATTAGACTGAGGCAAATTGAACATTTCACTTCCATTATGATAAAACGTAAAATGAATATTGGGATGTGCCAATGCCACTCGTTGGAACTCATCAATAACATGGCGGTACTCTACAATATCCGATTTAAGGAAATTGCGTCGTGCAGGAATATTGTAAAACAGATTTTTAACGGCAAACGAAGTCCCTTTAGGCAAAACAGCTACTTCTTGAGAAACAAATTTACTCCCTTCGATAATCAGATGGGTTCCTAATTCTTCTTGGTCTTGCTTGGTTTTCATTTCTACATGAGCAATCGCCGCAATGGAAGCCAAAGCTTCTCCACGAAATCCTTTGGTATGCAAAGAAAATAAATCTTCCGCTTGGCGAATTTTAGACGTAGCATGACGTTCAAAACACAAACGCGCATCGGTTACACTCATACCCACACCATTATCAATCACTTGAATCAACGATTTCCCAGCATCTTTAATTATCAATTTAATATCCGTTGCCTTTGCATCTACTGCATTCTCCAATAATTCTTTCACTACCGAAGCCGGTCGCTGCACCACTTCACCAGCGGCAATTTGATTGGCAACATGATCAGGAAGTAATTGAATAATACTCGACATTAAAAAAGGGTTTAAAGGTTGGGGTTTAATTACGCTAAAACCATAAAGGACAAATTTAGGGAATTTATACTTGGTTTTGAAACATCCGTAATTACAAAAAACCAAAAAACCTATACTAATAATGCAATAGTATAGGTTTTTGTAGTATTTACAATTAGACTTATTCTTCTATTTGCAATGGATTGTTTTCAATTTGAAGTGCTCCACTACCCAATAAATGCTGATTGTCAATTTGATGCGATAACGAAGCTTGTTGACGAATAAAGGCCATTTTGATAGCTGCAATCGCTGCTTCAGTCCCTTTGTTACCGTGAATTCCGCCGCTTCTATCAATAGACTGTTGCATCGTATTATCTGTCAATACACAAAAAATAACAGGAATATCGGTTTGTACATTCAAATCCTTGATTCCTTGTGTTACTCCTTCGCAAACAAAATCAAAATGTTTGGTTTGTCCTTGAATCACACAACCAATTACGATTACTGCATCTACATTTTGGGTTTGTAGCATTTTCTTAGCACCATATACCAATTCGAAACTACCTGGTACATTCCAGCGGATAATTTGTTGTGCAGGCACCTGATTCTCAATTAATGCTGTAAAAGCACCATTATAAAGTCCTTCGGTAATTGTTTCATTCCATTCTGCAACCACAATTCCAAAACGAAAGTTTCTTGCATCAGGAACGCTGTTTTTATCGTATTCTGATAAGTTTTTATTTTCAGTAGCCATAATTCTAATGAATTTAAAGGTTTTATGTTAAAGATAAAAATAAAGGTTAGAAATTACAAGTAATTAGACAAAATCTAATTGCTTTATAATTGCTAACCTAAATTATAAATTAGTGGATAACTACTGAGCCAATCCAATCAACACATCTACTGAAGCAGCTTCAGGAGTGGTGTCATAATTATCTTTAATATCTGTAAAATATTTCAAAGCTTCTTCTTTATTACCCAAAGCCAAAGCTGTTTTACCTGCTTTCAATAAGAAACGAGGCGTTGTAAAATCATTTTTACTAGCTTCTGCAGCTTTAGCGTAATTGTCTAAAGCTTCTTTTAATTGGTTCTTTTGAGCATAAGCATCTCCAATAGCCCCTTTTGCTAAAGCGCCCAAAATCATATCTTTAGATTCAAATTTGCTTAAGAAATCAATTGCTTCAGCATATTTACCTGTATTCAGGTAAGCAATACCTGCATAATAGTTAGCCAAATTACCCGCATCAGTTCCAGCATATTCGTCAGCAATTTTAATAAAGCCAAATTTACCTTCAGAACCATTCAATGACAATTTATACAAAGAGTCGCTTGCTACACCGTCTGTTGCTTTTTGGAAATTTTGTTGTGCCACAAACATTTCATTAGCCGCTTCTTCTTCTTTTGGAGTAGCGATGAATTTTTCAAATGCTAAATACCCTACAGTAACCAAAGCTATTGCTGCAACAAAACCAATAATTACTTTTTGATTTTTAGCAACAAAATCTTCTGTTTTTGAAGCAGTTTCGTCTAATTTTGAGAAAACACCAGCCGTTGTACTGTCTTTTTCATCAATCTGAACGTCTTCAACAACTTCTTTTACTTCTTTTTCTTTCGGGGTTTTATATCCTCTTTTATTATAAGTGGCCATTTCAA
>ERZ650310.264-NODE-264-length-15929-cov-9.626433_pt1 | contig 15929 bp, 39 predicted proteins | sample MGYA00376246_ERZ650310 | MGnify/ENA primary metagenome ERZ650310 (study PRJEB26733, sample SAMN07839286) | wastewater metagenome | biome: small river; feature: stream; material: water | place: USA: North Carolina | collected 2016-03-01 ...
AGATATTCGCTTGAGTAAGGAAACTCCTTAACTTCATTTAAGTGTGAATTGAAGTCGTAGGAAGGTTGCATATACAGTAAGTCTACTGTAGAAGTCAACGATTGTCAACATACCTATCAACCGAGGGACCTATAGGAAATTGGCAAAAAATTAAGTTGCTGGATAGAGAGGGACCTATAGGAAATTGGCAAAAAATTAAGTTGCGGCTTGCCCACGCCTTCCTCGGCAGCCCATTTTCTGCACAGTACACGCTGACTGGGATTTTTACAATTTCTTTACATTTTGCTACACTTTACTCGCAGCCTAGCACCTTCCATTGGTCAACGTCAGTAAGCAATGCGAGGGTTCGCCCATTGTCCCACGCAACGTGTACATTAGCACTGTTGTTGCTTGCACCCCACTTGTCCACATGCGTCACTGTACCCCTGGCCCCTGGGGGCACTGGGTCATGCTCGTCTAGCATGAGCACGCACTCAACACGTTGTCCGGGCTTGGGTACTACTGTGTTCATGTATGTACTATAAGTTATAGCCACATCCAATGCAACCATTGTTACACCTTGTTACACTATACCCTCCTCGCGTTATGCCATCAATAGCCTTGAGTAAGCTGGCCGAGACTCTGGTATAACCTGTGGACCTAAGGTTAAAGACTTATGAGCTTAGGGCTAGGTCTCGGCATTGATCTTATGCTGTTAGACTTGTGAGTTGTGAGACTTTAGAGCTGGCTGTGTGCCTCGCGTTTTGTATAAAGATCAGATCTTGATCTTTATAGTTTTTGCGAGACTTTAGGGTTAGGGCAAAAAGCTTAAATTTTAGAGCTAGGCTCTTTGCTGCTTAGTTACAAACTAACTAATAAAGTTGTTTAGAATCAAGCACTTAGCAGTGTGTTTTTGCCCATACCTTGGCATCTTTGGCATCTTTGTATATGGCTCTTTTATAAAACGCGAGACGTTTAGAGAGTGACTCAAGATCAGGCCTGGTCTTAAGAGTCTGACCACAGGACCTCGCATTTTTGTATAAGAGCAATACTAGTCTTTTATACTTTTTGCGAGACTTGCTTGACATTGGGCGTGTTCCTGTTAAAATCATTGTTGTACGTGCAGTACAGGGGAAGCTCTGACTTCAGCGTGAAAATGGCCTCGTACCCTGCATTTATACTAAGCTTAGGACTTGCGAGACTTAGCTCAGAGTTAGACTCTTAGATCGTAGAGGGAGTTGTACCTTGCCTCGGACCCTTAGTCTAAGGTATAGATGGCAGACTGCGAGAACTTTATGGCCAAACGAAAGGGGCATTAAAGCCCCTTTGCTGCGTTTGTTGATTGCGGACTAGCTGTACTTGCGGCCCGACTGTGCGTGCTGCTGTTGACGCCATTGCAGGTTCGCTTGCTCCATGTCCGCGTCCATGCGGGCCATGCGATCTTGCCAACGCTTGTTGCCCCAGACAAAGAGCACGAGCAGGATGGTCCAGATGATTGCGACTGTGAGCATTTACATTACTCCTGTGTTGATGTATTTATTATGCGCTTGAAGCTTGATGCTGTCAAGCGCCGTTACATCTTGTTGCGTTGGAATTACTGCGCCTTGTCCTTGACGAAGCTGGCCACGGCCTCGTAAGACTTGCCCACTTCCTTGGTGGCTTGCTTCGAGAACTTCGCAGCACCGTCCGTGAACTTCTCGACGCCGGACTTGTGCTGGTCTTGCCAGATGATCAGTTGACCAACCAAGAACAGGGCGAGGAGGATGCCGATGGTGCCCAGGAAAAACTTGCCGATCGTCTTCATGGTGAACTCCTTGTTGCGATGTATGTATTATGCGTTAGTTGGATGGATGCGTCAACCAGTGTTACATCTCAGTCTGGCCGGAGGTTGCCTCGCACCACCCAATACTTGTCAGGATCGATCCGAGTCTTCTTTTCTTCCTCGGCTGCCTGCCACGAGTGGTGGATGCTGTGGCACTGAGGGTAAACCTTGCCATCAGGGTCCCAGTTGTGCAAGTACAACACTACCCACAATTCAGTTCCTGATGGCATCAAAACACCTCGCACATGTTGGGGAACTTGCCCGTTGCTTCCAGCATGGCCAATGCACGCTTGCCGCCCTCTTCCGCATCTGCTGCGGTGTCAAACACAGGGGCCGAGGTGCAGCTCGAGCTCATGTACGTCGCTCCGTCGCGGGTCACATAGTTCTCGAACGCTGCCGACCACTTGCCATTGCTGCCCAGTTCGGGTTGCGTTTGCTTGGTGCTGAAGACTGCGTTCATGTAGCTCTCCTGTTGCAATGCTTGTACTATAGCGCAGCTGGATGCCTGCGTCAAGCACTGTTACTTCTTCCCGTTGGCCTTCCACCAGTTGCAGATCTCGACCCCGTAACCACCGGCCCATGCGGGCATGATCCGAGGGGAGGCACTGTCCATTGTCCAGGCCGCGCCCGCCGTGTATTGTTGCCCAGTGAAGAGCATCAACAGTCCCATCTGGGAAGCATCCGTCACCACGCCACCTGGATTCCGGGTTGTGGCCACCGCACACGCCAATGTCGGGTTGGCCACAACAACAAACTCCTTTTCGTTCACCTGCTGCATCACAGCGATCACATTGCCCGGCAACTCCAGCATCGTCGGCCCCGGAGCCGCCTGGGCAGCAAATGATGCGACACACAGGGCGATTGCGAGCAGCTTCTTCATGGGTGACTCCTTGTTGCGATGTATGTATTATGCGCTAACTGGATGCCTACGTCAAGCACTGTTACATCTACTGTTCGTAGACCACGCCCATGCCAACACCGGCATACTTTGGATCCCAGTAGCCGATGGGATCACCGTCGATGTGGGCAGCATCCATGCCGCTACCGTCGGGCTCGATCGTAGCACCGAGTGCTTTGACCGCTGCTTCCCACTCTGCTCTGCTTTGTGTGTGCATCATGTTTGTATTATGTGCTCACAGGAAGCCTTTGTCGACCGGTATTACATCTGCTTACAGGCCGCAGCAAATACAAAGGCATTCTGTTCGTTGAGCTCCTCCCAGGTCCAATGCCGCGAATCATACTGTGAGAAGAATTGCTGACTGGCCTCGTAGGCTGCGGCGGTGGCAACGTGGCTGTGATACATGAGGACTGTAGCGACTGCAACTGTACGGTTCTTGCAATCGTATACACGAGTCTCGTCAATCGTGTCGTACTTTTTGCCGTTGAAAGTCAGAACAGTGACCAACTTGGTCCTTGTGGACGCCCACACTTCGCCATTGCTGCTCGGTGTAAACTGGTTCAGGTATACGAAGCTTGCCATGTTCTTGTCCAGCTTCCCTTTGAACGCCACATATGATGCCGGCGCCGCAGCCGCACCAAACGATACAGTGATCAGGGCAAGTGCAAGCAGCTTCTTCATGATGAACTCCTTGTTGCGATGTTTCTATTATGCACAAAGACGAAAGGGGCGTCAAGCCCCTTTACATCTTGTTGCAGTATTAGCGTTGCCGTACTTCAATGACTTGAACCGATCCTCGCTCTTCCAGACGAATCGGTTTGGCGCCGGCCAAAGACTTGTCGATGCACTGGAACTGCAAGGTTACGTTGCCGAGTTGCCCAGGGCGGCCAGGCAACATCATCAGGTCCAACGTATCCACAGCCTTGCCTTCTTTGGCACAGAAGGCACCGGCTTCCTGATATACCTCTGCACGCACCGCCATGGAGATGCCGCCACCGAACTTGGCACTGTCCTTCGAGATCATGTAGGTGTGCTGATCCATCAGCACCACACCGGTGTTTGCACATGCAGCGAGTGAAGCCACTACAGCAAGGGCAATCAGTTTCTTCATGATCAGTTCCTCTAGGAGTTGTGTTGCGATGTATGTATTATGCGTTAGTTGGATGCTTCCGTCAATCGCTTTTACATCTGCTTACGGGGAACAATCTCGCGTTTTAGCAGTTGTACTCTCAGTTGTTAACGCGAGAAGGTCCAGAAGTAGGGCTCGCCACCCATGTAATAGGTCTGCCACAGGAGGGCGTAATCCTCGCATCCTGCCAAGAACCCATCACGGTAGCAAGCCCGAGAGAAGGCCTCATGGGCCTCAAAGGAGCTCACTTCACCTCCACCAGTTCCATCGACATCAGCTTCTCGGCACGCTCGATCCAGACCTGCTGGCAAGCACCGTAGGCGACCAGCTGATCCCACGTAGGTTTGACTGTGGGGCACTCGTCGTACAGTTGCTTGGCCAGCTTGACGACGGGCGAGGTGTTGCTGTGCTGATTCATTTTGCCACCGCCGCGATCGTCAAGGACAGTGCGCCCAGGATAACAGACAGAGGGATGTGGAGCTTTGGGCCGATCAGGATCAGGACCCAACCAACGACTAGCAACGGAACTTTCATGATCAACTCCTGTTTGCGATGTATGTATTATGCGCTAGTAGGAATTCTTTGTCTACCAGCGTTACATCTGTTACAGGATTGTGTTGGACCCGATCATGAAACCTCGCTGATCGACTTCTTGCATCAGCGGGCAGATTGCCGAGACCTGCTTGGGCTGCATCGTCGAGCTGATGACTTGTTGCAGTTGGGCAAGTTGCTCAGCCAGGTCCGGGTCGATGACGTCTGCCTCGGCCATGGGCTTGTAGACCTTGGTGACAAACAGCGAGGGCTCGAGCCGATCCATCTCGCTGATCTTTGCCTTGTTGGGCGGGTTGAGCGGGGCAAATTGTGACGTCATACGGGCCATGGTGTGACTCCTTGCTGCGATGTATGTATTATGCGCTAACAGGAATCCAGTGTCTACCGGTGTTACGTCTGTTACGCACACTACATCTCGGAACTACTTCGGCAGGTACTGCCCGATACCGAGGTTGCTGAACGTTGTTGGCGCGGGAGCTACCACATACTCACCGAACATGCGGGCCAACTTCTTGACGATGGCAGGGGCTGTCACGTCCTTGACGACTGCGGCGTTGTTGCTTGCACGCATTCGCTCGATTGCAGCGTTTAAGCTGCTGCGGGTGATGTCAGACAGGGTTGTGTACGACAGGGCTGTGCGTTGCACGACAGTTGCGTCGTAGCCTGCAAGCAGCACGAACCCGCGGTCTTTGTCTGCTGGGACAACACGAACAAACAGGGTGGATGCAAGCATTAGGACTCCTTTGATGTATTTATAATAGCTTCAATTGCTTGCAGCGTCAACCACTGTTACACCGCTTGAGTCAAACGGCATCAGCCTCAAGGTCTTCGCTTCGGTGTTATAGCCTCGGTTGTACAAGGCCCACTTAGCTGAAAATGCGAGATAGGGATTGCGCAACGGCAAATTGTTTCTGCAATCTGCCTGCCCCTGCTCGTAGGGGTTAAGCTTCATTCCGTTGCTTCGATGATGTAGATCCGGGGGCGCCTCACACCCATCGTCTTGAGCAGTTGAGCGTAGGCCCCGAGGTTGATGATCTGCTTCCTGTTCTCCGCTTCTTGCGTTACTTGTTGGATGCGCTTGATCAATGCGTCTGCACTTTTCGGGTCCATTGTGTGCTCCTTGCTGCGATGTATGTATTATGCAGTATGACGAAAGGGGCGTCAAGCCCCTTTACATCTTGTTGCAGGTGTTCAGGAGTGCTTGCTCTCCCACATCCACTCACGATGCGCCTCGGAGGCTTGCTCGGAGGTGTTGAACGGGCCCTTCAGAGACCCACCAGACTTGGGCTTGGGTGCAAACAGGATGTAGTAGCCGGACTTGGCCTGAAGTTCCTCGAGGGTGGCCGCCTTGCCGCCACCAATGCCCATCCGAGAAAACAGCTCTTGCATCTTGCGTTCGCCCTCCAGATCGGCATCCACGAGGTCCTTGCTATGCTTGACTTGACCGTTTTTCATCACATTCCTGTGTTGTGTTGCGATACACGTATTATTAGTTAATACAAGAATCCAGTCAATCTGCGTTACATCTGTTACATCTTTCTGAATTTACCACGCCTCGGAAGACAGAATCAAGAGCACGATGGCAAAGGTCCGAGACTATAGCGAGCCTCGCAAGGCCTGATCAAAGCCCTGATCTTTTGCTGCCGAGAACTGTAGAGACTAGGGAGATGTAACAGAATGTAACAACGGTAGACCAGAAAGCTTCCAGATCGTACACTAAGAGCATGGAAACAACGAAGCGCAGCAGGAACAAAACTGTTACACTTTAGCTGTTGTCCAACCGCTCCAAAAAGCGTATAGTTCACTTACTGCAACAAACGCGCCACAGCGCAGAAAGGTCCCAAATGGACAAAGGCATCCGCCCCGCGTGCAACGCCAAGTTCTTGGCCGAGCTCCCCAACCGCGTCAACACCCGCGAAGGCAACGTGTCGTTCCGCAAGAACGTCATGGCTGCTGTGATGGAAGACTTCGGCATCACGCTGGCTTCCGCGGCGACGCACTACAACCATGCGTTCATCAACGCCAAGGAAGTCGCCAAGTCCGACGCCGTCATCGAAGGCCTGCTCGTTGGCCTGGGTCGCCCGGAAGACAAGAAGGGCGGACGCAAGCCCAAAGCCAAGCCCGAAGCTGTTGTGGCGCCCGTGGGCAGCGGCAGCGAGTACGCCTTGGGCATCCCGGCCAGCGACAACGGCGACGAAATGACTGGCACGCTCCTGTCGGAAGGCATCAAGGAGGACACGTCGACGCACACGGTCGGGGTCAACCCGGAACCCGCCCCGGCTGTCGTGCTGCACTCTGTGCGCAAGAAGTCCGACGGCACCGTGGTTGCCGAAGGGCTGACGCTGGAGCAGGCCACTGCGCTGATCGAGAAGGCGAAGCAGGCCAAGAAGGCGTCGCTGGAACTGGTCGCGTAAGCGGCAAGCAAGGTCAGAAGGGGGCTTAGGCCCCCTATTCAGCTGACCAAATCCAACTCGGAGAGCTACATGATAACGGTGTTCGCAGTCAAGAATCTGGATGGGGAAACCACCCGCCTGCATCTGGCATGCACCGCGTGGGGAGAGCAGGTGCGAAGCACACTGGTTCAGATGGGCTTTACCGTGCAGCCCACAGACGAGCAAGCCTGGCCGGACACCCGAGGCCTGGCTGAACTCGCTCGCAGAGATGCACTCTTGGATCTGACCGGCATCTAAGAACCTGCCTCGGGCCTGTGAATCAAGGCTCTTGATCTGACCTTGCGAGGCTAGTGCAAAGGTCAACCTCGGAAGTAGACTTCAGGATGAACCAGGAGTCTGCCCGAGGTTCTGTCCTGATCAGGTTGAAGACCGAAGGGGTCTAAAGTACGAGCAGCTACCCAGGGTACACCCCGATGTATTAAAGCTGTTGTAGGGGTTGCAATTAGCCTGAATCTTAGCAAACTTCAACACTGCAAAGCTGTTTAATCCCTGTGTACTGCGGCCAAAGCTAAAGGGGCACAAAGCCCCTTTATTTGCTGTTGTTGCGACTTACAGCACAAGTCCGTTCACACACGGGCTAGGAGCTAACTCGTCTGCAAGCATCTCTTCCAGCACTGTGGGGATGTCTTGCCCGAACTCATCCAACTCCTCGCCAGGATCGTTCGCAACGAACTCACGCAACGCGAGACGGATGTAGTGCAATTGCCGTTTGTTGATGACGATCGTGTAGGTCACATCATCCTCTGCAAGCATAATGCCCATAGCTATTCCTAAAGTTATTGCGTGTGCCTTATTATAAGGTAGGATGCTCAGCAAGCAAGCCTATAGGCACAAAAACTGTGCAAGATTTGGAATTAAAAATCCAAATCTGATCTATAAATCTGACCGTAAGTCTTATCTTGGAAACCTAGGGTCAAAAAGTAGACCTGGCCGCTTCGCTTTCCTTGTCCGTCAACACTTGCACTGTGTCGGCACCCGGGATAGGCTTCGCATTGCGTGGATCAGCGTTGTACTCAGCATCGCGTTTGTTAAACTGCCTCGCACCGTAGATCACTACTACGATCATACAGGCCGAGATCACTGCACCGCCGTAATGTGCAATGACGATCCCGTAGATCGTCATTGCAACAAAGATGGCGATAAGATATCTCACGTGGTCATTGCCTTCAGCAGTCCGATCACAGCATTGTAAACGTAGTCCGGCTCGTCTTGCAAGAGGATTCGAAAGTCCATCTCCGTCTTGTACAGGGCCGGGTTGATGTACCGGCTCGCACCATTGATGGTCAGTACCGCGCCTTCGTCGTCGGCGTTGATGCTGATGTTGAGTTCTGCTGAGCGTGGCATGTTGGATCCTAGATGAGTGCTTCGATGGTTTCTTCGATCGACAAGCTGTCGGCAAAGTCATCAAAGCGATGTTTGGAAGCGTCAGAACGAAACTTGTACTCGATGGGAGGGACAAAGTGATCGACAACGGGACCGCGCTCGAAGGTCCCAATGAGCACATCATGCTCGTACAACTCGCCGCGCAGGGTGGGCCAGGTAGTTTGCTTGCCCTTGTGCGTAACCTTTGCGCTGTACGGGTGCTTCATGTTGTTTCCCTTGCTGCGATTTATGTATTATGCAGCCTTAGGAACCAGATGTCAACCTGTTGTGATCGTTGTGCCTCGGCGTAGCCCGCCCAAGACTCGATTCAAAAGGTCCGAGGGCAGGATCGCCTTGCCCTGCGAGTCATGCCGCAGCCAGACGAAGAATTGATGCCGGTGGTTGCCGTGCCCCATTGTGACTGCTGTCAGCTTCGTCTTGCCTGCCAAGTCGGCCTGTTGGATTGCCCTGCTGGTGGGAAGCATGTGAACTCCTTATGCGTAGAAGGTTGCTGGAATGCCCACGCGGGCAGCATTGGCCTTAAAGGTTGCACGTGCCAGTTGGCGGTCGTAACCGTTCGCGAGCATCATGGCCTGGATGATCTGCTCGTAACTGTGGCGTGCTTGGAAGCCAGACAGCATGATCCTGCGGCTGGTTGCTGCCTTGGACTCACTCGGCCTTGCTTGCGCTGCAACCACATTTGCAAGTACCGCACCGGGCACAACTGCAGGCACTGTGATCAGCATTGGCCGCACAGGCACATTAGGTGTTGCGGGTACGATGCTGATGTGTTGCACGGGTGCAGCACGAACCACAGGCTGCTGCAAGGTGCGGCCCTGGACACCAACGATGCTGTAGGCACAGGCTTGTGTTACGGTGCCCAACCCCTTGCGGTAACGCAGGGGCAATCCAGCTTGCACCTTTTTGTGATGACGGTCCGACATCCGAACCTTGTGCCCACGGTCGGTGGTGTATTCGTATGTGGTGCCCTTGCCATACACGACTTCAGTGTCGTGCGTGCGGTCACCTGTTCCACCCAGCGCACGACAAACCCGCTGCCATCCAGCATCGTGATTTCGACCGAGCTCACGCCGCATGTAACAGACAATGTGCGCCAGCTCGTGCGGAACAACTTCCTCGAGCATGTCACGCAGGGCAGCCGGGTCCCCACGCGAGATCATGTCGTAGTTGAAACGGCAGGTGTAAATGCCACCGCGCTGCTGTGCCCAACCTGCGACACGACCCTTCAGGTTGAAATGGATTCGCACCACGTTGAGGTTGACACCGTACAAACGCTGAGCAATCTCGTAGACTTGCTTGCACTTGTCAATGACTTGCTGCTGAGGGGTGGTCATTTTGCTGCTGCCCTTTATTTGCTGCGATGTATGTATTATGCAGCCAGGAACCGGGTTGGTCTACCAGTTATTGAAAAGATTTCCCGTCGATGCGCAGTTCTGTGATGCTCTCCGCTGCAAACGTGCGGATGATGACCTTGTCCTGCAAGCCACCTTGCTTGCCCTCTTCCTTCTCCTCCAGACCTTCGATGTCGGACTTGTTGATGGGGTTACCATCCAAGTAGTAGCTGACCACGCCGCTGGAGATGAAGATCACTTCCAGGTAGTAGTTGCCCTTGTGCTCCACGATGGGCATGTTGGGAATACGGGTTCCCCACGCACGCTCGCCCAGCTTGAAGTCTTCGGCCTGCTTGCCTTCGGCCACCAAGCGACGCTTGACCATCGCTTCGTATGCGCTGAAATTCTTGTTCTGGAACGACATCACGTTCGCACCCATCATGCGCTTGGTGATACGGCCCTGCATCTGGTTCTTCTTGCCGCCCTTGAGCGTAGGGACAGTCAGCGTATCCAGCCCCACGAAGCTGGCACCGTTGATGTTGGCGACAGCGTTGACGAGTGTGGAGTAGTTCATTTTGCTGGCCTGTTTGTGTTGCGATGTATGTATTATGCGGTCAGCGGTTCCTTCCGTCAACCGCTGTTACATCTGCAATGCCGCAACTGCCTCGGACAATGCCTTCTGCCCGGTAAACTTTCCCCGAGGCGTATGGATCTCGAACAGCTTGTTCCAGATGTGAACCTCAACGAGACCCGGAACCATCCTGTGCTTCTTCTTTGCACCAGGTCTGTAAGAGATGATGAAGTAATCGCCCCTGCTGCCGCTGAGACCACTGTCGACGTAGCCGAGAGCCCGCAGATCTTTGTCGTAGTCTTGTTCTTTCATGTTCGGATCCTTAATCGTTTAGAATGTGAACTTCCCAGCCTGCCAAGCACGGGAACTTGCGCACGTCTTCCGGCAACGGCTTGAACACCCACACGCAGAGCTCGCCATCCCGCATCACGGGATCGGACTCATACCACGTGACCGTGCGCCCCGTCTTTGGGCTATACAGGGCGATGCCGACATCGCAGGCGTCGTCGTAGATCTGATTGTACAGGTTCGGGCTACCCAAGCTCGAGTGCTCCGCAACCAGCGTCTTGTGTTCCTTGCTGATGCTCCAGAGCGGCTTGCGGGCAACGAGCGGGGAGATGTGCAGGCGTGCCATTTGCTGTCCTGTGTGTGTTGCGATGTATGTATTATGCGTGATCAGGAACCGTTTGTCAACACAAAAAGAAACGGCCCCGAAGGGCCGAAGGAGCAGGTCTATCTGTTTAACGCCGCCATAGACCTTTCCCTTAGAGTCGGCGTCTCGCATCTTCAGCTGTATACCTTGCGGTAGTGCCCTGAGGCGAGATGGTTGTAAAAAGAAGAGGGTGGCTGCCGCGCACAAGGCCACGCCGGCGCAGAACTCCATGTAGGCTCACTCGTCGGTTTTCGGCACCACCCTCTTTAAAAGCAACTTTCCGGGTTACCCGATCCCGGTCCCCTATGTCCAGTGTGGGGAAGGTTTGGATTGTCTGTTAACGCACTTCGGCCTATTAGACCTTGGTCTCTTCCTCGGCTGCTTCCTTCGCAGCCTTTTCCGCAGATTCCGCGGCCAGCTTGGCCTTGGCGTCAGCGACTTCCTTGTCGCGCTTGATCAGGAACGATGCCATTTCCTTGGCAGCAGCCTTGATCGTGTCCGGGGCCGGCTCACGACGCGGCCAACCCAGCTTGTCCTTGAGCGCATTGCGGATGAACTGTTCGTGGCTCACCTCCGCCACTTCCTTCGGCTTGCGGACCTTGGCGACCATGATCACGGTGCGACGTGTGTCGATGTCGACAGTGGCACGCTTGACGGGAGTGGCTTGCTTGAACATGATGCTTCCTTGTTTACAGTTGCTGCGTTGTTTGCAGTGTTGTTACTATAACAGGGTGTCTCCACCCTGTCTAGTATTTGTTGAAGTTCAGCGTTGCCAGGGACCGCGGTTGGCGTTGCAGCGTTGCACGATCTTCTGACGCACGTTCTTGCCGGTGAGCTTCTTGAAGCGCTCGATCTCCAGCTGGGTTGCCTTCCGGCCATCCAGTTGACTGATCACCGTGGCGATGGCCGTTTCGAGTACGAAGTCGGCGTCGGCCGTCATCTTGTTGGCCAGTTCGGCAGGGTTCGTGGCCACCGGGTTGAGCGGCGTGGTGACTGAAATTGCTGCCCAGTGCATCCGGCCACGACGCAGATCGCCGGGAACCGTGTTGTTGTCGACGGGATACATGATTGCATTCCTTGATTCAGTTGCTGCTGTAGTGCAGTGTCGTAACTTTAGCAGACAGGTTCCACCCTGTCTACCATTGTTACATCTTGTTGGCCACCCTCTTCAGGAGCTTGATCATCATCGGGTCGCCATCGAAACTGCCCGACTCGTAGACCCAAACGCTACGGCCACCCTTGTCGAACCGGATCACGTCAGGGCCCTCGGACTCGACGTAGTCCAGATCCAGCTGCGCTTCCGCGAGGTCCCGCAGTCGTTGCACATCGATCGTCTTGGTGGTCATGCCATTTCCTCCTCGGCGAACACCACCAGCTCTTGCGTCAGGCTGTTCATGACTTGCAGCTTCGCCTTCTTCTGCTTGGCGTGCTTGAGCACCAGTTCCAGAGCAGCCTCGCGGGTGTCGAAGGTGTCGACGACGCTGCCGTCCTTGACCTTGACGCACACGAACTCGACCTTGGCTTCTTCCACCTCGGGCTGGATCAGGGTCACGCCCTGCGGGATGCTGCCGAGGTAGTAGTTGTCGTCGTACCAACCGATGCCGATGCCCTTGTTGTGGAACATGCGGGCGTAGATGCTACGCTTCAGTTGACGCATGTTCATGCTCACTCCTTGGGGGCGAAGTCGGTCTGCGGGGCGCGATGGCGGGTGGCTGGCACGCTGTGGCCGTGGTTGCCCATGTGATCCGGGCCCTTCTCGACCGTGCTGCCCTTGGGGCCGGCATTGCGGGCCACCTTGGCGGCCATCTTGTTCTCGAAAAACTCGCCGTTGACTTTGAAAAGACGCTTCATAGCTTATAGCTCCACGTTAAAAATGTTCCCGTTGCCAGCCGCTAGTGGGAACTTACTCCTGGATTGCTAGGGGCGTCGTACCGTATCCCTAACATGGCTGTTTATTGCGTGCCCTTATTATAGCAGCACGCAAGCCGTTGTCGACCTGTTTATTCGGCCAGCAGGTAGATCACGAATGCCTTCTCGGGACCCCACATGCTGCTGCCGGGGATGAACTCGCCGCCCAAGTAGCGATCGCCGAAACGGTCCTTCAGGCACCATTCCAGGTCTTCCTGTGCGAACTGCGGGGCAGCGAACACATGATCACCATCGTACAGCTTGATGCGACGGATGCCGCTCTTGCGCAGGTCGCTGTAGACCGTCGGGACTTCCTTGGTGGCTTGGCGGAAACCCGCTTCGAAGAAGGCCTTGCGGAACAGTGCAGTGTCAGACGTTTGGCGCATTGTGTGCTCCTTGTTGCAATGTATGTATACTAACAGTTCAGGATGCAACTGTCAATGCCAGATTGGAAACATCTCTCACCCAATCGAAACGGGTGGAAGCCGGAATCCATTTCATATTAGCACCAGTAGAGCCAGTCATGTCTCGGGCGCCCAGATCAGGATCGATCAAGATCCAACCGAGGCTATCAGAGAACTGCACTTGATCCACTACACGCAGGATTTGCACGATGCGGCCAGTGTCGGTGATCTTAGCTACCTTCATTGCTGTTCTCCTGGCTGAGTTCACGGTTCAAAGCACGGTAGATGCGCTTCTTGTGCAAGCGAGCAAACACCTTGCGATGCTTTGGGGCCGGTCCACAGCAGGTGCAACGCCAGCCGCCAGGGCCCACAAGTCCGTGATGGCGAGCATTGAACACGTTTGTCTTCATTCCACAAGTATAGCATATATCCATTGCGAGTCAACCTCTTTTACACATAGAGTCAGCCTCGCAATGCCGGATCAACACGTTTGAATCTACGGTCCGAGGCTCACTATAGTCTCGGATCATAAACTTCGCTAACAGCATTTGTCGGTCCGAGGTCCTGTAGATGTAACAGATGTAACTCAGATAGACCAATCCAATCATCGACATTACAATAGTGGTATGGTTCGAATCCTAGGGAGGGGTGGACGTCGAGGCTGAGCTACTGTTTAGCCAACCAACCAAATGAAGAATCACCATAGGTGATACACACCGAATCGTGAAGACCGGCGCTGAAAAGATGTTTAGAATCAGCTACTTACAAACCGCTTTTTTAGTTATTTCCCGGTCCAGCTACCCTGATAGCTGGCTCGTGTATAATGCGGCAAATTTTAGGCGGATTTGACCTTTTTCAGCGAGATGCTGAAGCTGTTGTCGTAGGCCACGCAGCCGTAGCTGGAATAGTATTCCAACTCCCAGCCATCCGAGTGGTACATCTTGCTCTTGCTGCCCATCACACTGCCATCGGGCGAGTTGAAGTTGTCCCAGCTGCCATCCTTGAACCCGAGTGCTTTGGCCTTGTCGATAGCACGCTCGATCATACGACCACCAGCGTGCCCACTGCGCTTTCGCCAATAGAAGCTTGGCAGACCATCAAAGGTCAAGTCTTGGGTGCCTGCAGGCATGATCTGCTTGACAACCTTCTTAGGATCTTTGTGCAGTTCGGGCATTCCTAACTCCGTTGTGTGTCTATGCGTATAGTGTATGCTTTTTACGCACAGAAGTCAATCCATCTTTCAGAATTAACTTTCAAAATCTTGCGGGAAAATCCTGGTCAGTTACTTAACCTGAACTCGCTGATCAGCCGGCCACTTGGTTTTCTTTTGCCATCTCGCAAGGTCAGCGGGAGTTGCAAATACAGTCTGAGACTGATACCAATCCCATTGCTCTGCTTCCCGCTTATGCTCGATGTAGATGATCTTGTCCCGAAGCCTGGTGAATTGTGTAGCAGTGACATCCACAACGTGATCATTGACCACCAGGAACACATGAGCAGTTTGCTCATCCATTGGGCAAATCCAGCAGTGAAGTTCCGGATTGAACCCTTTATCCTTAAGTTGCTTGAACAACTCAGCAGACGCAATTGCACACATACCATTGAGGTCACCCTCCTTGTATGTGCCTTCAGCTTGCCCTTCAGCCCAATAGCGAACAGCAGTCGCCACAGAGCGAACAATATCCAACTCAACTGAATTCATTTCTGCTTGGTGATTAGAACTTGGGCTGCCTTACCATCCCTCTCAGCCCTTTTACAGGCGAGGATTGCCCGCAGGACATCTGCACCTTGCTTGACACCGGGCAGTTTATCCAAAGGCAGGATTTTGGTAGGCTTTTTGCTCATGATCTAATGCTAAGTTGTTACCGACTTTACGTCAATCGGCTTTTGGAACAGCACTAAAGCGCCAGCTACTCTACTATCAGAAACCGGCTTTTGCACCGCCGCGGTCTTCACCCTGGCCATCGCCTCGGCAAAGCACTCTGAGCATTTAACTTCATACGCGAGACCATGCGAACATTTCAACATAGCGGCACCTCGGAAGAAACCCTATCGAAAATCAGCCTCGGCATTCATTTCTCAACCGTATCGTGCGATCCGAGAAGAGATAAGATACCATTTCGTTTGTGTCTTTGTTGAGGATCATGAAGTCCTTTTCAAAGCCTGACTGCTTATAGAACTTCACAGTAAGCGTTTCAGCAATGTCCTTCACAAATCCCGTATACATTAATCTGACACACTCAAGATCCGCATTGGTCTCATAGACCACATATAGTACATTAAGCGGATCAGTGCGTCTTTGCATGATGTATATACTGTATAGCAAAAGGTCAAGAACGTCAAGCAGTAATTGGGGCCGATTGGATCCTTGGTCTATCACTGAATTTAAGTGATAGCAACGGCCTCGCAATTATTAAAATTAACATAGACGTGATCCGAGGCTGTGCAAATGCACATGGTCGGCCACGGCCTCGCAATATACAAAAGATCCATTTAAGTGATAAACTGCCCATCCCGAGACTTTGCTGAAAAAGGTGGTTGAATGGTTAGAAAAGGTATCAAGAGTGGTGAGCCTATACGTGTAAGCGTAAACATGCAGGCGTGAGTGTGCCTATACGCACAAAAACGCGGGCGGATTCCAATGCAAGATTTTGCCGCAAGATTTGGAGACAGAATTCCTGTCTAGGATTCTGAATTTGACCTACTCTTCTATCGAGAGAGGCTCATCCGATTTCTTCATTTTCCCCTACGTCCACACAATTCCACACAATTCCACACCCTGATACACATTGATTGAATTCTACTACACAGTAACCCGTTTCTATACTGTATACAAAGAATTCATCT
>ERZ650310.266-NODE-266-length-15903-cov-6.207345_pt1 | contig 15903 bp, 26 predicted proteins | sample MGYA00376246_ERZ650310 | MGnify/ENA primary metagenome ERZ650310 (study PRJEB26733, sample SAMN07839286) | wastewater metagenome | biome: small river; feature: stream; material: water | place: USA: North Carolina | collected 2016-03-01 ...
GATCTACACAGGCGAAGACACTCTTTCCCTACACGACGCTCTTCCGATCTATTGTCTCGGACCCCCATGAATCATTGAAAGTAGCATTGAATGATGCTGAGTTCAGGCATCATACTCCCAATGATACTTATTATGTAATGGAGTGTGTTGCTAGATTAACTACACCACAACCTAAACCAGTCATTGAAATGAAAGGAGATAAATAATATGAATCTCTTTATAATTAATCAAAGTTTAGAAGATAATGAATTTGATTGGGATTTTCTTGAAGCTATGATTGAACTTATTCCTCTTTTTGAGATTGATTTGCTTTTGTATTTGGGGTTTTAATCATGGATGATGTGTTTGGTTTCTTTCTTATTATTTTGTTTTTAATTTGTGCAGTTATTGGGGCACTTGATATATTCTTATTTTTCTTTCATCATCTTCGATGGGTGTCATAATGTGCAAACACATATGGACTTCCAAGCAATTGATGGGGTATGGTGCGTCATACCTTTGTGACCGTTGTGGTTCACAGTTGCAGAGGCTATGGGATATTCAACTATATTCGGAGGAAGAGGCAGATGAAATGGATTTAGTGGAGGACTGTATTACTAGCATTGAGCCCACTTCAACTGAGCATGTGATGCATCCTTTTTAATCGGAGATTAATACATGGAACTGGATGGTGGTTACTCAATGAAGCAATCTCTAATGAGAATAATCTATAATGAATATCTTTATTCTTGATTATAATGTAACTAAATGTGCTCGATATCATTGCTCAAGTTTCTTTAATTAAATAGAGAGCTATTTGTATTAGCTCTTGTGCATTGGCATTATATCGAATACGATTGGCTCTATTAGAAACAATCCTAACATTGTCTTTTGTGTATCCTTTTGAAGGATCTAATCTATCAAAAGAAGGTGAGAAATCTGTGTGTTCATCTTGTGAGATGTAGTTTAATTCTATATTCAAGGCTGGACACATTTGAGGCCAAACAATATCATCAAACTTCAAATCAAATGCAATAGTAGTTCTTTGACATCTGTTTTTTAATGCGTTGTAGATTTGTTTTTGTCTGGCTTCAAGATTAATTCTTTTTTCTTTCCAGTTATTCTTACTAGCTATTTGCACACAGGAATAACACGCCCCATTGTGAGTAAACCGCTTATCAAAATGCCCATTCTTACACATTTTACCTGTAGTAAAGTATCGTTCATTTAATTCTTTAGCTTCTTTTCTTCTCATTTTAAATCTCCTAAATTAAAGTGATATAATTATATTATAACACCTTTAAAAAAGGAACACAATGAATATTTTTATATTAGATTTAAATGTAAATAAAAATGCTACATACTACTGCGATCGTCATGTAATCAAGATGATATTAGAGACAGCACAGATTCTTTCATCTGCTTTAACTATGTTAGGAGTAGATCATAATGGATATGCATGTACTCATGTACATCATCCTTGTACTCGTTGGGCTCGCGATCTTAGGAATTGGGTATATCTGCGTTCTCTTGGACGCGCACTTGGGGAAGAATACACACATCGCTATGGGAAGACACACAAATCCATCGGAATCATCAATGGACTGCCCATCCCCGAAATGACCGTTGCTCGGCCCACTACCTTTGCTTTAGCTATGCCTGTAGAATATCATCAATATGTGTTTGATGATTTTGATCTTGTATTAGATCCTGTATTGTCTTATCGAGCGTATTATAAAAGTAAACAAGATAAGTTTAAGATGACTTGGACTAAGCGTAAGGTTCCTTTTTGGTTTAATTAATATAGGATTAATTACCATGACTTTGAGATTTGGGTTTGAGGTAGAAGGGTTCTTTAAGGAACGAGGGGATGTTGTGTTGCCTCCTCTCAGTTATCCAACAGACGGTTTTCCAGGTTTAGTAGAAGCTCGTACTTTTGGTGGTAAGCCTATACGAGAACAGTTCTATATGCTCTTGTCTGAAATGGATCGTCTTGAGGGTACAGATTTTGAATTGTTTGAACATGTATTTACTGGAGCACAAAAGAGAGCAATTCGTGCTCGTCATAATGAAAAGACAGCATATGAAATTAGGAATATTTATGGCAAAGAGCCTCGCCTTCTAGGCAACAGAACACTGGCATCTTTTCAAATTAACATTTCGGATTTCCACACCACATATAGGACAAACAACAATATCAATATTGATGTTTATAAGCCGTTTGATTTTGTTGCTATCATTAGGAATCTAGATAAAGAATTTAAGGATGAGATTAGACAATCTAAAAGACAACCTGGATTTTATTCTCTCAAAGAAGGTTTTAGAGTGGAGTATCGATCCTTACCTAACTTTGTGGCTAGACAAGACCCAAACAAACTGCTCGCTAGAATTTCTCGTTGTCTTTAGTAAGTAACAAACTGCCCTTGTAGCTCAGTGGATTAGAGCAACAAGTTTCTACCTTGTGGGTCGGGGGTTCGAATCCCTCCAAGGGCACCACTTTTATATGGGAGTTTGATATGTCTGAAACAAAAGCAATCAGTGTTCTTGAAATATTACCCAAACTTCTGATTGGGTTGAGATTACATTGAATGAGTAAAAGCTCTAGGCGACAAATAATCACAGCAGTATGTTATGACAAGCGAGGTAGGATTCTTTCTATTGGGAGAAACAGCTATGTCAAGACGCACCCTATGCAGGCAAAGTTGGCTAAAGAGTGTGGTAAACCCGGTAATATATATCTCCATGCGGAGATACATGCCATTCTCCAAATTAAAGACTGGAGCAAGATCGAAAAGATGACCGTTGTGCGGCTTAATAATGAGGGTAAGGGGATGAATGCTGCTCCTTGTCCTATCTGTCGTAAAATGATTGAATTAGCGGGGATTAAACATGTCGAGCACACCTGAAACAAAGAAATGCTATTGTGGTCAAAAACACGAGTTCCAAGATCGTACATATGGTAAAGGACAACGTGTGTGTACTCCTGTGGAGAATGTTGATGCCAATCAAGGATACAAATACAGATGTACTGTTTGTGGTAAGGGTATTGGTGAAAAATCTTTCGGTAAATAAAGGAATATATAATGAACCAAGATCAAATTAAGTGGCGGCATGTGTTTGGTTATGGTGGTGCGGAAGGTGGTATTACTATTGGCATTGATCAACCAGGATCTGACCATGAACTTACTGTTTATCTCTCTCGTTGTAATCCCAAAGACAGTTTTTGTAAGAGAATTGGTAGAGAACAAGCACTGAAGAATGAGCCTTATCGTGTTCATATTAAAGATCTTCCTTCCTTTATTGCTAATTATACTGTTCGTGTTTATGATTTCCATAAACCAGAACGATTCTTCCGTAAGGAAGTAGAACATTGGTCTAAGTTTGCTCTTCAATTTGTGGACTAAATCATGAATAAAGTCTTTGTTTATGGCACACTTAAAAGTGGATTTGGTAATCATCGACTGATGGAATCACGTAGCACTTTTATTACTAAAGATCAGATTAAAGGGTTGATGGTATCTCTAGGTGGTTTTCCGGGAGTAGTTCATGCAAATGACCGTTGCGTTAAAGGGGAAGTGTATGAAGTAACTGATGATTGTTTAAAAGACCTTGATAGGTTGGAAGGACATCCACGATTCTACAAACGCACTAAGGTAACAACACAAAATGGACTGGAAGTCGAAACTTACATCTATCAGGGGGAAATTAAACACAGACAAGTCGTCGAAACAGGAGACTGGTCCAATGGCCGATAAGAATAAGAAAGATGACAACTTTGCTTATTACTTTGTAGATGGAGCTAAAGAATATTCTCTTCAAGAGATTATTGATAATGCTTCTCAATGGACAGGGAAGTTGACCAGAGCAGAAATTAGAGATACTAATTATCCTCCTAATCCAAGGACAGCTTATGCTTTGATGTATGAATTTGAAGATGAATCAGAAGCCGAACTCCATGTTGTAACAGACTCACATACAAATCAAATTATCCGACACTCTCTGAGGGTACTATGTGCGGACTAACTGGTCTCTTGGACGTCTCCCATAGCGGGTTCCCGTCTAAAGATGTTGATCTTTTTGAAGGTTTGCTTTTACTTAATTCTCTTAGAGGACGAGCAAGTACAGGTGTTTTTGGGGTTAACAAGCATAAACAGGCAGATATTCATAAAGTGCTTGGAAACCCCTATAACCTAGATAATACTGTTTTAGGTGATTGGTTTAATAATAGAATCTTAAACCGCTATTGGGCAGTGGCTGGTCATGGTAGATTCCCAACACAAGGGGAAACTACTATTTTTAATGCTCATCCTTTTTGTCATGGTAAGATTACATTGATGCATAATGGCACTCTTCGTAATCTCCCTCGTCTGTTAAAAGAACATGATCAGAAGTTCGAAGTAGATTCTGAAATGATTTGTTGGTTAGTGAATAAGATTGGAATTAAAGACACAATTAAAGAGATTGAAGGAGCATATGCTCTCATCTGGTATGATGCATCGGATGATACTTACAATTTCATCCGCAACACTGAGAGACCGTTGCATTATGGTATTAACTCTTTCAATGATGCTATGGTAATTGGCTCTGAGGAACATTACATCAAATGGGCAAATAGTAAGACCTATGAGAAGTATAAGGATGTAAGAACTGTCCCTATAGACACTCACTACAAGATTGGAAGAGAGAAGAATAAACTTGTGATTGATAAAACTGATATTCGTAAGACGTACAATCATAATTACTATGACACTTCTTATCGCATGAGGCAACAAGGGTATAGTGATATTTGGGGAGATGTAGAAGAAAGTGCAATCATTATTCCTCCTTTTGAAAAGAAGAAAGATCCTGTAACACTAAATCAAACAACTAAAGAGATTGTGTGTCTGTCTGAAGATCTTCATTTTGAAGTGAGTCAAGCCTCTGCTGTTAAAGTTAAAGAAACTAACGAAGAAGAAACTCTTCTGTTTGGTTCTCATCTAGAATCTAAAAAGATTTCTGTTGTATCAACAACAAGATCACCCTCTCTTCTATTTAGAAACAAGATTTCTGCGGGAGAGAAAGTGATTATGAAAGCGAAGGTTAAAACAATCTTACCTAGAGTCACCCCTTCTGCTGAGGCTCTTCTTTTTTCTCTTCGAATTATTCTTGATGAGGCGGAGGAAATCAAAGACGATAGCAAAAGTGTTAAATCCACAAATATTGTCCCTTTTCTTCCTACTCATGTTCATCTCAGGGACGACTCTCTAATTAGTAAAGCCGAGTTTGTTAGATTATCTGGTTATGGTTGTCTACATTGTAAAGGAAATATTCTTTTGAAAGATGCAGAAGAGTGTTCTAGAGTTATTCTTAACGGAGTATCCTCTCTGATTTGTGGAGAATGTCATCGTGTCGAAGTCAAAAAGGAAGAAACAAATGCAAGTCAATCGCAACAATCGTCCACTTTGCATTAATTGTTCTCACAATCCTTCCGGTAAATGTAAACATGTAAATCCTCAGATTAAAAATGGAGATGAATATCCTAAAGTATTTGAATGTGGCTCTTACAAATTTACTCCGATGTACATTTATCAGACAGAGAAATATTATGGAAAATTTCACACTGAAACCATATAATACTTGGTTGCATTATACAGGAAGAAATTCTGTGTGGGATTCCTATGATTCCATCTTCATTAAAAAGGGAAGCATTTATGTTGGAGTAACCTGTCTTCAAGGATTACCGCATACAGAGACTGAATATTATCTTTCTGTAGATACTCCGATTAAAGAAGAGAAAGAGTTTCTTACTTTCTATTTAGATTATCTCATCTCTTTAGATGCCTTTAGATTTGTTGAAATGTCATGGGAAAGAGAGGATGTAATCAAAATTAAGTTTGATAGAACTGGGGTGACTTATGATTATCTCGCTGTTCTTAATTCTTTGCTGAGGAATTGCCACTCTTATTGGCATGTTCCTTTTCTATTTTATAAATATTGTTCCTGGGAATTAAATGTTGATCCTTTGAAATTGTTGGTTCTCTCTCACTATGTCCCATTACCTCAAGGTCCTTATAGTGGAGAAAACTTTTATGAAGTTTCTCCTGGGGTGAATGCCCGTATTAAAACTAATGGATCTGGGCATAGTGTTTTCTATGCTGATTTAATCTTTTATTTGTGTGATCCTGCTGTTAAACTAGTAAATGGATTTGATTTCCTTAACGAGAGTAATACTAAATTTGCATCTCCTCGTAGGATGGTAATGGAGGGTTATCGATATTTTATAGACGATAAAAGAGAATTAAAAAAGAACGATAATAAATATTCGTTCTTTTTTAAAGAAGAGTATTTAAAACCTTTTACTAAAGAGGATGTGAAAAGGATTCTTCATGTCTAAGACTTTTTATGTAGCAGGAAAATATGAGGACATTGCAGAAGTCTTTAGAAATAAAGATGACAATGTTGTTGTGTTAGATAACACTTCAAAATCTTCAGAAAATGTTTTACTCTCCTCTAAACCTGGAGATTTCCTAGTATTAGGTGGTGGTGAGGATATTGATCCTAATATTTATAGTAATAAACCTAGTAAATTCTCTTGCCCTATTCTTAAAAAAGATGGATCTTCTTCTGATAGAGACACAACGGAGATGCGTTTAGTTAATTTAGCATACTCTAGAGACATGAATCTCTTAGGTGTCTGTAGAGGAATGCAATTAATTTGGGTTGCAAATGGAGGAAAGTTAATTCAACATGTAACAAATCATAATACAGATCACCCTATTTATTTAGCATCTAAAGGTGTTGATTTGCTTATGAAAGCAAATGTGTATGGTGATGGATATGATCTTGATCCTCCCCTTATTTCCATATCATCACATCATCAAATGGTTGACACAGAAACGCTAAGGTGTGCTTTCTTAGCTGGTAATTGGGGAGATAATAAGTTATCTAAATTTTATGTGTATAATGATGAGTATGTAAGATCTAATAAAGAAGGAGAAGAGTCTCTGTCTAGTGTTTCTGAACCTGATATTGTAACTTTAGGAAAAAGAACCTTCTTAATACAAGGACACCCTGAATGGGGACACGAGAAACATAAGTACACGAAGCTTTGTAAAGTATTATTCAATCAATATTACTCGAAAGGAAAAGATTAATGAAAGTAATTTATCGTGATGTTCTAATTGGAGCAGACCCCGAGCTATTCCTTAAAGGAAGCAACGGTCACTTTGTTTCTTCCATTGACAAGATTGGGGGGACTAAATATTATCCCCGTCCTATTGATGAGTTTGGTAACTCTGTGCAGGAAGACAACGTAGCAGTTGAATATAATATTACTCCAGCAAAAACCCGAGATGCTTTTATCTTTAGTAACCAAAAAGTTCTCTCTTATCTTGAAGAACATGTAAAGAAACTTGGTCTATCTTTTTCTAAGGATGCAGCAGCGTTCTTCCCTGATGAAGAACTTCAAGATTATCGTGCTCTTACTTTTGGATGTGAGCCAGATTACAACGCTTGGACAGGAAATGAAAATCCTCCTATTGAAGTCTCTGAAGAATTTCGTAATCTTCGTAGTGCTGGTGGTCATATCCATGTGGGATATGAGAATCCTAATCGAGTAGCTTCAGACGAACTTGTGAAAGCTATGGATGTGTTTCTTGGCTGTCAATCTATTAAATATGATGAAGACACACTGCGACGGAAGTTATACGGTAAAGCTGGATCTTGTAGATACAAACCATATGGTGTAGAGTATCGAACGCTCTCAGGTTTCTGGATTCATTCCCCTGAGATGCAAGGATGGGCTTTTGACCAAACACATAAAGCCATTGATTTTCTGAATAAAGGTAATAGGATTGATGACAAACATGCTGAAATTGTCAGTCAATGTGTAAATAATGCAGACGACTCTGCTCTTTCTTTCATTGAACGGAAGTATGGATCATGATGGAACTAAAAGAGATTGAACAGAAATATGGTGGTTGTTGGGTTAAACGTAAAGATAAGAAAGATTCAATTATTTATTTAGAGGGTGTGGATGTAGATAATGGAACTATCACATACAGAGACGAATCCTCTAAAGCTCATAAAGTAGACTACGAAGTTCTGGAGGATCTATTAGATTTCAGTCTTCCAAAAACAGGATATGTTAATATTGACAATGTAGCATTCCCCCATTTCCTTATGAGAAAGGGGGCTAAACAATTTAAACGAGGTCTGCATCCAGACAATTTTTCTCTTTTAGGTCTACCTCATCTGATTCTGTCGAGATATAGCGCAAGAAATCCTCAATTGATTATGAAGAAAAAGGGCGAGCTATTAAAAAAGCCTCTTTCTTTCTCTTATGCTTCGCAAATGAAAGATATGTTTTTTAGGAAATTCCCTTCTCTTCCTGAAGCTGTTGAGTTAATTACAGGAGGATTAATTGGGAAAGCACTGAATGAGCGGTGGGCATTGTCTTCATCTATTACAGATGAGTATGAGATTGATGTATATCGAGAGTTGTTCAAGGTAGGGCGTGTGGATGTTAAACGAAAGATTGTATACGTATACAGTATCTTTTATCAAGAAATGTTTGATTATATCAACAGAAATAAATACAATTGGTCTGTGAAACTAGAGGATTAATATGTCAAAATTATCGGATCATTTTTCGTATTCTCCATTAAGAGCAGGGGAGAGTGCTCATCTAGCTAAATACAAAGATACAAAATACAAACCAGTCATTGACCCTAGTTGTTATGTAGGTATTGAAGTAGAAGTAGAAGGAATGAAAGCAGCTAATTTTATTTCTGATTTTTGGAAAGCTGTTCCTGATGGTAGTCTTAGAAATAATGGTTTAGAGTTTGTTTCTTATCCCGTTAGAGGGAAACTGATTTATGTTGCTCTAGATGAGCTTAATAGATATCTAACCAAACACCAACCTCAACATCAATTCACTGATCGGACTAGTGTTCATGTTCATATGAATGTACGCTATTTGACAGATGAACAATTCCTCTCTCTGATCCTTACATACCAGACGTTAGAACCCATCTTCTTTCACTTTACTAAACGTATCCCCAACACAAACAGAGAAGAGAATAATTATTGTGTTCCTGTAAACTCTTCCAAGTATTATCTAAAACTTCCATTCTATATTGGATCGTATCTCCACACAAAAGAACCTAAATTTCTATATGGTCTTGTGAGTCGTTGGAGAAAGTACACTGCTTTTAATCTTGCCCCTGTGTCTGGTCAAGGAACCGTAGAGTTCCGCCATCTAGGGGGAACTTGTGATGTAGATCTTATTCATTCTTGGGTAAATATGATCCTACATCTACGTAAGTATGTTAAGACTCATTCCTTTGAAGAGATTAAACAAACTCTCTATGGGCTTAATACCAATTCAAGTTATGGTCAATTCCTTATTGATGTGTTAGGTACTGATCTAGGAATTCCTTTCCAAGAACAGCAAAGTCTTCTTGAAGATAATGTTGCTGCTGCCAAAGAGATTATGAGTTTGATTGAAGAGGTAAAAAAACCTCCTGTAGATATTGACAAATTTTTAGCTTCTCCTTTTATTGTTAAACTTAATAAATTACTTTGTGGGGAGGTGTGTTCTAAAGAGAGAAAATACCCACAAGAATATTTAGACACTGTTAAAGCTTTTAGATCTAAACATATGGCTCTTATTGAGGCTGGCTATTCTTCTAGCTTTATTTTACAAGATCCAGAAATAACTAAATTGCAATATAAAATTGCAGAATATGAGAAAAATATTGATCCTGAAGATTTGCAACAAGCAAGAGGCCAGAGAGTCAAAGAACCTGAGCATTTTAATCTAGTGGAGTTAACATGAGAGTTTTTGTTTATCCTTATAAAGCAGGGTCAGATTCAGCAAGGAAAATAGCTGATGGTTTGGAAGGCACTATCATCTATCCAAATAGCCCATACACTCCAAGACCTACGGATCTAGTAATTAATTGGGGAAGTGCTAAAAAACCTTTATGGAATCATCTCACTCCTAAATTGCTTAATCCTTTTGGATCTGTAAATGTCTCCGGCAATAAGTTGAGTTCCTTTAATAAATTCAAAGAAAATAATGTCACTTGTCCTGATTTTACTACCAAGAAAGAAGACGCTTTACCTTGGCTTAAAACATCAGGAGTGTTCGCTAGAACTGTTCTCAACGGTCATTCTGGCGAGGGAATCATTTCTGTAGCTAAGGGAGCCACAGAGCTACCAGATGCTGCTCTATATGTCCGATACAAACCTAAAAGCAAAGAGTACCGAGTACATGTTTGTCAAGGTGAGATTATTGATGTTCAAGAGAAACGACGAAGAACAGATTTTACTGAGAAAGTAAACAATCAGATTAGATCATTCAAGAATGGGTGGGTGTTTTGTCGTGAAGATGTGGTGTGGGAAGATCGTATGATGAATGAGGCCAACAAAGCAGTGAAAGCATTGGGCCTTGACTTCGGTGCTGTTGATATCATTTACAATGGACACGAAGATAAGTATTATGCGTTAGAAGTGAACACTGCTCCAGGAATGGAGGGTGAAACTATGTTTAGCTATGTTTGTTCCTTTCTTAATATTATGGAAGCACTATAATGAAAATTCAAATTCTACCGGCTGATGGTGGCAATTACACAGAAATTCACCAATCTTACCCTCTAAAATACACATTCCTTTCTCTTGTAGAAGAGAACTCCTATCAAGAAGTGGTTGTTCCTTTTAAATGTAAAGATTACCTAAATGATATTCTATATTACGAAGAAAGAAAGAAACCCTTTTACATTTATGGTCTTGCTAATAATAATCTAAAAGGAAATATTAGTAGAGATAAAACACGTCTTGCTCTTTATTTTCCAGATAAAGACAGAGAGAAACAAACACTAGAAAACCTAGGATTTTTAAATGAACTAGAGAAATCTAATGGGTTAGAGTTAACTACATTAACACCGACAAATCAACCTCTTGTCTATATGGTTGAAGGTGATTCCTATTGGCTTTCTGCTACTTATCTTATTTCTTTTTATACTTCTTACCTGCGATGGCTTGGATATCCTCTAGTTGTTGGTGAACTAGTTTCCCAACAGATTCTAAAACATACTCGATACTGTACAGATGCAGACCATCTTAGAATGTATAAATGTGAAGATCGTATGGCTTTCTTCGAACAGAATGTTCGCTGTCTCGATGACCAAGTAACTAAAGATCGTAACGGAGTGTTCTCTGCTAAAGACAGGGATTATGATATCTATGCAGTACATAATTCTGGAGGTATTCTAGGAACTTTGATGAAGTCTGAAACTTACTCTTCTATTTATGGAGAAGCGTTCAATGCTCTCTATAATGGACAACAGAAATGCGCTGCTTAAGTTGTAATGAAGTCTTGAATGATAAAGAAGCTACTCGAAAATATAAAAATACAAAGGAGTTCTTAGATTTGTGTGACTTTTGTTTTGATCCAATCAAGACAGACATTGAGGTGATTGATAATCCTCTTAATTCAAATTCGTTAGACATTCATGAATATGAGGAATTCAGTGATGAATGATGAAGTAAGGTTTTTAACTCATGAGCCTTGTCCTGAATGTGGATCTAAGGACAATTTAGGAGTGTGGTCTGATGGACATAAATGGTGTTTTGGATGTGGTTACTACGTACCTCCAGAGGGGAAGACAGTCGAATACGTTAGAACTCTTCTATCGAAAAAAACTGTCAAGAATGCTTCTGTTCAGTTGCCTCCTGATGCTACTATGTCTGTTCCTTTGGAGCCACGGACTTGGTTAGCTAGTTATGGGATTGACCCTCACATCATCGCAACCAAAGATATTCGATGGTCTGAGAAAGAGAAGTGTTTACTCTTTCAAGTAAGGGAACAAGGGAAGCTAATCTTTTATCAGAAGAGATTCTTTGGTAGGGACGATGCTCCTAAATACATGTCTGTGGGAGATATTGGAAGCTATTTAAACGTGATGCAAGCCTCTATCTCGGCTAGGGTAGCTGAGAGCACTGTGGTGGTCGTAGAGGACTTTATTTCAGCCTCTAAAGTGTCTTTACGTTGTGATAGTCTTCCTCTGTTTGGTTCTCATATCCCTAAACAGTTAGCTGTTAGACTCAGTAATGTGTACGACAATATGATTATATGGTTAGATAATGATAAAGCTACACAAGCAATGAAGTTTAAACATGAGTTTGAGGCACTTTTCACTAAGTGTAGAGTAATCATTACTCCTAAAGATCCGAAAGAGTTTTCTTTCGAGGAAATAGCACAAAAGATTAAGTATGCTGTATCTTCTCATTGACAATAGTATTGACGACTTGTATACTATATGTAAGGGAGATAGGAAGTGAGGTATACTTACCCATCAGTATGAAACTTAAGTCCTCCCGGATACCTACTTTTTCTTTTGTCTTTCGTGCTAGACACGTATACGGTTTCGACCGGGTAGGGGGATTTGTATTTTCTTTTTGAAAAGGATAATAAGGAGAGACTTTTTATGGGATGGAGAAATCCTGATGACGTAACAGAGTTTGAGGTACATGCAATCTCTTATCTAAAATTAAAAGACACCTACAAGAATGTTCGTGGGGAATATCACTTTAAGAAAGATGGAAAACAAGCAGCTAGATTTGATATCGTTATTCTAAACGACAACAAAGAAATTGAGGTTGTTATTGAAGTAAAAGCTAAACACACAAACAAGAGTGATTATCAGCAATATAAATATGGAAGACTCACCGGCAAACCTGTTCTTTATATTAGAGGACTAAAACAAGCAGAAGATTCTGTGTCTATGGTTAGACAAGTAATGGCTCAAATGCATTTGTTAGAGCTAGATAATTCTCTAAGAAAATGAAATGAATAATGTAGAGTTGTATATTTTAAAAGCCATACTTAACAGAGATATATATGAAAAGTACAGACCATACCTTGACAAGCTATTTGAAGTACGTCATCCTCTGGGAAAGGTATTTCTACATGTACAGGAACTCCACTCGTCAGGAGCAGAAGAGAGTACGATCTCTTGCGAAAGGCTTAATGAGTCATTTTTCACACGAAATGCACTCCTTAGAACATCTGACCTTGAATTCTTCACACAAGCACTACAAAAAACACAAGCGCTCGTGGTGGCCGAAGAATCCTCAGAAACGTTACTCAGACAATTTCAAGAAAAGTCTATTGCCGAAGACTTGGCTAGAACGGCGTTGGACGTGGCAGACGGACGTGAGGGATCAAAGGAACGTCTTAAAGTATTATACGAATCATTATGTGAGACAGAATCAAATGAATTGGCTTTGGGAACCGATGACTATGTCCAGACTTCCCTCCTCGGAATACTCGATAGACAACTTAACGTACCAGGACTTAACTGGCGTTTAAACTGTTTAAACGAGTCTCTGGGCCCATTACGTAAGGGCTATTTTGGATTTATCTTCGCTAGACCGGAGACAGGCAAGACTACCTTCCTAGCTAGCGAAACATCACATTTCATGGAGCAAGTACAACAACCAATCTTATGGTTTAATAATGAACAACAAGGTGAAGAAGTTATGCTCAGAGTCTATCAAGCGGTCTTTGGTAAGACAATTACTGAGCTTAAGCAAGACCCCAATAGATACGAACGAATATGGAAAGAGAAGTACGAAGGACGACTTAAGATGGTTGATTCGTCCGCTATCCACAGGAACTTCGTTACTAAAATCTGCAAGAAAGAGAATCCGTCTCTAATTCTCTTTGATCAGATTGATAAGCTCAAGGGGTTTGGTGATGACCGTAATGACTTGGTTCTTGGTGATATTTATATTTGGGCAAGAGAACTTGCTAAAGAGTTTGCTCCTGTCATTGGAGTATGTCAGGCTGGTGCTTCAGGAGAGAATAAGATGTGGTTGGACATGAATGATGTAGTGAACGCTAAGACAGCAAAGCAGGCTGAAGCAGATTGGATTCTAGGTATTGGTGCTATTCATGATAGTCAAACTTTGAGGTATCTAAACATTAGTAAAAATAAAATGATTGGTGGTCCTTTAACAAGACCTGAGTGTAGGCATGGTAAATTTCAAACTATTATCAAACCCGAAGTAGGACGATACGAGGATATTTAAATGAGTGATTATTTCTATAGTTTAGATATGTTAATTACCAGTTCCCCCTCCGGTGTTTGGGGGGAATGGGAAGCATATTGGGAAGTATATCTTTTAGACATTGCGGAGGAGAATAATCAATGAGTATATGGGTATTGACTCGATCCCATAATGAATACGATCAATATGGAGATTATTTTGATGGTGCTTGGGATCATAAACCTTCAATTGAAGAGTTGAACAAAGCTGGAGTAGAAATGGACGAGATTGGTTGGGTATGGAATGGTGGGGGGAGACAGAGCGATTTTGTTAATATTTGGTATAATTTGTTTGAAGTAAAAAGTGAATAACTATGCTATCATTGACGTAGAAACTACGGGGGCATGTAATGATACTAAAGGTAATCCTTTCTGTATTAACAATAATCTGGTTCTTGCGGGCTTGCTTTACTCAAATAAGCATCCACACCTTGTCCCTGGGGACAGTATTCCGTGGGTTTTGGCCCGTGATATTACATTCGTTGGTGCTAACATTAAGTTTGATCTTCACTGGCTTCGCCGCGTTGGTGTTACTCTACCATCCCGTATTTGGGATATTAGCTATGCCCAGTTCGTAATCTGGAGGATGAAGAGACCTTATGTGTCTCTTAATGATTGTCTAGAGGAATATGGATACCCTCCAAAGTTAGATGTAGTAAAGACAGAGTATTGGGAAAAGGGAATTGACACAGATCAAGTACCTATGGAGATCCTTAAAGAATATCTTGAAGGGGATTTAATTAAAACAGAACAAGTATATTTAGCACAGCTTAATTATTTAGCAGATAAGCCACAACTTCTTAAGTTAATTAAACTAGGAATGGAGGATATACTATTTACTGCTGAAATGGAGTGGAATGGATTACGCTACAATTTGGAAGCATCTTTACTTGAAGGCAGGAAAAGTGAGCAAAAGATTACCGAAATCGATGCCGATCTCACTAACAGAGTTGGTGCTCCTATCCCCCTTAATTGGGATTCTAATGACCACTGTTCTGCTGCTCTTTTTGGTGGAATCGTTAAAGAGGATTACCGTGAAGTTTATTATCAGACTTTGGTTTCCGGAGAAGTTAAAAGAAAAGAAAGATGGGCAGTTAGAGAGATTCAATTACCTTCCTTAATTGCTCCACTAAAAGAACATAAATTAAAAAAAGAAGGATATTATGCTACTAATGTAGACGCTCTAACCAAGGCGTATAAAAGAGCAACTAAGAAGACTAAAGAGATTATAGATCTCTTACTCACTAGAGCGAAGATTGAAAAACTTAAATCTTCTTATTTAGAAGGAATCCCAAAACTTTATAACGCTATGGGATGGATTAATGGTTACATTCACGGGCAATTCAATCACATTGTTGCAGCAACGGGAAGACTCGCGTCGGCGAAACCAAACCAACAAAATATACCTGAGGAAGCGAGAGGCTATCTTGAAAGCAGATTTTAATTTTCCACACAAAGAAATGGCATTAGATTTTATTAACTTTTGTAATAAAGAAAAAACTGGTTGTGTTTTAGCTGGTGGGTATCTAAGAGATATTGTTTTAGATAAACCTTTTAAAGATCTAGATTTCTTTCTTTATGTAAGAACAGAATCCCCATATCTCTTTGAAGAGGGTATTTTAGAGTTTCTAAAGTTTGATTACGATAAAGACACAGTAAAAGATAATGGAGAGTTGTATGGTGGGAATTTTAATCTTAAAGTAGAAAAGGATGGAATTACTTATAATTTCATTCAGCTCTACATAGAACCTTCTACGTATGTTCAACCGTTCCCTGCGCGGTCGGCGTGCTGGTGAAGGTCGGCGTGCAGATGATGTTGAGTCCCTGTGCC
>ERZ650310.268-NODE-268-length-15870-cov-10.495605_pt1 | contig 15870 bp, 9 predicted proteins | sample MGYA00376246_ERZ650310 | MGnify/ENA primary metagenome ERZ650310 (study PRJEB26733, sample SAMN07839286) | wastewater metagenome | biome: small river; feature: stream; material: water | place: USA: North Carolina | collected 2016-03-01 ...
ACCATTGTAATTTCTCGTAGTAGAAGGACCTGAAGGAAAATATACCGGATCAAAAACTTGACTTAAATTATTTCTTACAACCTGGATTTGACCTGTATTACCAATATGGATTTTTAAATCATGGGTATTCGTTGTTCCTCCACCACCTGCGTTAATTATAGAGCCGTTGTATAAATTTAAAAAAGAAATAGCACTATAGGCAGGACAGGTAGAACTTGAACTAGTTACTTTAAGTCGATAAGCATATCCAGCATACGTTGCAGTTGGTTTTGTAATCGTTAATGAATTAGTAGTGACACCAGCTAATATTGTACTTGCTACAGCATTTGCCCAAGTTATTCCTCCGTCGGTACTTTCTTGCCATTGGTAAGTTAAGGTGCCTGAACCACTTGCTGTAGCAGTTAGCGTAAACGGGGCATCATTGGAAAAAATAGTAGTGCTTGCAACAGGTTGAGTTGAAAATGTAACTGCACTAACCGGTGGAGTAAACGTAAACATTTGACCCGCAACTGGTTTTGTTGTTGTTGCTGTTGCCGTTGTGCCAAATGTTGCTGATGAAGTTAAAGTAGATAGATAACCATAGGTTGCTGTATTAATTGTACTAGAGCCAGCTAAACCAGCATTTGCTGCACCGTTGGGGGTTCCTGCTCCTGGGTTATATATAAATTCAATTTTACCTGTGGTTTCATATAACTTTGCCTGCATACTAATGGTAGCAGTTGTATTATTAAATAACCATTTCCAATTTAACCATTCTACAGTAAGCACACGGTTTGGAGCTGTTCCAGTAACCACATAGGATGCTGTTCCTCCTACACCACTCAAATCACCTATTAATGGTGCAATTACTGGTTTATTAACTGTTGTTAAAGTGGTACTTGCTCCCGTTACTGACTCAAAAGAGACATAACCATTACTACTTACAAAAAATTTAGCATAGGTTCTGTTTAAATATTTGAATGAAAAACCGATATCCGTTGCAGGAGAAAGTGCTTCATCTACACTTATGGTTGACAATGCCGTCCCTCCAGTTATAGGAGTAAAGGTGCCGCTAGAGGCTGCCATTGTATAATCCAAAACGGCACATTGTGCCACAGATTTAGTTACCCCTCCAATTAAAAAAGCGAGAACAGCCATAAAAGCAATCCCTTTTTTGAAAAATCCTTTAGCAGAGGTAGTCGATTGTTGCACTTTTGAAACAGCCAATACATTGGCAATACCAGTAGGTAAAAATGTACGCATAGTATACATATATAAGGTAGAAAAATTGAATCTAGTAGATTGTGATAAATTCTCAGAAAGCGATGAAGAAGCGATAGTGGTAGTAGATGTGTCTAATTTAATAGTCGCATTGGTAGTAGGAACTACTACTGCAGTCCTACCCTTGGTAGTAGAAAGAAAAGGGGTTGTCTCTAATAGGTTGTTAGACGTGCCTTCAATACTATTTTCTCGCATATTCTTAAATACAATTATTTAATACTAATCGAGATTCGGGAAAAAAAATTGAATTGCTTTCTAATAGACAAACTGGGGTAGATTTATCAATTAGTCATTGTCCTATTTTTCATTTTATCAGAAAACAGGACATGAAAGAGCATACCAACCTGCAAAATTAACCTTTCGTAATACGGAAGCGAAACTCCTTATATCACATAAAGATGTGATTTTTAAATGTGAATTGAGAAGAATAGCAAACAACTTTTTGAATTTCAGGCGCGCCTAAAAAAAAGAAAAAACAGATTAAAGAAATTTGATTAGTTTTGAAGTCATTTCCAATAAAGCCCTAATGAAAAAAATAGTGTTGTTTGTATTCGCTTTGTGCTGCTTCGTAGCTGCTTCCAACTCCTACGGAAGTGCTACTAGTAGAAGAATCCAAATTTTCACCACGGCAAACGGACTTCCAGACAATACCATTAACGACATTCAAAAAGACCCAGATGGCTTTCTTTGGATTGCTACTAACAAAGGAATAGCTCGATTTGACGGGAAAAATTTCATCTCCTTTTCAAAGAAAAATCTAGCACACTTTTTTGAAGACGATGTAGTCAATGAAATCAAAATTGACGGTAACTCTATTTATCTTATCTCAAAAAAAAATGGTGTCAAAATCCTGAATCGAAAGCAGTTGAACCTTACTGATTTTAGCACCAAAGGAATACAATCGTTTTATATACAAGGCAAGCAACAACTAGTCCTAACTACTGATGGGGAATTACTTCTTTATGAAGACCGAAAACTAAAAAAAACACGATCATTTCGTTCCTATGAACCTGTTGGCGCTATACTTTACCTAAACAGCATTTGTGTTTTGACACAAAACAAAGGGGTTATCCAATGTAAAATTGAAAATCTAACTGCCGAACAAACCATTCCCGCCGATACGGTTTACATGAGAGGTAGTCTAATGGCATCCAAACACAATGGCTTAGTGTATGCCACTGGAAACAAAGTATATGTGTTACATAACAATCGTTTTGTTTTTCACCCCTTACTCAAAGACCAACTGGGCATCACCAACTATTTTGAAAATGAATCTGCCACACCCTATTATATTTCCCGAAGTAAAAATATTTTTGCTTTTGATGGGAATTCATTTGTAAACCATACAATTCCCTCTATCAAAAATCCAGAAGTACGTAAATTATTCTTTGTTTCTAAAGGATGTTATTTTATTGCTACCAATCAGGGATTAATTCGAATTACTGAAAGCAAAAAATACATTACTACCATTGATGATAATCCATTAGTAGAAGATGACATGATTCGAATTCGACGAAAAATTATTCCGACCGGCCCTCAAACCACCTACTTTTTTGGTCATCCCCAAATCATGGTCTCTACCAATGGAATGCTTAAAAATATTCCTTCCGAAAACTTATCGATGTACGACAGCACCTTGCTACATGACAAAATTTATTGTACTACAGATAGTTACGGAGTAATTGCTTTTGACATCCATTCGAAAAAAATTGAAAAAATACAATTGAAGTCCATTCCAGACAAAGAGTTCTTTTATGTTGTAGAAAAAGGAAATACTAATGAAATTGTATTGGGTGGAACTCATAAAATTGTCATTTATAATACCCTTACCCAACATACTAAAAGTATTCCGTTACCCGGACTTACGGTCTATTCTATTACACAAGATGGTAATTTGTTTTGGATTGGGACTGACAAAGGATTGCGGTGTGCTCAATTGGATATATCTGGATTCAAATGGAGACCCATTCCTTCTTTCTACTCTAAAGCTATCCGAAATATAACTCTTGAACGTATTCATAATAAAATCTGGCTAGGAACTGAAGAAGATGGGTTACTAATTCTAGATCCGATACATTTTACTTATACTCAAAAGAAAAACCATTTGTTAAAAAACATTGCTGCCATCATTAATGACCAGAAAGGCCATATTGGGGTAAGTACATTTAATGGCATTGTGATTTTTGACCTCAACAACAACAAGTACTACCAATTGAGTCAAAAAAATGGATTGAGTAACATGGAATACAATTATAAGTCGGCAGCGCTATTGCCAGACGGAAAAGTAATCTTTGGCGGATTAAGTGGTTATGATATAATTGACTTCAATCAACTTCAAAAAAATGTCAATGAAACTTCTCAAATTCATATCACTGGAATTCAAAAAAGCACTACGGTAGATCAACAAGGATTTCAATTTGAAAATTATAAAAATCAGGAATCTATTACCTTTAATACCGGTAAAGAAGAACTTAATTTATTAGTTTCTGACTTAAATATCACTACTTCTTTTAGCTCTTTTTTTTCGTATCAAATCGACCAAGAGAATGCCATTCCTGCTTATAATAGCAAAATTAGAATCTCTAATTTGCCTTATGGCAATCATGAATTAATCATCAATATGTATGATAATTTTGGCAACTTAAAAACTAAAAAAAGATTGGCAATCAACGCTATTGTGCCTTTTTATTATCGCCTTAGTTTTTATATAGTGATGTCGTTGGTCTTTTTATTATTTGGAATTACCACTATTTACACTATTCGCAAAGCTAGAAAAACAGAAACAGTAGTCAAAGAAAGAATTGCCATGGATTTGCATGACGAAGTGGGTACCGTTCTTACCAGAATGCTGCTCATAACTAGTAGTAAAAAAGACATTAAACAACAGCATCTAGAAATAAAACAAGGTATTAGTGAGGCGCTTTTTAGTATCCGAACCTCGATACACGCACTATCAAATACCTCAAGAACTTTAGAAAATTTAATTGACGACACTAAAGAATTTCTAAAAAAAGAATGTAGCAATTCAACTATTCAATATACCATTCATCACGACAAGGAAATTCCTATTATTACATTAAAACCAGAAGTATTTAGAGATTGTAAACTGATTTTATTCGAAGCTACTGCAAATGCCTTAAAATACTCCGAGGCAAGTTGGTTTACTATTCATTTTAGCTTTGGAGAACGGTTTGAAATTTATATCTCTGACAACGGCATACTAACGCAACTGGAGGATATTTATAATAAAGGGAATGGCATAAACAATATGATCAAACGAGCCGAACGAAATAATGGGACTTGCCAATTTGCTATAAACGAACCCCACGGATTACAAATAACTTTAGGATTTAATTGGGCCTAACCCACCCATAATAATTGAAGGACATGAAAAATATAATTATTTTAGAAGATGATTTTCGTATTGCACAATTGATGAAGGAGAAAATCGACGAACTAGCCGATTATCATTGTGATGCTATTTTTGCCAATCCGATTGATTTTTTTAACGATCCTAAACCAGCGATGATTTTCTTAGTAGATATCATTATGCCAAAAATGAATGGACTCGAAGCTATCAAAAAAATCTTAGCCCTTTACCCCAAATCTAGCATCATTATTAATTCGATTAAAGAGGATTCAGATACCATTTTTAATGCCATTCAATTAGGAGCAATTGGATATATCGACAAACAAAGTTTTCAAATGGACTATCAAGAAGTGTTTGATGCGATTAAAAATGACGGAGCCTATATGACGCCAAAAATTGCTCGCAAAGTAATGGCGCACTTCCAAAAAAAAGAAAATGCTTTGGAAAAACTAACCAAACGCGAAATTGAAATCACAAATGGCATTTTGGATGGATTAAGTTATAAACTAGTTGCCGACAGACATAGTTTGTCCATCGATTCAGTTCGAAGCCACATTAAAAATATCTACAGAAAACTAAATATTAATAGTAAATCTGAACTGTTCAATAAATTTAAAGTGTAATACGATTTTAGAACAAAAAAAGCCTCTTCTTTCGAAGAGGCTTTTGTACCCGGAGCCGGAGTCGAACCGGCACGGTTTCCCACAGGTGTTTGAGACCAGCGCGTCTACCAATTCCGCCATCCGGGCTTAGCAGACATAAAATAACAACAGTTATTTTAACGCAATAAAAGAGGAGTTTAATACTTAATCAAGCCTCGATTCCTTTAACACGGTGCAAATGTAAAAAATAAAATTAAACACGCTACAAAAAATACTTAATTTTTTCCTTTCAGAGTTGGATAAATTGTATAAATTTGCAGCTCGTTAAAACACAGCCAACTAACTAACTACAACCGAGGCGTATAAAGTAGTGATGCTATTGACAAAAATTAATAGCCCAACTAAATCAAGCGTTACGGACTAATAAACAATACGAATGTCACACCAAGAACCAGAAGCTAAAATTTTTGCATGTTCAAAAAGTGTATACCTAGCAGAACAAATTGCGCAAGCATATGGGGTTCCTCTAGGAAAAGTAATTACCTCAACCTATAGCGATGGTGAATTCCAACCTTCTTTTGAAGAGTCTATTCGAGGATTACGCGTTTTTATTGTATGTTCGACCTTTCCAAGTGCGGACAACTTGATGGAATTATTATTAATGATTGATGCAGCAAAACGTGCATCAGCTAGACATATTACTGCTGTTATTCCTTACTTCGGTTGGGCAAGACAAGACAGAAAAGACAAACCAAGGGTGCCAATTGGAGCTAAATTAGTAGCCAACTTATTGGATGCCGCTGGAGCAACTAGAGTAATGACTATGGATTTACACGCAGATCAAATCCAAGGTTTTTTCGAAAAACCGGTAGATCACCTTTTTGCTTCAACCATCTTTTTACCCTATGTAAAAAGTTTAGGTTTAGAAAATTTAACTATTGCATCTCCAGATATGGGAGGTTCAAAAAGAGCCTATGCGTATTCTAAATTTTTAGAATCAGACGTGGTAGTTTGTTACAAACAAAGAAAAGTGGCCAATGTAATTGACACTATGGAGTTGATTGGTGAGGTGAAAGGAAAAAATGTAATCCTAGTAGATGATATGATCGATACTGGAGGAACATTGGCAAAAGCAGCCGATTTAATGATAGAAAAAGGTGCCTTGAGCGTAAGAGCTATTTGTACCCACCCTATCTTATCTGGTGAAGCTTACGAAAAAATTGAAAACTCAAAATTGAGCGAATTAATAGTTACCGATTCTATTCCGTTGAAGAAAAAATCGGACAAGATTAGAGTGTTGAGTTGTGCACCTCTTTTCGCAGAAGTAATGCACATGGTGCACCACAACAATTCCATTAGTGGAAAGTTTATTATGTAATATTTTTAATAACTATATTTTTTTACAATGAAATCGATTACAATTAAAGGATCAGAAAGAGAAAGCGTGGGCAAAGTTGCTACTAAAGCCTTACGTAATGCTGGAGCGGTTCCTTGCGTGTTATACGGAGGAGATCAAGCAGTACATTTCTCAGCAGAAGAAAAAGCATTCAAAAACTTGATTTACACTCCAAACGCACACACAGTTGTGATTGATTTGGGTAATGGAAAATCATATAATGCTATTTTGCAAGACATTCAAGTTCACCCAGTAAGTGACAAAATTTTACACATTGACTTCTTCCAGTTGTTTGACAACAAAGAAATTACTATGGAAGTTCCTGTGAAAATTGTTGGTACTTCTAAAGGTGTACTTGCAGGAGGTGTTCTACGTTTGAACACTCGTAAATTAAAAGTGAAAGCGTTGCCATCAAATCTTCCAGATTTTGTTGAAGCAGACATCACTCCACTTGAAATGGGTAACAAATTGTATGTTACGAAATTAGTTTCTGACAAATACAAATTAATGCACCCAGACAACACGGTGGTTTGTCAAGTAAGAATTTCTCGTGCGGCTATGAAAGCGGCTCAAGAAGCAGCAAAAGCGGCAAAAGCACCAAAAGGAAAAAAATAATTTTTTTTCAATCATACGAAAAAGCATCAGTTCTTCAACTGGTGCTTTTTTTTTGGAGTATTCTTTTAAATAAGTTTATTTTTGCAACATGATACAATGGATAACTCGATTATTTGCATCACATAAAACAGCAAGTGATACACCGGAGGTTCACGAACACCAAAAAAACGATATGAAAAGCGTGAGTAATAAATTTTTGATTGTAGGATTAGGCAACATTGGAGCCGAATATGTCAATACCCGTCACAATATTGGATTTAAAGTTTTGGATTTTTTAGCCAAAAAAGAAAGCCTCGCTTTTGAAACCGTAAAATTGGGTGCTCTTGCTGAATACAAATTTAAAGGCCGTACTTTCTTTTTGCTCAAACCGAATACCTATATGAATTTAAGCGGGAAAGCGGTGAAGTTTTGGATGGACAAAGAAAATATTCCTTTAGAAAATATATTAGTAATCACCGATGATTTGAATTTGAGTTTTGGTACTATTCGCATCAAACCGAAAGGAAGTGATGGCGGACATAACGGACTAAAGAATATTAATTTAATTTTAAATACCCAAAACTATACCCGTTTCCGTTTTGGTATTAGTGACCAATTCAAAAAAGGACAACAAGTCGATTATGTATTGGGAGATTGGGACGAAGAAGAAAAATCAAAACTACCAGAACGTTTGGAGTTAGCCTCGGAAATCATCAAATCGTTTGGAACTGCTGGATTAGAAAACACAATGACCTCTTATAACGGTAAGTAGAATTGCAGACTCCTTACTTTATTATTATTTTTTTAACGGTAGTAGTTGGTCCATCTATTACGGTCAACAAATACATTCCCGCTTGAATCGATTCCAAATGAATGGTTTCATTAAATAAGGGCGCGCTTGGAAATCCGTTTTCATATATTTTTTTGCCCAATAGATCGTGGACTATAATAGTAACTCCAGCATTAAATTGGCTAGAAAATAACACTACAAAATCGCCTTGATTAGGATTTGGATATACCATCACTTTGGTTAAATCAATCGGACCAAGCGCCATTGGAGAAAACGATTTGGAACAAATGGATATCGTAGCCGAATTAATACTGCCGGCATCCCCAGCTATTGCATCCCTAACCCGTAAAGTCCAATTTCCAGAAGGATTCCATTCGTTAAATTGATACAAAGGTTCAAATGGGGCTACAGTTTGCACTGTTTGTTTCCCACAAATTATTGTGCCTCCTAAATCGTCATATTTTAAAACCAAACTTCCATTGGTGTCGCTACAACCATTTTCAAATAACTTCACCGTTTTCCCTTGTGGGTTAACCAATTCTATTTGGACATCTGACAAATAGCGATGGGTAAAATTCAAATCTACATTCACATCCGAAACTAGGCTGGAATTAGAAGGTACCGTTATCGTTTTGGCTGTATAAGAATCCGATTCTGGAATGACAATAGGCGTTTCAAAGGCATAGGTAGCGCAACTAGATTCAATAGTATACCCAATAGCAAAAGGCTCTTTATTAATTGCGAAAAAAATATTGTTTGTAGGTTCAATTAAAATGCGACAGTTTTTCCCCAAAATACCATTGGGAACAAAAATACGTTCTGAACCGTCATTGGGAGTATTTGTTTTGAGAAATATGGGAAAAGTGAGTCCGCCATCAATAGACAACTTAATATTGACATTGGCTGATCCTGGTAATTGATCAGTCGAATTGACAGCCCAATTAATCGTTTCAAGGCTTAACGGTTTCCATGACAAATTACTCGTGTTTTGGGAAGTGATTTCAAACGGTCCCTTAGTCGCGTCAACAGTTACTGTCATAGCATCGGTGTCGGTTTGAGCCAAACCAATTCCACCATTATCTCTTACCGTTAGTGTAAAATGCATTGTTCGTGCAATATCCACAACCGATTCCCACTGAGAATTCAAACTATTGGACACTACTTTTGCTAGCTCCGGCATAAAACGATTGGGAGAATTTGTTGGCGGGAACGATCTAAAAAGCGGTCCGTCTTTTTTAGTTGGAAATGCAATACTATTGGCTCCGAAACTAGTAGTAGCCGTGTCATTTTGTTCCCAACAATAACTTAAAGCCGCTCCATTTGGATTCGAACTGGATCCTTTTAAAACAAATGGGGTGCTTTTGGGAATTACAAAATCCTCTCCAGCATTCGCTTTGTGTTTTGTGTTGGGAATAATGGAACTAACAGGACAGCTTTTAGACGCAAGATTCTTACGAATTTGATCAATACTGGCATATGCAAAATAATCATCTGAATGACTTTGAATATTATAATCGGTCACGCCTGCATAACTCATAATGGTAGAGCCTCCTCCGGGTTCCACATTAACTCCTGTTCCTTCTGTCTCATGAGAAAAAGTATGATTCGCTCCCAATTGGTGCCCAATTTCATGTGCTACAAAATCAATATCAAAAGTGTCGCCTTCTGGTTTGCCATCAGCTGGTGAAGAAAATCCTCCGCCTTTGGCAACATCATTTAATGATACTGGATCTTGACACACACATCCAATACAGCCTGCATTACCACCTCCGCCAGAAGCTCCAAATAAATGACCAATATCGTAATTAGCATTGCCAATTTTTGCGGTTAAATCCCGTTGCAATTCTAAATTCCAATTGCCATTAGCTCCACTATTCGCTGGAGAAAAAGGATCGGTAGCTGGGTTAGTATACAATAAATCCGTAGTGGGAGAAATTAAATTTAAGTGCAGTGATAAATCCCTGTTGAAAATTCCGTTTACTCTGGTTAAAGTAGCATTTATGGCTTCTAGTGCTTGGAATGTTCCTCCAAAATAGGTCGTGTATTCTGCCGTACAGGCTACTGCCAAACGTAAAGTTTTGTATGACTCCCCATTTGAAGTGGCTGCAGTTGTCAACTTACCCGACGGTTTGCTGAGCACTTTGTCTATCGTAGCACAATGTAATAATTGCTCATTAGACTTGCTATCATTGGAATCAAATACTGTATAAATTTCTTGATTTCCGGAAATTTTCTCTGTAAATTCTGTTGGTTTATTCGACCGCAGTACCATGGTTTGGATCCCTTTGGGCGAAAAACTGCAATAAAGCGTAGCGGTTTTGTCTGACAAACTTGATCCAACATAGGCTCTAATAGAAGGGAATTGAGCTTGTAAGTCCGCATCAAAATTAGAAAATTCGTGAATTTCATATTTTTCCAACTCCCCTTTTGTATTGGGGATTTCAATCACTACTTGCGAAGGGTTATTGGCTTCTTGAAGAGGTTCTAAAGTCCTTTTAACAACTGCTTTATCCAATTCGAAAAGCAATTCCTTTTTTGAGGCACCATTTTCATTCCATCGTGTGGTTGCTAAATTGCTGTTAGCTGCTACCCTTTTCCAAGGAGATCCATTTTGGGAATGTATCTGGAAAAAAGAAAAGAAAAGTAGAGCTAGTAGTAAGTATCTTTTCATAAATTCAGGCAACTCTTGATTGTCAAAATTAGGTTATTGATTTAAAATGGGGATTCTAAATTTAGAATTTTATTTATAAAAATACGGTTTTGAAATTCTTTTTTACCAATACTACTCCATTGACCTCAAAAGGAATTGATTTTGAAACGAAATTTCGAATAGATTAGCTTAAATTTGCAGCCAAAATAATTAGGAAACCAACTTGAACATTTTTCATTCCATAAACGAATTTCACTCTGACAAAAAAACCATTGTAACAATTGGAACTTTTGACGGAGTGCATTTGGGTCACGCAGCTATTCTAAAGAAGCTGACTCAAAACACGCAGAATGAAACTTTTGAAAGTACGGTACTTACTTTTTTTCCGCATCCAAGAATGGTGTTGCAAGGGAAATCCGATTTGAAATTACTGAACACCATCAACGAAAAAATCGAGTTGTTAGAGAAAATCGGTATTGACAATCTAATTATCCATCCTTTTGACGAAAAATTTGCTGAATTAAATGCAGAAGCATTTGTTTCAACGATTTTAGTAGACCATCTTCGTGTCCAAAAAATTATCATTGGTTACGACCACCGTTTTGGAAAAAACAGAACCGCCAATATTGATGATTTGATTAGTTTTGGCGCGCAATATGGTTTTGAAGTAGAGCAAATTTCAGCCCAAGAAATTGACGAAATATCCATTAGCTCTACCAAAATCAGAACTGCTCTTGAAGAAGGAGATATTCAATTGGCCAATGAATACTTGGGGTACAGTTATTTTTTAAGTGGTACTGTAGTCAAAGGAAAACAATTAGGGAGAACAATTGGTTTCCCAACAGCCAACATTTCATTAGAAGAAGACTACAAATTAGTGCCTCAAAATGGCGTTTATATTGTACAAGCTGAAATAGACGGCAAGACTATTTACGGCATGATGAATATTGGGTTCAACCCAACGGTTCAAGGAAAACAGAAAACTATTGAAGTACATTTGTTTGACTTTGATACTGATATTTACAATCGCAAAATCCAGGTTGCTATTTTACAACGAATTCGTTCAGAAAAGAAATTTGAGTCGATAGAATTGCTTACCAAGCAATTGGAAGAAGACCGAAATTTTTCAAGAAATTACCTCCAAAATTTAGAAAATAAGTAGCTTTTCTTTTGAATAGACGCCATTGTCTGTTTGAAACTATTTGATTACTTTTGACCTTTAAAATTATACCGATGAGCATTACTAAACACGATTGGACAAAAGAAGAGATTATCGCTATTTACAATAGACCTTTAATGGATTTATTGTATGATGCAGCGACTATTCATAGAGAAAATCACGATCCAAACGTGGTGCAAGTTTCTACTTTATTGTCTATCAAAACCGGTGGATGTTCTGAAGATTGTGGGTATTGCCCACAAGCAGCGCGTTACAATACCAATGTAGAAGGCAATGATTTAATGACGGTGAACCAGGTAAAAGCACAAGCTTTGAATGCTAAATCGGCTGGCTCATCTCGTGTATGTATGGGAGCGGCTTGGCGTAATGTAAAAGACGGACCCGAATTTGACCAAGTGTTGGAAATGGTACGTACCATCAACAAATTAGACATGGAAGTGTGTTGTACTTTGGGAATGATTACCGAAAACCAAGCACAACGTTTAGCCGAAGCTGGTTTGTATGCATACAACCACAATTTAGATACATCAGAAGAATACTATAAAGAAGTGATTTCGACTCGCGGTTTTGAAGACCGTTTGCAAACTATAGAGAATGTTCGTAAAACCAATGTTACGGTTTGCAGTGGCGGAATCATCGGAATGGGAGAAAGCATCGAAGATAGAGCAGGAATGCTTGTAGCGCTTTCTACTTTAAACCCACAACCAGAATCAGTGCCAATTAACGCTTTAGTAGCGGTAGACGGAACGCCTTTAGAAGACGAAGAACCAGTAGAAATTTGGGAAATGATCCGAATGGTAGCCACTACTCGTATTGTAATGCCTGAAACGCAAGTGCGTTTGTCAGCGGGAAGAACCAATATGAGTCGCGAAGGACAAGCCATGTGTTTCTTTGCTGGTGCCAATTCTATCTTTGCTGGAAATAAATTGTTGACTACCCCAAATCCAGATGTGAATGAAGACATGAAAATGTTTGAAACATTAGGATTGCAACCTCAAAAACCATTTACTAAAATGGTACAACCGCCAACGGTAGAAGCTGAGGATTCGCAATTTGTTGCTTTAGGCGAAAAACCAAAATGGTCGCGTCCAGGACACAAAATCGAAAGAAATGTAGAGGCTTCTGTAAAAGGAAAATAAAAATTCAATCCCATAAAAAAAGCTTCCAGTCTATTCAGGCTGGAAGCTTTTTTATTTAAAATAATAATTTACGGCTTATTTTCTCTCCGGTTTCCAAAGTGATTTGAATGATAATGACTTTCGATTTCCAAAGCGCCGCTTCAATTGAATGTGTTTTTGTGTTCAATTGAATTGCTTGAAACAATTGTTTTCCGTCGATTGAAAACAAAGCAACGGAACTGATTTTATCTTTTGTAGTACTGATCTGAATTTGATTATTAGATGTTACAACTTGTACCGCAGCTGTTATTTTTTCAGCACCTTCATTTGGATTTATAAAACGCAACACCAATCGATTGTCAAAGGTACCTTTTGAAGTAGTAAAGGTATAGCCGCCTTTTTTTAAATTCTGAATTTTAGTTTCCTTTTGGTCTTCTAAATAAATAGTTTGATTAGTAAACAACCCGTCCAAATCATCTAAACTAATGGTGTAATTACCTTCTTGTTTGACTCTAAAACCAATTGGAATAAAATCCGAATCATCAAAGGGCAAGGCTCTGGCTTGAATACTATTTTTGAATTGTGTATTTACACTATAAAAATCCAATTCTTCATTACTGTCTAAAGAAATTCCGTCAAACAATAGATCTTGACCATTGGTTGCTCCCGAAGCATACCCCAGGAGAGTTTGTTTAAAAAGTCCTTTTGAATTGGATAGGTTGAGCCAAATGCGGTGTTTTTCAAAGGTAGAAGTTGGTGCCGTTTTCAAAGAATTCCCGTTTTTAAAGAATTGATTATTGTTCCCTTTAATTCGCATGGCATTTTTAAATACAACAGACCCTTGTTCATTGGCTCCCAATGCAAAAAAAGCTTGTCCTGATGCAATTTTACCAGTCGGGATGGAGTTATTTATTCCGTTATTTTTAGCCGCAGTACCTACTCCACCAAAAAGAGTATAGACCGCATAATCATCGGACGTATATTGTCCCATATCACTAGGGGTGTTATGGGTCCAAAAATACAAACTCCCCTGCAACAGCTTTTGGTTTTCCAAAATAAAGGCGTTAGCATCTAGAGCTGATGGATACGGATTGCCAATTAATATTGGATTCGTCGATTTTTCTATTGGCAATGAAATCAAACCATTATTGGGAACACCAGAAAATACCGCTTCGAAAATAGAGGGTATGGTTGCTGAAAAATTGGAAGGTGCTTGAAAAATATAACCCTTACCTAAATCCATCGTAGCAGTACTTTGTTCATTATTCCAGTTATTCAAATAGGTATCAAAAGAATAAAAAGTTGCCATCGGTGAATTGGGAGAAAGTAATTGCAATTGTTGGCCTACCACTGGTGAGGCCCAATACGTATAATCTAAAGTAGTGACCGGTGAAGTTTTTCGTTTGAATTGAATATTGCCAGTATTCACTACGGAATCGTCCGTTTGATAAAAGGAAGAACTATTCTCAAAAATCAAATTGCCGCTTCCAGAATAATTGGACCCCAATTCCAATGTGACTCCCGTTGCAACTTTTACAGTTACCCCTAAATTTAGCGAACATGTACAGGCTTTAGTGTCTTGTAGCAGGTCATAATTCGTAGAAAAAACAATCGCTTTTTCTGCAGTGGGCAATCCATTACTCCAAGAAGTCCCATTCCAAATTGTTTCTTCTTGGCAAAACAACAATTTAGCCATTCGATTCTTTTGGATTTCAGAAACCAAATTAAAATCTCCTCCAATGATCGCTCCTCCTTGAAACAAACAAATGCTGTTGAGCTGTCCATTAGGTAGTATTGAAAACGTGGGGTCGTAATTCCCATTGGGTAAAATTTGAATCATTCTTTTTACAATAGTACCATTATAATTGCCTGAAAAAGATCCGCCAACAAGCATTTTCCCATTGGTTTGAATAACTATAGAACGTACCGTTCCATTACTAAAACCAGTCCCAGAAATAAACGAACTATCTTGACTTCCATTCGAATTTAGTCGCACAATTCGTTTATTGGATTGCCCGTTAAAAGTAGAAAATGAACCTCCAATTACAATTTTTCCATCCTTTTGTAATGACATGGAATAAATAGGGCTACTAAAACCCGTTCCGATAGAAAAACTGCTATCGACTGACCCATTCAAATTTAATCGAATTAATTTACTGGATGCTTTTCCGTCAAAGGTGGTGAAATCACCTCCAACCAAAACTTTCCCATCGGTTTGTAGCAACAACAAATTAGGCGTGTCATTAGGATTCGTTCCAATGGCAAAACTACTATCCAAATCTCCATTTGGATACAAACGAATGACTTTATTTACAGCTAGTCCATTGTATTTACTAAAACTTCCTGCTGCCAAAATTTTTCCGTCCGGCTGTACTGCTATAGAATACACAGTAAAATTAAATCCTGTGCCCAATGCAAAAGAAGTATCTAAGGTTCCGTCAAAATTCAACCGGATCAAACGATTCACCGTAACTCCATTATATTTGACAAAATTGCCGGTCACTAGAAGTTTCCTTTCTGGTAACACAACGACATCTTTCACCGTATTATCTGGTCCAGATTGATTAGTGTTAAAACTCAAGTCGAACTCTCCTTTAGCGGTAAGCTTAACAAAACCGTTAACCGGAATCCCATTGAATTGAGTAAAACTCCCAAAGGCGATATAACCTCCATCGGGCAATGAGATAATTTTATCTACCTCTTTGTCAAAACCGGAACCTGAAAGGCCTTTGTCAAACGTATTAAAATTAGGATCCACCTGGACTTTTTGGCTGTAGCCAAAAAAAGAAAGAATAAAGAATAGCGCACAGGCAACCCATGCTTGTGGTTTGATTTGAGAAAAGTATAACATAAAGGGGGGCGCTTTAAATTATGATATAATGTATATAATCAACTAGTTAGTACAAATAT
>ERZ650310.270-NODE-270-length-15837-cov-6.323343_pt1 | contig 15837 bp, 20 predicted proteins | sample MGYA00376246_ERZ650310 | MGnify/ENA primary metagenome ERZ650310 (study PRJEB26733, sample SAMN07839286) | wastewater metagenome | biome: small river; feature: stream; material: water | place: USA: North Carolina | collected 2016-03-01 ...
GTACACTGGTTTACAGCTTTGACACACAAATGTGGCATGAGTGGGAATCAGGAACTAGTCCTTTCGTGGGTATTTATGGTTCTGACGGTGACAACGGTAGTTCTAACATCTTGGATAGAACCACTGGTGCTATCTACGCAATGGATGAAACTAAGTTTACAGACAACGGTACAGCAATTATCTGCTCTATTGTTTCTGCTAAGATTGACTTTGAAACCATGAACCGTAAGATGATGTATCGCTTGTCTTTGGTAGGCGATGTGCCAGATGATACGTTAACTGATTCTGCTGTTAGTATTTCTTGGAGTGACGATGACTATAAGACTTGGAGTTCTGCAAGAACCCTGACGTTTAATGCTGATCTTCCTGCTATCTTTCAGCTTGGTCAGTTCCGTCGTAGAGCATTTAAGATTACTTACTCTTTGCCTCACTTACTTCGTTTAGAAGGCATTGAGGTAGACATCAACAAAGGTGGTACATAATGGCAGGCGGAGGTCTTCCACCACCACCCACCAGAGCCCCTTCGGGGGACTTTGCTTGGATTGCGTGGTATAACCAACTATATTCTTTATTGAATACGACAGGCTCTGTAGCATGGAGTTTAATTAACTTTGCTGGTAGTTCTATTGCAGACATTGCCGATCACAGCCATAGCATCCTTTCTGGTTTACAGGGAGGTACGTCAGGTGAGTATTATCATCTAACAGCTGCTGAACATGCAACGTTAGCTTCTAATGACATTAAGTATGGTGCTTGGCACAGCTCAGTATCCCAAACAGCAGCGGCTATTAACACAGCCTACTCAATGACAGTGAATGCTACAGACTATACTAATGATTGTTCTGTAGTAAGCTCTTCTAGATTTACTGCCGCCAGTGCGGGTTTGTATAACGTTCAGTTTAGTGCTCAGTTATCCAGTACAGACTCATCGACTCACGATGTATCTATCTGGTTACGAAAGAATGGAACGGATGTATCATCAACCAATTCAATGGTTTCTGTTCCAAGTAAACATGGTGCCATTAATGGTCAAGTATTACCAGCATGGAACTTTTTTATTCAACTTTCTGCTTCTGATTATGTTGAACTGATGTGGTCTACATCATCAACAAACGTGTCAATAGAAGCAACGGGCACACAAACAAGCCCAACTCGTCCAGCCACTCCGTCACTCATTGTGACTATGGACCGAGTTCACGCATAACTTTAAGGAATATATTATGGGATGGGGTAGTTTTGTTAAGTCAATTACAAATCCAGTTAAGTCAATTGCAAACGAGGTTACAAAACCTCTTGGTGGTTGGGTTAATGTTCGTGATAGTTTAGAAGCTGCTGGCGCTGCCGCAGGTAACTATTTGTTGCCAGGTTCTGGTTTAATTACTGGTCAACTGGTTAGCAGTGGTGCAAAAGAAAAGCTTGGTAGCGATTTAGGTCGTTTGGCTATGCTTGGTGGTGGTGTTGCTGGCGGTATGGCTGGTAACATGTCCAACTACGGTGACCTTGGTTCTATGTTCCAAGGTGGTGCTTCTGGTGCAGAGGCTGGTGCAGGTGGTACAAACCTGTTTGCTGATGGTGCTGTTCCAGGCAATTCTGCTACATTGGGTACAGCGGGTGCAGAGCAACCGTTTGAGCTTAGCAGCATGACTGCTACTCCTCCTCCAGCTACTCCAGCGTTTTCAGATACCACTGTAGCAGCAGGTTCCAATACTCCTATTGACTACTCTGTCGGTCCTAATGCTTCGTCTGGTACAGGACGTCAAGCAACAGGTTATGGCAGTTTACAAGGTACTACAAACACCGCTGGTAACAGTGTGTTAGGTTTTGGTACAGGAGATGGTTCCAGTATCTCTGCTCCGTCCAGTGGCTACTTTGCAGGAGCAACAACTCCTACAACCATGTCATCTGGTTCTAATCCAGGTTTCCTTGCCTCACTTAAACAAGGTAACTATGGTGACGCTGCCGCGGCTGCTGGTCAAAAGATTATGGATAATCCCATCTCTTCAATTTATGCTGCTGGTAGTTTGTATGACATGTATGCCAAGAAACAAATGGCACAACAGCAACAACAACAGCTTGAACAAAACCGTAATGACATCTTGAATATGTACGGTCCAGATTCTCCTGAATACAAACTGATGGAGCGTGAGTTGGCTGCTAAGGATGCTGCTGCTGGTCGTAACAGCCAGTACAATTCCCGTGCAACAGACTTGCAAGCTCGTATTGCTCAAATGAAGATGCAAGCTTTGACACAGACTCAAACCGGTCAGAATGCTTTGAACAACCAACGTATGGGTAACCAATTTGGTATGTTTAACACTCCATTGACATTGGCTGCTCTTACTGCAACCGCTAAATAAGGAATCATATGGCTGACTTATCAACCATGTTTAATCAACTCGGTCCAGCAGGGGGTTCAATCCTTGCAGGTGTCCAACTGGGTAATGAACAGAATGCTGCCAAATCAGAGCAAGCAATGCGTCAAGCCCAGATGGATAAAATCCTGATGGAAACCGATCAAGCTAAGCAGATGAATCCTTTGCTCATTCAGGGCAAACAACAAGAACTCAAGTCTGCTGATTTGAAAGCTCAAGCTGATGAACATGCCTATCACACAAAAGTATTAGGTGATATCATCCCTGAACTTGAAAAGGTTCCTAACGGTCCTGGTCAACGTTTGGCTTACTTGCAAGAGTACACAACTAAACGTGGTATTCCTCTTGGAGAAGCGGAGCTTCAGCAGTTTGCACAAGACCCCGATGTACTTAAATCACTAAAGTCCATGCATGAATGGGGCATTACTGAGAATGAAAAGTATCGTCAAGCTATGGACGTTGCGGAAATGCAACGTAAGTCGGCTGAAAAGATTGCTAGTGGACATGACGCTGCCACTCTTAAAGCTGCACAAACTCGTGCAGATGCTATTGCAGCGCGTAAACAAGGTACTGCAACCATTGATGAGCAAGTTAAGTCAGGTAAGATGACTGCTGAGAAAGGTGCTGTAGCTTACTATGGTGCTGCTATGGTTGAAGCTGATCCAACAGAAAAAGAACGTTTGTTACGCATGGCCTCTTCTTATGAGCAGCTTGCAATGAACTTGAAGAATGCTGGTGCTGCCGGTAAGGTTGATGTTGGTGCTGCGGCTAATCTGCCCACACAAGTTCTTCCTCCTGCTCTTGGTACACCGCCTGCCGCGACTCCTTCTAATAGTGGTCATTCTCTTGCAGACGTACAAAAAATGTATCCTAACGTAGGCGCTGAGCAACTGCGTAAGGCTTACAAAGAAAAATTTGGAGTTGATTTAAAATGAGTGATCCATTAGGTCTGTTCTCAGACACAAATAGCAACGATCCCTTGGGACTTGATCCTTTGGGTTTGTTTGCCAAGCAAACTAAGTCTGTAAAAGACCAGACCTTGGATGAAATTCAACAAGCATTAACTAAGCAAAATGAGGGTTTGACTGGTTTAGGTGAAACCGCTCTTAGCTTAGGCACAGGTGCTGTGGGTATGGTTGCAGGCTTGCCTGTAGCTGCCCTGCAAAAGCTTAACGGTGCTCCTGATACATTTGAGAAGCTGTACTCTAATGCTGCTCAACGTATGACGTTTGAACCTCGTACAGAAGCTGGTCAGGAAATGACTAGCAATGTGGGTGAAGCAATTAACCGTTATGTTATTCCTGTTGCTCCAATGCTCGGTGGTTTGCCTATGCTTAAGGCAGGTGAGGCTGCTAATGCAGCAAAAGCTCACTTTGCTCCTAAAGGCTTTGGTTCTGAGATTCCAAAGGCTGTAGAAGTGCCCAAAACAGGCATTGCAGCTATGAAAGAGGAGCTCAAGGCACCTACCCCTCAACCAGTGGAAAAAGCTCCTGTGCTGTCTCCTATGGAAAGCATGGCTCGTGACTTGGGTGCTGAACCTTTTGCTAAAGCAGAAGAGTTTAACCCCATGTCTCAGATGGCTGAACAACTTCCTGAATTTGAAGCTTCTAGTCGTGCTCGTAAAGCACAAGAGGCTGTAGATGCTCGTACTGCTTTGTTTGAACAAGAAGCTCGTAAGAACGCTGCCTTGGATATTAATTCAGAACGCTATCGCAATCGTGAGAATGCTCCTACAGGTGCTACTGAACACGCTCGTGAAGTGGAAGCAGCTCGTGCTGTGGAACAAGTACAACGTGACTCTGAGTTGGCACAACGTGCTTCTCAAGGTCAACAAGCAGGTGTCTTTGAACCCCATGCTAACATGTACCGTCCCTACGAGGAAGTGTTTGCACAAGAGAATGGTCAAGTGCGTCCTCTGTCTAAGACTGAGTTCATTGAAACCCTTGACAACTTGGCTAAGGAACCTGGCACTGCTTTCGTAATGCCAGAGAACATTACAGAAGCCTACAAACAATACCTTGAGCATCCTGCTCACGGACAAATGGACTTGTTTGGTGCTCACGAAGTGCCTGTACAAGCAAGCCATAAAACTCTGGCTGAGATGACTCCAGCAGAGAAAACTAAATTTACTAAAGCTGGTAAGAAGCTTGGTATTACAAACAGTATGCAAGAACGTATGAAGCTTTTGTCGGAAGACAAAGAATCAGGTATTTCTAATTTACGTTCTGGCTTTTCTACAGAAGATTTTTTAAAAGTCTTTCCTTCTTGGAGAAAATCCAAAGTGGTAGGAAAAGATGGTAAACCTTTAGTGCTTTACCGAGGAGGTGTTGGCAGCGGTTCATTAGAACAGGGCTTTCTAAAAGGAGAGCCTCGTCAAGGATATGCCACCTTTGCTTCTCCTTCACCCCACGTTGCAAGCAGCTACGCTCATCCAGAATGGGATGCTTCTACCAAGGCTGTTGGTGGAGTAACACCCTTGTATGTAAACGCAAACCGTCTGATTGAATTCCCAGTTGGAAAATCATTTGATAAATTTGCTTTTGATCGTAAAGCTCGTTCATTAAATCCAGGTGAAGTCTTGGTAGCACGAGATGTCTACGATTATGGTCCACGGGCTAGTACAAAAACAGACCCACAACGTCTGTACTCGTACAAAAACGATGTTTATGCGTGGGGAGAAGGTACTGAAACTAAATCAGCACTTTTTTCTGATTCAAAGCAACGTGAACAAGAGTTGTTTCCAGGAGTGACTAAACTTCATGCCAACTTTGACCCAGAAGCTTTTAAAATGGCTGGCTTGGGTGCTAACTTTGGCAAGTCTCCAATGCTCAACGTCCCAGGAATTGGTGATCGTTTGAAGTCTATTGGTAACGCTATGATTGAGACTCCAGAAGCTGCCATTGACTTGGCACTTAAGTCTCCTGATGTTGCACAGAATGCTGTACAGCGTGGTATTAACGCCCTCACAAAGGGCGGTGCATTCCTTAAAGCTAAGGTTAACAACCCAGTGGTTCACTTCACTGTAGATCGTTTCCTGAAAGCTGATGGCTTGGCTAAAGCTGAAGTGTTTGAGAAACTACATACAAACTACTTGGGTGCTTTGCGTGACCTGTCTAAAGCAGACCGTACAGAAGCATTTGAGCTGTTGAACCTTGCTGACTTGAACCAGAAAACAATTACTCCTGAAATGATGCAGAAGTATGGTTTGTCTGAGAAGCTGCAAAACTTCATTACCGAACATCAAACCATGATGGACGACGTGTTGGGTAAAATCAACGCTGCTCGTGAAGCTACAGGTAAGAAGCCCATTACAGGTCGTGAGGCCTATTCTGCTATGTCAATGACTGGTGACTTCCGCAAGGTTGTCTATAAGATGGTTGACGGTAAGCAAGAAGTTGTTGGCGTTATTGGTGCTGATTCTAAATCTATTGGTGGAAAGAGCTTGACTGCTCTTGAGAAGAAGGTCTTGGAAAAAGACCCTAGCTTGTCTTTTGGTCCGTTGCAAGACATGACCAAGACCTCTCGTTCTGCTAAAGGAACTCCCCATGAAGCTTTCCAAGACGTGCTTGCCACTCTTGGTGAAGACAATCCCCACATTGCTGAGTTTGTTAACACGCTCAAAGAAGTGGCTAAGGATGACCCATCTAACTACTTAGGTATGCAAAAGCACACCATGCAGAAGAAGGGTGTCTTTGGTATGGAAGGTCGTAAGTTCTGGGAATCTACAGAAGAGAATGCTCGTGGCTTCTTTGAGAACCAGATTCGTTATGCTGAAAGCGCATACAACTGGAGTCACTTGGCAGAAGCTGCAAAGGATGTTAACGAAGTAATTCGTAATCCTGAAGTGGTGGCTAAACAAGACCAAGCAATTCGTCTTGCTGATGACTACATGCAGAATGCTTTGGGCATCAACCCTAGCCGTATGGGTAAGGCTTTGAATGACTTTACTAACGCTGCCTTTGGCTCTGTTGGTTTAGGTCCTTCTTATCCTCGTTCTATGGTTAGCGGTGCTCGTGCTGTAGCTAACACATGGATGCTGTCACTTAGCCCTGCGTTCATTGGTATGCAAATTATCCAAGCACCCGCGGTTATTCCTGCAATGACTGCCTTGTTGCGTGGTCGTGGTATGGCTCCCAAGACAACTTGGTTGACACAAGGTATGGACTACTTTGCTCAGTCTGGCATGACCTTTACTAAGGCAGCTATGGGCAAAGAATTGTCATCTGTTGAACGTGGTGCTCTTGACTATGCCAAGAAAAACCATGTGTATGCAACTGACATGGTGGAACATGCTAACCAAATCGAAAAAGGTGCTGGTTACTACACTACCAAGATTACTCAGACTCCTGCTGCTATTACTGAACAGGGTACACGTGCACAGGTCTACATGACCTTTGTACACATGCTGGATGATGCAGGTCTATCAACAAAAGCTGGCTTGTATGAGCAGTCTCAACGTTTGACTGACATGGCTATGGTGAACTACAGTGCTATTGAGAAGCCAGCCTTCTACAACAGCCTTGGTCCTATCGGTAGCATGGCATATAACTTGAAGAGCTTTGCACACAACGAGATTAGTAAGTGGTCTATGTTTGCCCGTGAGATTGCAGAGACAGGTAACCCTGCTCCATTGCTGACTCAAATGGCTACAACCATTGCTTTGGCTGGTGTTATGGGCTTACCATTCTTCTCACAATGGGAAGCTATATATGACTACATTACCAAGAAGCTGGGTAAACCCCGTAGCTTGGCATTGGACGTACAAGAAATGTCTAAGTCTGTAGGTAAGGAACTGGGTCCTAATGCTGCGTTTGCCCTGTCTAACGGTGCTCCCACCATGTTAGGCGTGGATTTAAGCACTCGTTTGGGTCTGGGTGACGTTATCCCTAGCTCAGCTGCTGATGCTGCCTTTGCTGGCGGTGGTAAGTTGTTTGAAATGGGTAAGTCAACGGGTCGTGCAATGCTCAATCCTTCAGAAGAAAACCTGAAGTCGGCAGCAATTAACCTTGCTCCACCGATCGCTCAAGGACCGTTGGACGTTGCGTGGTATCAGAAGAATGGCCTTGCTTACAGTAAGGACCCTGAGAAGCTGCGCCCAATGGCTCGACGCAACGATGCTGACATTTTGTTTAAGAAGATTGGTCTTACTGGTATCAATGAGTCTGCTCAAAAGCAAGCTAACTACCAGAATGCTCAGTTGGATAAGGCATATACAGAATATCGTACCCAAGCAATGCAAACCATTGCACAGGACTTGTTCCGTAACCGTCAGATTGATCCCAAGACTCTTGATAAATACTTCAAGACAGGTCAAGGTGATCCATCTACGTTTGAACGTGATTTGCAACGTGTTGCTGTGGACCAGAACATGGACCCACAAACAGCATTGATGATTAAACAAGCTGCTTCACAACGTATCCCACAACTGCGTAGCTTACAACGGAGAATGCAATAATGGCAGCAACATTAGAAGAAATGTTCCAAAAACAGCTCAATAATCCCAATGAATTAATGGGACAACAAATGGCATATCTTCAAGATTTAGGCATAGTTCCTAAAATGACGATTACAAATGAGTTGCCCATAGGGGATAATGGCACATTTAGTTATGCAAATAATCAAATTAAAATTAATAAACATGCTCCTGATTATCAGAATACTTTAGCACATGAGTTACAACATGCTGTGCAATCTGCTATGGAAAATCAGGCGTATGGTATTAAGTATGATTATAAAAAAGAAGGTGGAACTCCCATAGAACAGCAATTTGCAGATGCCCACGATAAACTTGCTAATACAAAAACAAATCTTCCTATGACGGGCCTCGATCGTTATCGTTCTAGTCCTGTAGAAAGACAAGCATTTGGTACAGCAAATTCTCAATATGGTGGAAAAAATCTGTATGAGGGAACTCCCCATCTAGACCAAACGATGGCTACAGAACAGGCAATTTTATTTGACCTAGCACAACGTGCTCGTAAAAATAAACCATCTGTAAAACCCGTAGTTAAGCGTGACTATGTTGACGATACTATTAATAATGCCACTGATCTAATCCGAAGTTTATTCAGTCGGAAATGAAAAAAGCCGCCAGGACTCAACATCCTAGGCGGCTTTCTTTTTGTCTGGCTAATTTTTAGATTAGCCCTCTTGCTTCATTTTCATAAAGACAAGACGAATAATTGAGAAGTTAATTACAATTGCATAGTGGTATTCATCATCCTCTTCACCAGAGATATGCTCAACACCAAACTGCAAACCATTAACTAATTCTAATACTACTACCATAATTTACACTCCACAAGAACCACCGTGACCGGTGTATTCACAAATATCAACCTCATCATAAATCATATCTTTATGCTTAATTGCTTCTGAGTACGGTACTGACGTCAGTGGTTGACCACCACGGGAACCGTCTGGGTAACAAGTGAAACCACGAAGTCGGGGTGCATATTTTGCAAGTGTCTCTGTAAACGATTGAACTCTTTTCTCATTGTTACCAGCACTTCCCCACGAGGGAAGGTTAATGGTAGAGGAAATTGACATGTCAACGTAATCTTGAATGTCGGCTTGGAACTTGATTCGCTTTTCATAGTCTTCGCTCAAGTCGATAGCTGATTCAATCTTTTCTGGATCAACTCCGTACTCTTGAATAAGGTTTTGAGCTGTTCCATCAACCACATATTGGTATTTCCATTTGGTTCCTTCAGTAAGGAATCGTCGTTTATAAGCGACAGCAAATAGAGGTTCGATGCCTGTTGTTGTGCCAGCAAGGATACCAATCGAGCCTGTGGGGGCGATAGCTCGGTATGCTCTAGGATGGTTGAGATAGAATCGGTCGCAATGTTCATTAGCTGCTCGTTCGCTTTCTTCTTCGTATACTTTAAGCCACTTGTGGAGTTCTGGGCTTACTTCATACGGCTGATTACGTTTAAGTAACCATTCGTGAATACCCATAAGTCCCAAACCAAGGCGTCGGTTTTTCTCTCGAACTCGGTAGACTTTATCGTAGGGAAGGTCCGCTCGAAGAGTGCCGCAAACCAGAAACTTGCTAGCAAGGGTAACAATAGACTTAAATTCAGCAATAGATTCAATGTTACCAAGGTTAATTGAACCAAGGTTACAGACATCTGAATCATCCTCAGAAGTGACTTCTGTACAAGCATTGCGAAGTGTTTCATTTTCTTTCGTTCCAAAGTTAAAGCTGAAGCCAGGTTCTCCTGTCATCAGTGCCTGTCGGCAGTTTTCTACAAATACAGGGTTATGGGCAAGGCTAAATTCGCCTGGCTTATTGGGGTTTTCCATGAACGACGCGTTGTCATAATTCACAGAAATGTTGGTCATGTCCAAAGGAGCAGGAGCATTGAAGTCCTTCTCTTTAGCTGCCTTTACGTCGTCGGACCAGTCCTTAACGTGCAAGAACTTATCAATGTCGTCATGCTTCCAATTAAGGCTTGCATAGATTGCTGAGCGGCGACTGCCTCCTTGCATAACGTTACGCCCGATTTCGTTGATTGCGTACATAAGCGGGAGAGGTCCACTTGCTGTTCCACCAGTTCGGCTAAGAGCTTTGCCAGCCGGACGTAAGCGTGAGTAGTCAATTCCAATTCCACCTCCTGTCATCAGGCAAGACATTGCTCGCCAAGTTACGTTACTCCACTCTTCACGAGTGTCTTCTTCTGCACGGAGCAAATAACAATTGTTATAAGCTTTGTATGGGCGACCTGCATAATACAGATAGCGACCACCTGGCAGGAACTTCATCTCTTTAATGTACTCAGTGAGCTGCTTACATTCGTCCAAACTCATCAACGCTGTTGTAGTGCCCTGACGGGTGCCACAAACATCATCTACCAGACGTTCTGCCAGCTTGTCCCATGTATCGCCAGGACCTTGGGCATATTTAAAGCGAAAGATGTTCTCGCCAAACGTGTTACGAAATCGTGATTTTTCTGTCATATTTTCTTTATAAAAACGGCAGGCTTGTTGCTGCCAGTGAGTTGTTCGTATTCTTTCTTCTTAGCTTCGCGTTCCATTATACACAGTTCACAATTGCCTTTTTTCAACCATTGTCGGTGCTTCGGGCATTGGCGATTCTTCCGTACTTCGGCTAGCTTCTTCATGGTTATATCGTCTAATGGCATCCTCTGCCTCCTCTTCTTGCTGCTTACGTGTTAAGTATTTCTTTTTGTAATGCTGCTGTTCAATGGGTTCTACAGGATTGTGTGATGTGGTTTTCATGCAACGGCTTTAACAAGACTTCCAAAGTTCTCTTCAATCTCTTCGTCAAACTTGTCGATGCACTCAGCAAGTTCAATACCAAGGATATCGAAGAACTCTGTAATGTCTAGGTTATGAACAATGAGGTCTTTAAGTTCTTGGAGATTCATTAATGTATTAGCGAGAGTCGCCTGAGCCTTGGATTGTACCATTTTGCAATCGCTTTGTAAGTTTTTCAATGTTCATCTCTGCAACATCATTCAAAGACACATTCAGTTCTGTAGCAGCTCGGGTAAGCTGCCACAACACATCACCCAGTTCCTTAACAGCAAGCTGTGTCTCAAACACATTATCACGAATCAGCTTACTAACCTTGCCAGCATACTCACCAGCTTCTTCGGCTAAGCCAAGAGCGGTGTAAGAGAGAGCAGGTAGATTACCAGTGCCAGCTCCAGGATAAATAGCAAATTTCTTAATTGCATCTTGATATTCATTCAATTTCATTAATCATCTCCAAAATATTAGGGTAGTGTTGTTGCAAGGCTTTGTAGACACCTACAGCAACTTCTCTATGTTCTTTCTGTGTTGAGTAGTCCATGCGTACATCTAGATAATGTAGCCAGCTACGCAACGTGCCTGTCATGTACAACCGAGTGTAGGTGTTACCTTCAGGAAGCACTGCTCGTGCAACCTCTTTAGCAATACCATTGGACAAAGCCCATTTGTAGGACTCTGTCGCTGCTTTAATGACGTCTTGTTGCTTTTCTTGCCACATCCGATCAAGCTCACGGTCTTCGTTAAGCAAACTGCTTTGGCGATTTGTCGTGTCTTGCAGACGGGTTTCACGCAACTCAAAATTAGTAGCTTCAGCATAACGCTGACTAAACTCTTGAAAGCTGAACGAACGGTGTCGTACAATTTGATGGGCAATGTCTCGTGTGGTTTCAATCTCCACACAAGCACTAACCATTTCAAATGGACTCCAGTGTTTATTCTTTACTAGGTACTTGAGCAGCTTTGGTGCGGTTGCGGGGTTGTTTTGGTTTGCAGGGTTGCTCACACGTGCCATTTGTGCAACCAGATTCTCCCCGTCCTGCGTTGTCCAAATTAGTTTCACTTTGCTCATTACGTTCCTTAATTGATTTGTACAGTGGGTAGCCAGCTAACAGGGACAGGCCTAAGCCAATCCACGGGTTAGGGGTGAGGTTTGCAATAATAATCAAACCCCAAAAGTCTACATCGTATTTACTTGCATTCATGTTTTGTTTCCTTCCAACGATCATCTAGATCGGGACGAGTTTTAGATAAATTAGATAAGAACATCCAGCAACAGCCCAGATGATCGATATGAGGTAAACCGCTTTCGGGATCCACATCTTCACCTCTTTGTATAGCCATAAGATGACGCAACATGGCAGCAGTGAGGCGAGAATACTCAAGGCCATTTCGCCAATTGTTAGCTGCATACTTCTGTGCTCCGAATGTTAACACTTGTGCAAGGCCTTCAAGGGCCTTAGCATCAAGCAAATCCATACGAGGCTTCTCACCATCGTACTTCATACCTTTGGCCCCTTCAGGAGCCTCCTGTGAGTAGATTTTTATGTTGTCTTCACTGTGCATAACGTTTATTTAAATAAGATAAGCTAACAGGCATTAAATCAAACTCACCATCATGTACATCATGCAAGACCAAGAAGCCACGCCAATGGTTATTACCTTGGCTACTCATGTAGTCTTCATTGTGTTCATAACAAGAACCTGCAATTACCGATGTGAGGAGTCCGCCATCCGCTTTGTAACCTGTCGCAATTTGTAAGCCCTGCTGATGTCCTTGAACACAGGACATATGCTTTTTAGATAAACAAGCTGCAGCAGTAGTGACAGGGCGCCCCATAAGGCCAGTGGTAAAGTAATGACTATAAGCAACACCATCCACAACCACGACGTCAAGAAAGTTATGAACGTCCCAGCCATATTCTTGGTATCCAAGATCGCTAATTGAAAGGACCCCCTCAAGTTTAGGATCATCGTTGACAGCGCGGTTAATCCGATTTTCATGGTTTCCAAGTGTTAGTACCAGTTTTGGTTTGTATTGTTTTTCTTTATTCTTCTTAGCTCGTGCATTAAACTCCCAAATTGGAGACAGAAAGCTAACCATAGCGTCCTTGCTAGCTTTAATATCTTCAACATAGCGTCGTCCTTCAAATGATTTTTTACCAACGTCATAACTAGAGAGAGAAGGCATGTCTGCAAAGTCACCAATACAAATAATTGTATCTGGCTTTTTCTCTACAGCATACCTACCAATCTTAGACAAGTATGAGAAGTCCACACCTGGCTTAGCCTGTACGTCGGGAAGTACAAGATGCTTAGCCATTAGTGTGTGGTCTCCGCTTCTGGTTTAGCGTAACCACTGCCTTCTTCTTTAGCTTTTGTAGTGAATGGGATAGCGCCTTGTGTCAACAACATATTTAAACCAAGTTTAAGTACAAAGTCCAACTCGTTCTGTTCTAATTCACCTTCAAATTTAACTGTGCCATTGGCAGTTTCAACTGATTTATTTACTAGCATATTTCTTTGATATTTCTTTTTCTAATTTTGTTTTTGCTAAGTGACACGGCTTGCACAGTGTCTGCATATTGTCTTCAGTACAGAAGAGACGTTTAATGTAGTCATCCCAAGAAACAAAACCTTTCTTTGGGTCAATGACTGGCTTAATATGGTCTACTTCTACATCCTTAGACGTAAATTCCTCATCACATTTTGCACAACGATAATGCTGTGCTAACCTTCCTGTCTTGACATTAATCTTCTTTTCTGTTTTAGAAGAGTTAAGTGTCTCATACTTAGGAGGCCAGCGCCGTGAACCAGCTCGTAATGTAGAGGTAATGAAAGAACGGATTCGGCCTTCAGTCCATTCTATTTTCTTCTTCATGTTGGGAACTGCCAGATTTCGCCTTCATTGCGGCGAATCCATAGACAGATACCGTTCATCAATAAAGTTTCGTCGTTGTTATATAATGATCGAACAAAAGAAAACATATCCAGCTCGTCATCATAACTTTCCAACTCAGCCATGACATGTTCAAGTTTCTTCGGAACTTTTTGGCGGGCAATTCCATCAAAACCGAATACATTATCAGTACGATCCCCCATAATGAGCTGCCAATAAAAGTGCCTAATAGCAGGTATATTATACATGTCGCGTCTGACACACTTAAGGAAATCATAATGCTCTCCAGGAATCATCAATAAGTCTTTATCAATGGAACAAATGATTGTTTCTTTGTTAGCCATTTGATAAATGCCCATTGCATCATCTGCTTCTTGACCATCTTCTACACAAGCACCCCACTCGGTACAGAGGTATTCGCGCACTGCTTGTAAATGAGCAGGGCGAGGAACATCTTTACGATTGGCTTTATACTCAGGGTTGTACTTCATACGGTAGTTATCACTACCTGTTAAGAACGCTTTGTACGTATCGCTATTAGTTTCCTGTAGGATACGACGAACGAGTTCATCAGCTCGCATAATTGCAACGTCTACCGTTTCAACAAGCACCCCCTGCTTCTCGCAGGAGGCGGCTGACCGATACGCTACAATGTCTGCATCCACGAGAGCTGTTGTCATTTAACTTTCTTAGCAGAAGGTTTAGCTGCTTTACGTTGTACATCCAGAGCAATAGCAATGGCTTGTTTTTGGGGTTTACCAGCTTTCATTTCTGTTTTAATGTTTTCAGAAACTGCTTTTTTACTTTTTGATTTATTTAATGGCATAATATTCCTTAAAAGGTGAGGGTTGCCGTTGTCTGTCTCTAGGGGGACTGGCCTGAGTGGGAACTTCCACCTGCCTGGGGCATACTGCACAACCCTCGTAATTGAGCCGTCGTAGGGATTCGAACCCTGTACCTGTATTGTCTACGTATGTGTCACCACCACATCGACGACGGCATTTTTAGTTCACACCCACAGATGTATTGGATTTAGATCACGATACATCAGGGAACTCATCAGATTGCATGTCAGCAATGCTACCAGTGTCAGTAGCGGCTGCTGGTACACCAAACACATAAGCCTCAAACTCCTTGGCTACGTCGACCACAGCCTGTGCACTAGGTGCAGTCTTAGCGCCAGTAGTAAGCAGAGCAACAGCACTGCTAAGAGAGCTTTGACGAACAATGAGTACCTGACGGTTGGCTCGTTCTTCTGGTGTCTCATAGGTGCTACGAGGAGTTGCTGCAGGAGCCTTACCAGCAACACCAGCTTGTGGTGTAGCCGCAGGACTAACTGCCCCAGGTGCCGCTTGCGCCATTGAGACCCAGTCGTTATAACCTTTGTCGTTCTTGACAATTTGTACCTCATACGTTTGACCTGGCTGTGCTTGTGCAAGAGTTGCAAAGCTATCCTTGGTTGCACCAAAGCTCATAATTTGTTTGCCCTCTACCTTACCTTGAAAGCTATTATTTTTATAAGCCACATTCGCTTTTTGATAACTGCCTTTTGCTGTCGGAACCGTCTGTACTTCTACTGACAAGATAGTGATATTCATATATTATTTCCTCAAATATGTGTCCATTTGACACGATTCTTAATTAGACTAATGTTAGGCTGGGTAGTATTGTACTGTTCAGCCAGTTGTTTTTGTGATAGGTGACTAGCTCGAATGTTTAAAACATCTTGCTCAGTTAGTTTAGCTAACGAATGTCGTTCTCCTTTAGATTGTCCAGTATGACTCTGTCGATTTTTAGAAACTTTATCCCTGACATTGTCAGCATTAGTGCCTAAAAACAAATGATCGGGATTAATACAAGCAGGATTATCACACTTATGTAAGACACATAGTCCGTCTGGAATAGGTTCTTTATTAGCTTCATAACTAATTCGATGAGCTAACGTAACCTTTCCTTTTACTTTGATATGTCCATATCCCCATTTAGTAATTGATTTATTCCAATTCCAACAAGATGTTTTATCATCTACTGTAGAATTCTTTAATAAGCGTTGAATTAATGTAAGGTCCATACTTAATATTATACACGAACTAATACCCTATGTCAAGCAAATTTGTTCATATCTTTCATGTTAGGGCCAAATTTTGATTCGCAAGCCATTGGAACGCTCCACTCGTAGCCAAAGACAGAATGAATACGACTAGGGAGATCCTCAAACACTCCGTCAAATATGTTCCGTAGGTCTCCAAGCCACCTCTCTCTAGTATCGACCACAATGCTATCGTGAAC
>ERZ650310.271-NODE-271-length-15836-cov-7.937330_pt1 | contig 15836 bp, 22 predicted proteins | sample MGYA00376246_ERZ650310 | MGnify/ENA primary metagenome ERZ650310 (study PRJEB26733, sample SAMN07839286) | wastewater metagenome | biome: small river; feature: stream; material: water | place: USA: North Carolina | collected 2016-03-01 ...
GACGCTAACTGTTCAAGCAGGCCGCTTAAATCAACGGCCTGTCTCTCACAATATTTCATCATGGCAAAAGTACCCCATTTGAGGGTTTTGCCGTTCTTTAGTTGGAACATACTAGACTGTTACGGTTTGGGTTGCAGGTGGTGCGCTAACGGTAAAGGTTGCGCTGAATTTAGCCTCGTCTTTATCGTCTGCTTTCAAATCCCAATCGCTGATAAAAATCTGAGCGGAATAAACTACATCACCTGTGACTGGTGCGGCTGGACCCATCTTAACGTTGAAAGCAGTCTTTGCAGCGTGAGCAGTATATAACTGTCTGTAACTGTCCATTGAAGGTGTGCCAGACTCATTGATAGCAAAACCTTCAACCTTAAAAGACTGGTCAAAGTCTGGACCTTGCAACATTGAGTTACCACATTTGCTAGTTGCGTCAATAGTTCCCGCCTTAGACGTAAAACTGTTGCTAGTCAAACAGGCAATCACTTTAAATGTGCTATCGCCGTCAATATCGGCGGTCATGATATAATCTCTTCCTGAAATTTTGCTTGTGGCCATTGTTATTGGTTTTGTGCTAAATTACTACAATATTTTAATAAATCTTCCAATAATTTTTCGCGCCTTACTTTCAGCTTCATCTCATTGAACCTACATTTGTAATCAATGGGCATGGCCCTTAGGATAAGGGCTTCTAGGTGCTTACTATCCACTAATAATGACATTGTAAGTGATTATGGTTCTGAATACGTTATCCAACGGGTTAAGGCCGTCTAAATTGGTTATAGTAGCCAAATAAAGCGAAGTAGCTTGGCCGGTGCTAAGTGTTATGCTGGTATTACTATCAATGGCCGTCAATATCAACTGCGCAATGTCTTCACTACGTTTATATCCTGTGAATTGCCCGCGTGTAACAATATCGACCGTCATAGTCACATTGCTAGTAAAGCCTGTTTTTCCTTTCAGTTGGTTGCCGCTGCGGCCTGTTAGTACAATATACTCATTGCCCGCCGTATCGGGTGCAACACCATCATAGACTGTTAGGCTCGTGGCGGTTTGAATAGCAGTGTAAAGCCATTTCTTTATTGCGGGTATTGGGTTGGTCATTTGAGTAAGTTTTTAATACGTTGAATCAATTTAGGCCTTTCAGCTTCATAAGCAGGAACAAAGAATGGTTGGGGTCTTATACCCTTGCGAAGTATAGAAACCGCAATAGGATATGCCGCTTTTGGGTCAATGCCCTTTCTCAAACACCAATCCCGAATAGCTAATAGCATATCCTTGAACTTACCGCCTTTGCCCTTTGCTGCAGCTGCTTCGCTTTCCCAACCTGGTGGAATAGAAACCTGTCCCCCTGTGCCAAACTCTATATAAGGCGCATAGCTTGCAGTAGAATAAACAGTCTTTGTCAACTGTTGTGTATCGTTTAGCTGAATACTTTGCGCCAACTTGCCTAAGTTACGGGGCGCACGCCTAGCTGCATCACGCTGAATGGTCAAAGCAGACGCGCTCATTTCATCACTAACATCTTGCTGCAATGCCCTTTCTAGCTTTGCAAACCTGTTAGCAAGTCCATCAAGGCCGTCTATTTTGCCGCTAAACATACGCGATAATCTTTAAGTATTGGTGTTGGTTATCTATGTCTAAAATTGAATGAATAGTGTAATATTCACCATCAAATAATATCTTGTTATCGGTAGTAATTGCACACGGATAGCGCACATAAACCCTTACGGCTTTATTGAAAGTCAACTGCATTTCATTCAATGCCCTAGACTGACTAAGCGGCGTTAATTGCCCCCAAACGGTGGTAGTAGTTGACTGCGTTGTAGTGGTACCGCCTTCACCATCACTAGCAGTGGTATAGCTTACAACGGTGATCCGTTCTTTCAGGTCCTCTGCCGATATTGCTTTCTGTGTGCTTAGTTTCATAATACAGGGCTTTTGCGTGTCCAACGTTGGCAGATAACAGATACTAGCGGCGCAAATCCCAACGCGTCAATGTTAGCCCCACGGTTCTCATAGTTGTAATTTACTTGTGCCTTAATAGCCGTTAGCAAGTCCTCTGGAACAGTTGTATATCCTGCCACATAGGTAGCTTTCAAAATAGGATAAGCAGGCCCGCGAAGTGTTGGGAACTGGTACCCGATTAGTCTGTAATCGGCGGCGGCAATGGTATTATCTTGCTCATCCTTTAGCACAAAATCAGACTTGTACGGCCCTATGGTAAAGTCAAAATCCCCATTCTCATTGCAGAACGTTATTGCCACGTCTTTTTCCACAATGCAAAGCCCCGTTGCCCGCTCAATAGCCTGTCTTGCAGACACTATTAAGGCCGTTACTAAGGTGTCCTCACTGCTGCCACTAATGCGGCAATAATCCTTTGCCTGTTGCAGTGTCACCGGCTCGGTTGGTGTGCCTACATCTTCAACTGTCTTGTCTATAACGTAACTGTATGGCATGGTTATTTCTTTTTAGCTTTAGGAGTATGTTTGCGCTCGGCTTTGGGTGTGTGTGCTATCTCTTCTGCAATCTCAACCGCAAACCCTTTGCCAATGATAACGGCGGCGCGTTCTGCGTCAACTGTCAGGACTTCGCCTACAGATACCCTGTGGCTTAATTGCTTGTCCATGTAGCTTTCAATGATTTGTATTTTCATATTGCTAAGTTACACAAATGTATTGAAACAAGAAAGCCCCTAATTAAAGGGGCCTTCAGGTATTATTTACTAGCTACTAAGCTACGTTGCCTAGATCAGCATAAATACCAGATGTTGGTAACATCAAGTTAAATGCTTCCATGCACTCCACACGAGCAGTTACCAAGTTCTTAGTGAAGTTGTTGCCTTCTTCATAAGAGAATTGGATATTCATGCTTTCTGCTTCTACGCGCTCGAAATATGCGTTGTCAACAACGATAACTTTATCGGTAACAACCCAATCCAATGCAAGAATAGGAACGCCCCAAATAGTCATACCGCCGTTAGGATTAACAACTACTGAACCATTACCAGCATAGTAACCGGCTGCAATTGTTGCTTTCAACAACTTAGCCATGTCGCTATTGCTTACACCAACGAATGACGCGTTGAAACGTGCAGTCTTTTGGTTTGCGATGTAGTCAATAACCTGTAAAAGATCGTTGGTTTCAGCGGTGGTAGTGCTACCAGTAGCCGCACCTGTAAACACGGTGTAACCTTTAGCATTTTCAGCAAAGAAGAAGTCCCTTTGCAGTAATCTTGGCAAAGTACCAGATAACCAAGGCAAGTTCTTGCTCAATTGCTTGGTAAAGGTAGAAGTACCAGCAATGTACTCGGTAACAGTTTGAACTTCGCTCAATGCGTAGTTGTTCACGCCCTTGCTTGCACCTTCTGTTTGTACTGCTACGTTGTTGGTAGTTGCAGTCTCTTTGTAAGAAACGAACAAACCAGTAGGGCTGTACAAAGTTGGGATCAAGTCACGCAAATTCAATGGTGCGCTTGGTAAAATGTATTGCTTACTGTCATAGCTTGCAACACCGTCACCAGTCAACGCAATGTTCTTTAACTCCAGGTTAAAGTTACCATGCTTTTTAAGGCTGGTTTCAAACTCGTCCATACGTCCGTCAAGGGCTTCGATAATACCTTCGCTCAGGTTTTTCTTTTGAGCAGGCTTAGCTTTCTTGCCTTCGGTAAAGAACTTATCCAATTGGGCTTGCATTGCGTCAGATGCTGCTTTCACATCGTCAGGGGTTGCAAAGGTCATGCCTTCTAACTTGGATTTCATTTCGTTTGCTACTTTAGCAGCTTCTGTTGCGTCTAAGCCTGCTTTTGCGGCCTGCGCTTTGATTGTGTCAAGGGATGCGCCTAATGATTTGACGCTCTCCAAAATTTCTTGGCTCATTTTAAATAAGTTTAAGGTGTAATTTTAATAGTTCCTCGCTTATCTGCTTCGTATAGTCCGGCTCGAGTGCTTGCGCGGCTTGAGTGGTAAGTAACGATTGGATCTGCTTTATCTCAATTTCCATTAAGGAAAAAGTTTCGTCTGTGAAGTTCCCGTCTTTAACGGCTTTCTCTAGCAGTTCAAGGCGGTTTTTCTTTTGCTCAATGCTTTTTACGTCTAGCGTTTCAGTCATTGGGTTGGCAGCCCAAAGAACTGCGCTACCTTCATAAAGTTTCAACTCCTTGATAACTCTAACCTCTTGTTTTTGGTCTTGCCAGTCTGCTTTAATAGTGGCAAAGCCAATTGAATGTTGGTTAATACATCCTGCTTCATAAAGCAGTAAAGTATCTATTCCGCACCTTGTTTTGACTATCTTGGTAATTGAAACCAATTTATCACCGTCAACGTACAACTCTTTAGGCTTACCCAAAGAATGGTCTAACTCGCTTTCATGATCCGTCAAACTCCAAATAAGTTGTGAACCTTTAGGGCCACGTTCCCGAATTGTTTTTGTAACTGCTTCTGGTAAAATAATGTCGTTATCTAGGTCAATGTTACCAAACCTAGCCCAAACTGTTTTAACTACCCCTTCGCCCATATCTACATCCTCAATGGTAGGTATTCCCATTTGGGTGTCCTTAATCTCGAATTTGGTTTGTAGTAGCTTCATGTTCCCAAAGTTATGCAAATGCAACAAAGTTGCAAAAATATTTTTTATTTGTTGGAATGGGTGGTGTAAGTTAGCTGTCTAAAACACAAACACTATGAATAATTATCAGTTAAACAAAACAGACTACGCCGTACTTTCAACCCTAGTTTTAGGCTTTATCGCGCTTATGGTGCTATTGGGTTAACAACGAATTAACCGCCTGTTGTATCTGCAACATTGTAACGTTGTTCAATGCTTGGTAGATGAATGCCACATTGCCATTCAATGGCGGTTGGTCAGCTAGTTTAATCAAACGGCCATTGGCATCACGTTGTGGAATGAAAGCCACATTGCATCGGCAATTGCAAACCTGTGCAGCGGGTGCGCCGGGTTGACCGGGATGCAGCATTGCATCACTTCCCATCTTGGATGGCACTTCAAAGTTCTCGTCCATTTCAGCCGTAACGCCATTCATGTGTAGATGATCCGTTGTATCTCTTGGCTCCCGTCTGGTCCTGTTGTCTTGTGCAGACTGCCATTCCTTACGACACTTCAACCCTGTGTCCAATGCGCCTACCATTGAACCTACATTGGCCGCATGGCTCGTTTCGGTTCTTGCTATCAGTTCCCCCCTCCAACGTGGCAATCCTCGCGCTTCTATCAATGTCATTACTTGTGAAGTGGTAAGGTTGTTTTCGGCCTGTTGCAACAGAATGGCCCGTAACTGTTCACGGGTTGTGTCTGTAATATCGGCGGCTAATTGGCTTAATCCCATCCGCTCTAGGTACTGCAATACAACCAATTCATAGCGGCTCGCATCCGTCATCTTCTGCGCGCGCTTCAATACTTGTTCCTTGGTCCGCTTTGCCATCCGTACCCCTAGTGTGGTATGTATGCTAGTCAATGCCGCTTGCAGCTTTGCCATGTCAGGCTCATTGCCCAATAGCAACGCTTCAAACTGCTCACGGATTATTCCCGAAAATAATGGTGCGTAATGTTTGCGGGCTGCATTGTATGTTTGGCGGTAGGTCATAGTTGCGGGAACTCATCAATTGGCGCAATGTTGCTAGGAATGTACAAACGCTGCATTTCGGACGGGTCAATGTACTCTGGTGTCTTAACTCCCAAAATATCATTCTTTTGCGCCGGCGGAATCCACCAAGCAGTATTAAGATATTCCACTTGGTCTTTACGGTCCGCTACCAATTCAGGGTAAGCGTCCAGACTAAAATCTACCATCAAGCCAGTGCCTTTATACCCCCAATAGGAATGTAGCATCCTATTGAAGTTATCCCTAGCAGCTACCAACAATGGAAGCACGGCCCTAACAATCAGTTCCTTTTGCGCCTCTCTCACGTTGTTGTATGTCTTACCCTCACTATCATTCAATAATTGGCTAGGTACGCCGTAGATATTGGCAATAGCTCGCATGTCCCATTTTTCACTCTCAATTATATTCAAATCAACAGGACTTAGGCCAATCTTGTGTACACCTACTTTCCATCCTGAATTAATTACTTTGCCCTTGTTCTTTGCCCCTGCGTTTTCAGCTAGTTTCTTTTTCATAGCTTCAACTTGGTCTGAACCGTTAACAGGGTCAAACCTATCGTCATCCATGTACATCACAACATCTGGGCCGCCGTTCTGGAACTGAGCAACTGCCGCCGTCTTTGCTTCATTTGAGCGTGTCAGGTTCTTTGCCGCCGCCTTTAGTGGACTCATACCGTACAACTCACCACCAACGGCATCCCATTGCAGGTTCACGTACTTATCATGCAGAACTTCATCCAATGCAAATTCAACCAAACGGCCTATGTAAAGTTGGTAGCCTGTCTTAACGGCTGGGAATGCTTGGATATCGGCATAGATACTCATGAACTGGCTAGGAAGAGCAGTTAGTGTCAATGGCTTACCCTCGTTAGCACCCGCTTCAATACGTTTGCCGTAGATGAAAGCGTTACCGCAAACCAACTTAAACGTTAACCATGCTTCCATCAAGTCCGCCCATGTGTCCTCTTGGTTGGGATAGGTGAGTAGTTCGTTCAACCTTGCATCACCTGTATAAACCTCGTATGCCTCAGACTTCAACTGTTCAACGGCCGCCCAATCCTGTATCTTATCAGGAGACTTCATGAGTGCCTTATATTGCTTGACCTTAGCTTTGTTTTTCTCTTTATAGACGGCCCAAGGTGCAACCTTAGCACGATCGGTTATCAGGTGGCAAACGCTATAGACAATGTCATTGCCTGAATATCCATCTTTCACGAATGAGTTAGCGTCTTGACCTTGCCAGGTAGCTATGCCCCTATTGATTGCAAATTGAGCAGACATTGCACCCGTTGGATTGATAAATGCCCTCAGGCGGTCTAAAAGTGATGCAGCCATATTCTAAGTTTGTGCTAAATTAAACTAAAATACTGAAATGACGAATTTAGGCTTATCTAAGTTAGTATGTATGGCATAACGCATGCTATCCATGGCGTCATCATTTGCCTTAACTGGCTCCTCAATAAGGTTATCATTCTTGTCCTTTTTCCATTTGTAGCTTCCAAGTTCCTTAACTAGGTTATGGCTTTGCGGCGTAACGAATAACGGGTACCGCTTAACTGAAAGAATGCCCGACCATACGTCCTTGTTCGCTGCCTTAATGTTCAACCCTGCTCTGTGAATATCCTCTATTGACTTTGGCTCGGCTGCATCGGCGTATATCGTTTCTCGGCCTTTAACGTGCTGTTTTATCTCGGCTATCAATTCCCCCGGTGTCATGTTGGACTTGTAAAAACATTCATGTACATAGTTGCAGCCATCGTAGTGTTCCACGCGGGTAAGTACCGCCGGATGGTTAAACCCGAAGTCAAGGCCAAAGAACACATCCCCTTTGCCAGGTTGCTCGCAATACTTCCATTGTGTGTATATCAATTCCTTTGCCGCCCCTCTTTCCCCTAGTCCGTACACTTTCCAAAGGAAGTCGTCTGGTAGGTCTTTGTAGCTTTCAATGTAGCTAACTTGGGATGGTGTTAGGTTGGATATGTTGTTTAGGTAGGTTGAATGTATGCGTTTGTGTTTCGGATCGTCCGCAATGGTATAAACCCAACTCATAAAGTCGGCAGGGTTCCAGTCTAGGAATATCTGCCCAGTAGTCCTCATTGCCAATTGGTCAAACAAAGGTTTCTTGATTAGGTTAGCCTCATTGATGAATAGTATATCCCTACCAGGCCCGCGCGCCTTGCCGTCATCCTCTAAGCCAAAAAGTTCAATGTAACTACCATTGGGGAACGTGTAGATAAAATCCGTAAAGCTGAAACAGTCATCTGACCACTGCTGCAAGTCATCCATGATAACGCGGAAGTCACGATATACGCCGCGCTTGATATGTGGTAAGGAGTGAGAAACAAAACTAATTCGCGTCCTAGGTTTGTTTAGTGCAACCGCTATAAGCAGTTGAACGATGGAATATGACTTGCTTGAACGGCTGCCACCCTCATTGCAGATAATAGGCCATCCCGCATCCATTGCGGCCTTGTTTGCCCAAAAAACAGGCGTAGTCTTTACCGTTATGTTATTCAATGGGTTTGTTTGTTGCGTCTGGGGCGGCAAAATTGATAACCGTTCCAACTGATCCGCTTAGTTCAATCTTGGTAACATCATCCTCCAAAATCTTATTAACCGCGTCAATAGCTTTCGGGTTGCCATCCTTTGCGTTTTGTATCAATGCCCTTAAATAGGCTTTAAACGACTCTTTAGGCGTTCCGTCATCCTCGATAAGCTCTTTTATCAACTCCTGTGTTAAAAGGCGTTTTTTGCGTATCTCTTGCCATCCTAGACGCTTTGCCTCTGGACTTGGTTGGTTGGTGGCTGAATATGGCACACCCGTCTTGATACCATCCATAACAGGACGTGGTTTTTTCGAGGTTTTAATTTCCTTTGCCATGTTGCTAAATTAGTGAATTTGTATAATGTTTCAAAATAGGATAAACATATTATAAAAAACAAAAATACACGGTTGTGCACGGTCTTGTGTACTCTGAAACATGCGCCACTATTGAATCTGCACGTTTGCACGTGTACCACTAGAATTATATGTTTCTAATAATAATAATAGGGAAAGAGAGAGAGAGTATCTAAAACCGTGCATATCGTGCAGTTCCTTTGCCAGTAAGGGTTTGAGGCGTGCATTTACCGTGTAGTTTTCGTGCATATCGTGTAGTTTTTACAGTTTTTTACGGTATTTTCCGTGTTCTGTCTTATCAAAAAGGTTGCTAAAGTCCTTTCTTCGAAGTGCTGATCTGAATTTCCTTTCGTTTAAATTTACCTTTTTGCAGACAATTTCTGCTTCGGTGTGACTAAATTCATTCGGTAGGGCATTGTATAGGTTATCAAGTTCCTGAGGGATGCCTGTTTCTACTGTTTTATGCAACCCACTAATAATGCGCACTGTATTTTCAGCATAATATCGGTAAAGTTTCCATCCTAGTTCTACGATTTGCAAATCGATAACTGGTTCTTTTGGGTTGTTAAGTATAGCAATTACTTGGGTAAGTCTTGGAAGATAGGCGGACATTTTTGCCTCGGTACCTATTATAAATCCTTCAATCTTGCTTTTTATGCGCTTATTGGCCTCTTGTAGCCCCGTTTTGAAGTAGTGCCTATACTTTTCCTTTGCTTCGTCCGTTATGCCAATTTTAATGGGTGGAAATTCCTCGCATGATGCAACTTTATTTGTATGGTATAGCCTTGTTACTAGGTTTATCCATTCTTGGCACATTGCGCGGCCTTTACTGAATGGGTCCGCTTCGGTGTTTAGTTCAATGTAGTCACTATCCACCATAAGGAAACGCGATGCGAAACCGGACTCGATCTTATCCATTGTGAAGATATTGGCTAATCTGGACGGCTGCGTTCCCATTAAAAGATTGATATTCATGTTTGTCACTACGCGCTCTTTCTCGCGGTCTGCTCTGATTTGCGTGTACCGGCCACCGCTGAATGCTTGTGTGAAGAAACTAATTGAGTCGTTGTTGGATTTGAAGCTACCCGCATTTAGGATTGTTTCGGCTTCATCATGATAAACTCCCATACCCACTGTTTGATCTTGGCAAAGGGCAATGTAACCCTCTGTTGTACCATCAACGGCAAATGGATGGAAGCGTTTAGGACGTAGTTCGCCGAATGGCTGCTTTGTCGCTGCAGCTTCTAGCTTTTTGGCGGTCCAGCGTTCAAGGTCTTTTTTGTATTCTGCGTCCGCTTGGTTCAGTAGTTCCGATAGCGGACCTTCGCACATTGATTTGAACGCGGGTGTTTTACCTACTGATACTGGAGCGATAAGCATACAGAATAAAATGTTTTTGCCTTGACCGTTAAAGTCTGAAACGTATGCATTACCAGCTAGGCTGCTCACAGTCCACAGTCCTGCAGTTGCTAAAAATACTGGATTAAGGGATAATTCATGCGCCACCTCAAATATAGATTTTCTGATGTCTTCGGGGAATATCTCGTAGGGGTATTCAAATGAATTTGTTGCGGTCCTATCCTCTAGCTGCTTAGTGTTGAATTTACGGCAACGGTATGCGCTTTGAACGGCTTTGATGCCCTCTGATTTGAAACCCGCATCCCAAATGTTTTGGGTAAGGTATTCAATACACTTTTCTTTTGTTACACCGTATTCGCAAAATTGGGATGCTATGTTAAAAGTGAACTTATTCCGTTGACCTTCTGTAAATGATGTTGAACGTCTGAAACGTGAAAGTATTTGTATTGCGCGGTCCTCGTCATTGATTGCGTTTATTACTTGGTTTGAATATTCTGTGGACTGCTCAAAATATTCTTCATTGAATAATAGGTTAAACGGTTCAGCAAATTCGTTGACGTATGGTTTCGGGTCATATGATGCAAAGCAGAAACGGCAAACGTCCGCGTCAAGGTCTAGGAACTTGTTGCCGTATTGGTCCGCAAATGTGCGAAGTCTAAGGGTATGTTCTTTTGCGCTTGATGGTGGGATATTGAGCAAAGCCTTGAACCCTGTGCCAGATGGGGAACGCCATGCCGCCACAATGTACGGCAAAGCGGTTATGTCTTTAAATGCATGTTTGTATTCGGCTGCGGTAGGTATTTTGTCAAAGTCTAAAATAGCTAGTCCTGAATGCTCTTGCAGTCCTTGTTCTGATCTGTTGGTAAATACGCCCGCAAATACATATCCGGGTAACTCCTTTTTTATTGCGTCTTTTGTTGCCTTGTCTGTTTCGTTGCGTAGTTTCAGTATAAGGTCATTAGGCTGCGTCAGTTCATCAATGAACTCATGGAAGCTGAATGGCTGCGGTTCGTTAGGCCGGTATAGTTTGGCATATCTGGTGAAATTCATAATAATAAAAAAAAGGGATGAAATGTTGACGGACATTTGCACCCCCTTTTAAAGGATTATTAAACCCATTTCATTCCGTCAAATGTAATGGGATTGCTCATACAAAGTTACTATAATTCCATAACATAATCATAAAAACTAAACCAATCTTCAGGCGTTTTAATCACGCAATATAATGCTCCCGATTTAGTAACATCCCGCTCATATTCTTTTTGATCATCACTCATTTTATCTTTCCCAATTTTCACTTCCACATAAATAGGAATAGGGAACTGGTGGCGGGGGTTATTAACATGACCTTTAATATCGCTTGATCCTTTGCGCCCACTCCCTTTGCGCCATTCAATCCCATTTTCTAGCATTTCCGTTTGACCTGAAAATATATTAAATTTTGGCCTGTATTTCTTAACAGGAACACCCATTGTATTTGTGCGCTCTCCATGATGGCATGACCAGAGTAGGAAATTTACTACCATTTTTGTAAGGCCATTACTTGTAGTAACCTTTGGATAAGGCGGCGGAGCATAGTGTCCGTCTTTCCACGCCTGCGGGTATGTGCGCTCAAAGTTGTATTTGTGCGCGGCGTTGTAGCGTTCTTTGGGTGTCATAGCAGTGTTAGTTGTTTTTTAGATTCAACGCAAGATGCTATGTTCTTTTTAGCAAGGTCAAAGTAAGATTCTTTTAATTCAAACCCTATCCCTCGTCTGCCCATTTTAACCGCTTGGAAAACTTCTGAACCAATACCCATGAATGGTGTTAATACTGTATCGCCTTTATTTGTGTACAAATGAATAGCGCGTTCAATGGTATCAAGTTGTAACGGGCAAATGTGCTTTTCGTCATTTTCATCCCTACCATTGCGATAACCTTGCAAAGTATTGCCGTAGTCAATATCCATCCAAACAGGTGAAGCGTATTTTTGCCATAAGTCCACCGGCAAATCTGTATTAGTTACAGGATTAAGACGCTCACCATCCTTTCTAAAAATCATTAAATAGTCAGGAATACCAACGCGGCTCATGGTGCTATCTTTTTTAATTTGCTTATGCAATAAACCTAATGCTTTTGTTCTTTGCATTTCAACTACAGGATCTTTCCAAATAGTAACGCGGCTATGATAAACAAATCCTTCATTCTGAAACGCCTGTAAGATAAGGCCGCTAAAGTCACGCAACCCGATAAAGCCCTCTTTACCTTTTTGGATAGGTAAGTCCATACAGTGAACGGCAACATTACGCCCGGATTGCAATACCCTGTAAAGTTCGCGCACAAGGAATCCAAACTGCGTCAAGAACTCATTATAGTCCTTACTGTTACCCATATCTTCTAAATGGCTAGAGTAAGTATATAATTCAGCAAAAGGCGGGCTAAAAATAGAAAACCCTACCGATTCATCATTAACACCTTTAATCAATTGCACACAATCCCCTCGCTGGATAAGGTAATGCTCATTGCTTACTGTTTCGGTGTCGTAGTTTGCAGTTGCCATCATGTGGTTGTTTAAGTTGGCGTTAATTGCTTTGCTCATTTCGTCTTGCATAACTTCAAATTGTTTTTGTTTGTTGGCTATTGATTGGCGCACGTTGGCCATTGTGTCTGTTGTTACTAAATATATGTTAACTTCTTTTTCTTGACCAAAACGATACGATCTGCGCATGGCTTGGTAAAGTCCTTCAAAGCTAAAGTCAAGCGAAGCAAATATCTGATTATGGCAGTTTTGGTAGTTCATACCAAATGAAGCGATCTTTGTTTTAGTAATAAGAATGCGGAACTCATTATTTGCAAAACCTAATAACTTACTTTCCTTCCATTCATTACTGTCTGAACCTTTTACTTCTACGGCTTCTGGTAATAGCTTTTTAAGCATTTCCCCTTCTTCGTTCTGCTTTATCCAAATAATGAAGTTATCATCGGGATTAGCATTGATAATATTAACAACTTCATCCAATCGTTCAATCTTAGTAAGTCTTAACTCTTGATTGAAATTAGTAGCTGAAATAATAGCATCGTTAAATAGTTGGCCATTGTCGCGCATTGCGGTGGCTATTTGACGCTCAATAAGGTTAAGTGATGGCAAAGCATATCCTTGCATTTCAAATCCAATATCCTGCGGTTTATTAAGCATTATTGCCCATGTACCAATAAACTGATAAAACAATTTAATAGCATGGCCTTTTAATCGCCATTTAGCAGTTTCGCCGCCATCATGCACAAAGTACATGGCTAACATTTCATTGCGGCTCATAACGTCTAAGAACTCGCTATGGTTGCCAAGTTCCATCGGATCGTTAGGTGATGGGGTTGCAGTACACGCTAATTTATAGGGCGTTTCTTTAAAGTTCTCAATAATTGATTTCTTGGTTGATCCTTCAAAGTTTTTCAGGATTGAAGATTCATCTAACACAATACCAACAAACTGAGAGCAGTCAATATTATCAAGCTGCTCATAGTTTTGAATAGTAATGTTATCCAATGGAATGCCGAAGTGTCCCGCTTCTTGCATTGTTTGAGCGCGTACTGCTAGGGGTGCAAGGATTAGCACTTTGCCGCCTGTTTCAAGTGTTACGCGGTATGCCCATTCAAGCTGCATGAAAGTCTTACCTAATCCGCAATCGGCAAATATTGCATACTTACCCGCCTTTAATGCGCGGCGTACAATAAACGCCTGAAACGGGAATAGCATCGGATTGAGTTCCGTTGCTTCAAATCCTGAATGAATGATAGATTTTTGTTTCGTTTGTAGAAACTCGTTATATTCCATAGTGTTTGTTTTTTTTCAAAGTTAAAGGGCGCAGCTAGTTATTCTTTATAAATTTAAGGGGATAGGCGTTATTCTTACCCAAAACTATCATTTAAAAAATCCTATCCCCTTTTAGTAAGCGCATATCCCCCACTTACAATAGGTGTAATATTTTAGAAAGGCAGATCATCAATAGGCAGATCATCAGAACCATTTGAGGGTGGTTGCGGTGCTTCTTGTTTCTGCTCAGGCTTTTTAAAGTTGCCGATATACTGTTTTGTTGCTTTGGATTCGCGTTCTTCTTTGGTTTGCGATACCTGGATGGAACCAATGTTACCAAATTTTTCTTCATCATTCAGCCAAATAGTAACATTCAGGTACTTTTTGCCGTTTTTTGTAGATTCTACAATTTTGTCTTTTGGAATGTCGCTCAGACAAATAGAGCCATTGAATAATTGTGCCATGTTATTGTCGGTTTATACAGAGCCGATATGTTTTAATTTCTGATTTACCATTTCAAATATCTCTTCTCTAATCTTAGCCGCCACATCCAACGGCAATGAATGACTGATACTACAGATAGACTTGTACAACTGCTGCCGGAACATAGTATCATGCGGCACTATCTCAAGTGCGTTTTTGACTTCGCGTGTAAGGTCGCGGCGGTATGACTGAGCGGTTTCGTAGTGCATTAGTGCCATTTAAAAGGGTTGTATTGAAAACTGATTTCTTTTATAATATCAATAGTAGTGCTTATTAAAGCCGTAAAATAAACATAAATAAAGCCAATAATAAAAGTTAAATAGCTTAATGGATTGTAAGGATTAAGTCTTTTTGTTCCTTCAAGTTCATTATGCTGAGTAATGTGTAATTTTTTCAATAGCTTCTTCATAATGTATATTTTTAATAGTAGTAATTACGTTGTTTGGCTTCTTGCAACTCCCTTTCCTTCTGTTCCCATTTCATCCTATACTCAGGGTCAGCTTCCATGCGCTTGCAGTGTTCGTTATACTCATTACGGCGTTGTTCTGCTGCGCTACGTGCTGATGCTAACGGCTGCGCTTGGTTGAGACCATCTCTGGATATGTCATCGCGGGTGGTTTGGTCTAGGTTCATGTTATTTAAGTTTGATTTTAAAGATTGCAACGGTATAAATAAACCTACAATTAGCAGTAATTAGCAAATCTTCTGCAAGGGCTTTAATCGGTCTTACATTATCAAGTGGAAAAACATCTTTGCCATTTGTATAAACCTCAATAAATCCGCAATAATTATTCATAATGTTTTCTTTTGCCCAAAATGCCCCGCACCATTTACGATGCGAGGCGGGTTTGCTAAAAGAAGTGATTTAACCTAACCAAGTTAATCGTGCTGCCAAACATTGGTCATAAGTTTGCATTGCCTTTAACTGAATCAATAAAAGGCTTTGTTGGATAGGTTCAATTTTTACAAAATTATCTGTCTTAGTAAAATCAGATAGCTTTGTCATTTTCTCAACTAGTTCTGTTTTTTCAGTTTCTAGTCTTTGTTTAAAATCGCTCATGATATAAAGTTTTTTTGCCGCCAAATCCCGCACGGTGGCGGGTTGGCGTTATTGGGGGGAATCTGTGTTACTTACGGTATAAGATGTTGACTACCTACTGCAATGTCCTTGGCTCTTGCGTCTATCCTTCTTGCTTCATCCATCAAACTTTCATAACGCTCATTTCTTTTTTCTACAAGAATTTTTATTAATTCTTTGACTATTTCCACTTGTTCAATGTCACTAAATTGATCAAAAATATTAGATGCCATGTCGTAAGCGGGGGACTTTTTTTCTAATGATTTTTCGTACATATGTTTTGTTTTATTGGTTAACTGTTTCTGTTTCTGGCTTCGGCTCAAACTCCTTACCCTTATCCTTTACCGCCTGCAATACTACATCATTGCCGCGTAATTCAGCACTCATGCCCTTCCATAGTGCGGTTAAGGTAGCTTTATCTTGGCAAGCTGCAATATCTGCCAATGTAGGCGCAATATCTAATGGCTGCTTAACAGGAACTTCAATTCCTTTCTCACACCATTTTCGTATCAATTTGCCTGTTTCAGGTGTAATTAAAAACGGATCCCGGCCTTCAAATAATTCGGTCCTATCCTTTGAAGCAATAGCCAAATGAGTATCTCTGTCAATGGTTAAAG
>ERZ650310.272-NODE-272-length-15832-cov-14.321227_pt1 | contig 15832 bp, 26 predicted proteins | sample MGYA00376246_ERZ650310 | MGnify/ENA primary metagenome ERZ650310 (study PRJEB26733, sample SAMN07839286) | wastewater metagenome | biome: small river; feature: stream; material: water | place: USA: North Carolina | collected 2016-03-01 ...
GTCCAAGAAATATGAGACAAATATTTGAAATAATTTCGTTTAATAATATGATACAATTCTTTAAAATCTTCTTCCGAAGTTTCTTTCTTAAAATATAATTTGATAAGAGGTCTTTTTATAATTCCCTTCTTTGGGTATATTCTTCCATTGTCCATTGTACAAAGTTAGTTGTTTTAAATTTAATTTGCAACAAAATTGTAACAAATTTTTTAATATTTTTGTCACAAATTTGTTTTTTAATAAATATGCTAAAAAATGAGTTCCTCAAAACCAATTTATTTCAAATTTTGACATAACATTTTATGCGTTTATAACTTGTAATAATACGTTTATGTAATTATTACAAATTTCTTTCAAATTAAGGAACTTGTTTTATTTTTTATTAGTTTTAGTCATAAAAACTTATGCGATTAAAGAAACATTGACCAATAAGGGCAATGATGTAACAAACATTTGTAACAAACAAAAATTATTACAAATTAAAAATGTAAACAAAGTGGTAACATAAAATAATTATTACAAATAGTAACAAATAAAAAATATGTTACAAAATTGTAACCCTTCGGGTAATATAAATACAAATTACAAATGTTTGTAACAAACCAAATTTTCGTGAGAAAATTAAATTATTTACAAATTGTTATTTTTGTTACATAAAAAATATTTGTAACAAATTATAAATTTTGACAAAGTACCAAAATAATAACATCTGTTCAGATAAATTTGTAAAATTTTTGATTTTGACATAAATTTGTAATCCTTCGGATTAAATTGTAATAAATGAAAATTTTGGGAATATAATTTATTTTTTAAAGAAACATATAAATCTATTCAGCAAATTTTAACACAAAGTTACACAAATAAAAAATTTGAACAATTTGAACCCCCCTTACCCCCCTTTGCTCACGCCTCATATTTTTCTAAAAATAATTGTTAAAAAATTTGTTTAATAAAAATGTTTCAAATATATTTGCATCATAAACTTAAACAAAATGATAAACAAAGAATTAATGGATTTGCTTTTTGAAGAACAGGAAGCTACAAATAAGAAAAAATTTTGGGTCTTTTTTGCATATTTGAAAAGAACTAAAACAAATAAACTTGGTAAAAAAGATAAGGAGAAATTGGCAAAAATGTTTGATACAAATATTGCATTTATTGACCAAAAAATTGAAGAAATTGCCAAAGAGAAGCAAGACTATTTTAAGAAAATGAATCCGCCAATTGAAAAAATATTTAGAGGGGGATTGAACGCAAAAAGATTTGAAGAACTTTTAGATAAAGAATAAACTTAAACATAAAATAATTATGAACAAAATTGATTATTTGAAACATATTGTTTCAAAATTAACTGAACCAAATAATGAATCAATAAAAATGTCATTAAACAATGTTCATCATAACGGACTATTTTCATTGGTAGTTGATGGAAATGAATTTGGAAAATTGTTAAGAATTTTTATTGCAGATGTGAAATTAAAACCATTTGAGGTTCAATTGCATACACATCGTTATCCGATTATAATCACTTCAATAAAAGGACAAATCAAACAACATATTGCATATCAAGTTAGTGACAAAGAAGCCGAGTCGGTTAATATGAATATGTACAATTACAAATCATTTCTGAATGGTGGTAAAGGGTTGGAATATATTTATGAATCAACTTATAAATTGAATGAATTTTTTATTCCAAATGGTTCATCAATTTATATGGGTACACATGAATTTCATACAATATCTTGTACAAAAGGTTCGATATGGATTGTTGAAGAAAAAGGATTTGAACGAGAACATAGTAAAGTTTTGGGAATTCCATTTGTGACAGATAATTTGTATCAAAAACCCGAAATGTTTCAAATTAATGATAAAATACAAATTGTGTTACGAGAATTGAAACAAATTATTAAAGATTATGAATCTGTATTATAAACACACCAAATTTGACACACATTGCTTTCAAACATTCTTAACAAAGGTTTGTATCAATTTGTAAAAATAATGTCTTAAATTTAAAATAACATGGAAAATAATTTTGAAAAAATATTTGTTAAAGAAAATTTTGAACGAATGTTTGATTTAGTTCGATATGAATCTCCTTTAACTACATTATTTTATAATAAACTCAATGATGAATATTATTTATTTGATTGGTGCAGTCATACGAAAACTCATAACACTTGGATTGTGTTACAAATTGAATTGAACGATTTGTACAAATTTGTAACAAAAGAAATAAGTTTTTTAAAATTACATCATATTTCATCAAATTATGGAGCAATTTGTCAAATTAATTCGGAGCTTGAATATAAATTTGAACAAATTTTGATGTCAAATTTACATAATACATATTTACCAAATGATGAATATATGTTTGATAAAAGCGATTGTCCAAAGTATGATGAATTGTTGGAATTTTTGAAACAAAATTCTATTTATGATAAAACTTTATCAAATGAAATTTAGTCAAATAATTTTAAGAGAAATTTATCGACCAATTGAAATAAAGAAATCTAACCATATTAGACTTTCTGAAATGTTGTTGGAAGATAAATTGCCAACAGATGTTGCTTCAAATATGGTTTTGAAGAAAATTGAAGCAAATCAATTTGAAAAACCTAATCCAAATTCTTTTTCACAAGCATTGAAGAAATCTAAGCATCAAGAAATGCTTACAGATTATTCTCCAGAAGAATTGTCCAAAATGAAATTGTTCAAATTACATGGATATAATATTGGATATGCTTTGAAACAAATGAAAGATGGGACATATTCAGAAATTGTTGCAGTTTTCAATAATGAACCTGATATTAAAGGAATTGGAAAGGCTTTGATAAAATCTGCAATAAAGAATGGTGGCAAAACGCTTGACCATTTTTCGGGGTATTTAGATGATTTTTATAAAAGTCTTGGTTTCGATGAAACGGGTAGAGATAAATTTGATGCACAATATGACCAAGATGGTTCATTTCGTAAAAAATATGGTGAAGCCGATGTTGTTTATCGTCAACATAATGGAAAATCTTAAAAAATATTTAACAAATTTGTTGCAAATATAAAATATTTGTAGTAAATTTGTTTCATAATTGTAAACAAAAAAAATATTTATGACAAACTTCGAAAAAGATGTTTTTAGACAATCTTTAATATTCCACATTCCACATTCAAGCGTACACATTCCTTTTACTAATGGATTTGATTTAGATTTGATACAAAATGAAATTAATTTATTGACAGATTTTGATACGGATTTGATATTTAATGTACCAAACACCAAACAAATTATAACCCCATTTAGTAGAATATTCTGTGATGTGGAACGCCTTCCCGATGAGCAAGAAGTTATGTATCAATTTGGTAGAGGATTTTATTACACCCATACCGATAATGGAGATATATTAAGATATTTTGATAAAGATGTTAAAGAAACTATTTGGGATGAATTTTATGCAAGGCATCATCGACATTTGAATCAAATGATTGAACAATGTTTGGACGAAGTTGGCTTTGCAACAATTATTGATTGTCATTCTTTTTCAAATATTCCATTTAAAACAGATTTGAATCAAAATTTGAACCGTCCCGATATTTGCATTGGCACAAATTCGTCAACACCATCTTGGTTACTAAATATGGTTGAATCATTTTTTAGACTAAATTCATACACAATTGGAATAAATTTTCCATATAGTGGAACAATTGTTCCAAAATCTTATGAAAATTTGTCAACTGTTAATTCAATAATGATTGAAATAAATCGAGATTTGTATATGGAAAATGGAGTTTCGGTAAAAAGTTTGGTACAAAAACTTAATTCCGAAATTATTGAAATATTTTCATAAAATTTGAACCAAATTTGTTAAAAATATGTATTGATTTAAACAAATAATATAACTAAAATGGAAAATATTACAACAAAAGATGCTGTTGATAAAATTTGTGAAGAATTAAAAGCCGACGATGGATATTTTATTGCTTGGCGAGCAAATATTGCAATGGCATTTGTTGATAACTTTCGTTGGGAAATGGAAAAATTTCCAAATAAAGATGATTTTTATCAATATGTTTTTGAAGGAGATGGTTTACTCAATATCTCAAATACATCTGCAATTAATTTTTTAAATCTTTTAACATACACTCGTAACAATGAACATGAATAGAGAACAGTTTTATTATTGTTTTAAAAAATAAAATTTGAACCAAATTTGTGACAAAATTGTTCTAATATTTGAAACAAATTTTGTCACAAATGTCTTTAACATTACGAGATTATCAAGAATATGCTGTCAACGAAGGTGTTGCATATTTTAAAAATAAAAAAGAAAAAAAGAATAAAATAATATGCAGTCCATGTGGAAGTGGTAAATCTATAATAATTGGTGCTATTGCAAATTCTTTAGATAACGTATTAGTTTTTCAGCCATCAGTTGAACTATTGAAACAAAATTATTCCAAATTTACAATGTTTGGTGGAAAAGCTACAATATATTCATCATCTGCTAAAGAAAAGAATATTTCAAATAAATGCTTTGTAACAGTTGGGAGCATTAAAAATTTGGCAAAAGAATTTAAAGAACTTGGTGTTAAAAATATTTTAATGGACGAAGCCCATTTGTTTTCAGATAGTGATACAGGAATGTTCAAAAAATTTGTCAAAGAACTTGGTGTAGGTGTTAAAATTTTAGGATTTACTGCAACTCCTTTCAAATTAAAAACAGTAAGTGGACAAACTTTTTATGACAATTATTCCGAAATTCGTCTCTTACCAAGAATGTCTCCAAAACTTTTTAGCGATTTTTTAATAAACATTCCAAATTCTTACATACATTCTCAAAAATATTGGAAAAATATATGTTACGAATCTCGTAATATATCATCCAAAGGTTTGAAACTAAATTCAACAGGTTCGGATTATACGGAAGAATCATTACAACGTTGGTACGAAGGTAATGAATTAGATGAAAAGATTATTTCAGAACTTCGTACACAAATTTTTGAAAATAATAAATCATCAATTTTGGTATTTGTACCAAATATTGCCAAAGCAAATGAGTTAAATAAAATTTGTAAAGAAAAATTGAACAAAAAATCATTTGTAATAACATCCGAAACAAATTCAAAAGAACGTAAAGATATTTTAGAAAATTTTGTAAACAAAAATGTTTCAGATGTTCAGATTTTATTTAGTGTTGCCACACTTTTGGTAGGATTTGATGCACCAAATATTGATTGTCTCATAAATTCAAGAGCAACAAATTCTTTGGCTATATGGCTTCAAATGTTAGGGAGAGCAGTTCGTATGAGTGATGTTGTTAACGAAGCTCTCGTGGTAGATTTCACACAAAATTTGACAAAGTTTGGACAAATTGAAGAAATAGATGTTCAATATATTGATGGATATGGTTGGGCATTATGTAGAAATTCTACGGGACAAATTTTGAACAATGTTCGTTTGGACGAAGGATATGAAAAAGTATATAAACATCAACTTTGTAAAGGAATTGTACCAAATCAATCTGTAATAAGTTTGATGCCTTTGGGAGAATTTGAAGGAGAACCAATAAATTCGGAAAAAATTGGTACAAAATATTTGGAATTTTGTTTGAAAAATGTTAAATTTAATGGAATTTTGGGCAAAGTGAATAAAACGATTATTGAAAAAGAATTAATTCGTAGGAAAAATTTGTAAATTTGTTAGGAATTGTAAAAAATTCGTAATAAATTTGTGAACAAAATTTTAATCAAAAACAAAATAATTATGACAAAATTTGAACAATATTTAATTGATACAGGATTTGTAACAAATTTTGATACAAATAAATTTAAACAATATTCATCACTTGGAACTATTTGTAACAAATTTGTTAAAGATGATATGATTATTGAATATGGTTTGGGACAAAATGGCTATACGCCTTATATACTTTATCCAAATTTTGATACAAAAATTGTGAGAAAATTTTCCGATGGCATTTCAACATTTGAAGATAATTCTTTAGCAATTTCGAGACAATTAGTTGAATCAACATTTGACCCAAAATATATTGTCGAACATATATTTGACGAAAATTTTTGTTTTAATATTGATTTAAGTGAATCTGAATCATTTATAAATTACACAACATTTGAATATTTTGAATCAATGTTTGATAAAAAATAAATTAAAAATAATTATGGACTTAGTTAAATGTGTTGTAAAATATGTGACAAATGATTTACCAATTGTTATTCCTTTGATAGACCATCCACACAGTGATAAAGAAAATGGTCAACCCGAAGTTCATTATCATATTGATACAAAATATATTGGGTGTCAAAACCATCTACGAAATTACAAAATTTGCACATTCGAAGATTTGGACGAAATTCGTTTCGATTTGAACAATATTTTTAAAACAATTCCTTTGAGAAAAAGACATTTGCATCAAATTATGTCAACAAATCCCGAATTAATAAAAAATTCTAAATTGAAACATAAATGTATCAAAAATGGTAAATGTCCACATAGAGGAATGGATTTGTCAAAAAATAAACCAAATAAAAATGGTGAAATTATTTGCCCATTACATTCATTAAAATTTGATGCAATTTCTAAAAAATTAATTGAAAAATAATTCACAAAATATTTGGAACATAAAAATATTTGAATTAAATTTGTTTCATAATTGGAAACATAGCAAAGATGGTCTATGCGGAGGACTGAAAATCCTTAGATGTTGGTTCGATACCAACTGTTTCCACAGATGCAGTTCAACCCTTGCTCGCTGACCGAGATTGTGGTAAAGTCCCAATGAAGTGGTTCGAATCCACTTTTATGAAAATAAAATGGACAGATGGGAGGTCAATTACCCAAATTCATTTGTATCAAAAATTTGATACAAATGAATTTGAAACAGAGCCTTTAGTTTAATGGCAAAACACCGAACTCATAATTCGACATTGATTGTTCGATTCAATCATGGCTCACTAAATTAAACAAATAAAGTTATGATAAATTTTATAGAACGGTGTGAAAATCATTAAAAAAGTATTATTAGAAAATGGTTTCAGTTATATCAAAAGTGATACAAATGAATTACCATATTTTGTCAAAAATAATTGTAAAATATATTTTAGCGAATATGATATAAATAACTTTTATTTACCAATTTTAACAAATAATTTTGTGCAACTATTTTGGACAAACAATTTTGAAGCAATTTTAATACATTATGAAAAACAGACTTCCAAGAAAAATTAAAAAACAAATTCCCAAAAATACGCCATATTGTTACACATATAATGGGAAATCGGGAACAACATTTAATGAAGAATATCAAACAAATGTATCATGGTATGGAACAAAATCTTGTCCATTATCATTTACAAATAAACTTGGATACAACGATTGTAGATATTTAGTCAAAACTTTTGGTAAATTAAATGGAGAATTGGGTGAAGATAATGATGATTTAGACTTTTGTTTAGATGATTGTTGCAAATCATGTGGGTTTAGTGAAGGAAAATATAAATAAAATAGACATGACAAGAAAATATTTTGGATATGCCGAAATTCGTAAAAAAATTTTTAGACCATTTTTAGAAGATTGTGAAGATAGTACGGGAAAATTTGTTACAAATAAACAACTTTTGAACAAAGTTTTTGATGATTTTTTATATTTGATTAAAAAATTTGATAGTAAACAAATTAATAAAAAAAAAATGAAACAAACCCTTGAACAAATTTTGCAACAAGATTGTACTAATTTTGTAAAAATTGAAAAATTAAATGAATATAATAAACAAAATTGTTTAGATTTTTTATATTTTTTACATGAAAATGATTTAAGAATGTTTAGTCCAACTGAATTTTTTGATATTTATGATAATCATCGTAGATATGATGTAGAGACTTTATACAAATCTTTTGCAAACTGTGACAGATATTTATAACAAAAAAATGAAAAAATTTGCATTAATTTTTGTGACAATGTTTGTCACAATTTCTTGTACAGATGTTGATTCTGCTACAAAAACTTTGAAACAAAATAATTACAAACCATTGGACGTTGGTGGATATGGATTTTTTTCGGCATCTTCCAATGAAACATTTGCTACAAAATTTGTTGCAATTTCGCCAAGTGGTGACACTGTGAAAGGAGTTGTTACGAAACGTTTGTTAGGAACTTCAACAATTCGTTTGGATTAAAATTATGAAAAAATGGACTAAATTGGAATGTGACACATTAATGCAAATGGTTTGGAATCAAAATTGTGACACATTTTTGCAAGAAATAGAACACGCTTATGAAAATGTTTATGCGGATTGGAGTGGAAATAATTTCCCAAAAAGAAGTTTAAAAGCGTGTATATCAAAAGTTTACAAACTTAATAGAGAACAAAATATTTTATGAAAAATTATGAATAAGAATTTTAACAAAGAAAATGTTGATATGTTAAATGAACGTCAACGTTTGAAACATTTTCATCCATACACTTGCGATGGACATAATATACCCGAATGTAAGCGAGAATTGGCATTTGCTAAACGCAATGATGGATTTGTTGTAGAATTCTCTGATGAAAATGAAGGTGTTTTAATTGCAACAGAAAATGGATGGATTTGTCCATGTGGTAAATACACACAAGATTGGTTTTAAAATTTGTTTCATATTTATTGTAAAGAAGTTTGTTACAAATGAATTTGCATAATAAATGAAAATAAATTTTAGTGAAATTTTGAGGGAAGCATTATTAAACGAAGCCTTAAATTGGGCTAATGCGAAATCTGCACCAACATATGAGACAGGTAATAATGAAAAGAAGAATTTCGATATTTTGAAGAAAAGTATTGAAACACTTTCTGCAATTGATTGTTATTATAAAAATGCTTGGGTAAATGGTGAAAAAGTAAAATATTTCCGAAGAAATTTTGAACCATTTATGTTGTTAAAGAACCATAAGGGACATATTTTAGTATTAGGATATTTTACAAACGGTTATACACAATGGAATCAGCCTATTAAATTTCGAACATATTTAATTTCTCAGTTCAGACAAATACGAATTGTTCCAAGAAAAACTCGTATAGCCCGTCCAGAATTTGACCCATCTGGCTTCAAAAATATGGAGGTGCTTGTGAATATTATGACGTATGCTAAAATAAAGAATCCAAAAAATAAAAAAATTGTTTCAAACGTTCCAAAAAATAAAGATAATACACCGAACGATTTGAATACTAAAGAAAAAGTTAAGTATCAAGAACCTGATAAAGAACAAGCCAATGGTGCGTTTGAAGACGAAATTGATGATGATTTAACAAAAGATTAACCATTGTTTATATGGTTTTTTGTATATTTATTACAAATAGTTCGCAATTTTTAACTGCGAACTATTTTTTTTTTGTTTTTTGCTATTTATTGATATACAAAAAACAAAAAACAAACAATGAAAGCAGAAATCAAATTTCTCCAATTAGACTATTCGGTTGAATCGTCAACAAATCCCAAAGAAGATAGAATAGGATATTTATACATTCATAAACGTTTAGATACAGGTCATCCATTTTATGTTGGTATATCATGTGATAAAAATTTTAGCAGAGCGAAAGATATACATGGACGGAATAAACTTTGGAAAAATATTGTAAAAAAATGTAATTATAGAATTGAAATACTTTTTCAAAATATTCCAATTAATATACTTTTACAAAAAGAAACTGAGTTCATTAAAATATATGGTAGAATAGATATTAAAACAGGTATTTTATCGAATTTGAGCAATGGTGGTGAGACACGTAATGATTTTAGTCCAACCGAACAAACTCGTAGAAAAATTAAAATTACTCATATAAAAAGTCGAATTGTACAATTAAATAGAAATAATGAAATTTTATATATTTGGAATAATTCAATTGACCCCGAAAAATTTAATTATATATCTTCAACAATTATAAAATGTTGTAAAAATAATATTGTACACGGAAATAGTTATTGGAAATATTATGACGACATTGATTGGAATAACCATACAAATGATTATAGTACATTAACTCCAATATATAATAAATATAATGAGAAAGACCAAATATTGCAAATAGATTCTACCGATAATATAATTCAAGTATATACGTCTTTTTCTGATATAGTGTCATTAGGATTTGCAAGTTCACCATTGAAAAATGTATTAAATGGTGTATATAAATCAACTGGTGGATACTCATTCAAATATTATAATAAAGACCTTCATAATATATCGCATATAGATAGGAATATAAATTTTCCACCAAAATTGCAAAATATAATCAAACGAATTGTTAAATGCGATATTAATGGAAATGTCGTAAAACATTATATAACACTAAAAACTGCAATTGACTGTGGGGATATTTCACGAGGTAAACTTACATATAATTTAAGATGTGGTACATTATGTGACAACCATTATTGGCAATATTATGATAAAAATATACATGGTAATATAATATTCAAAGAACCTGATATTGAAGATAATAATAAAATATGTCAAATCGGACGTGGGGGATTTATTATAAATATTTTTGATAATATTTACCATTTACATCAATTGAATTATAATATAGATGTCATATTGAGTAAAATAAAACAATTTAATAGTTATAAAACACATCAATTCGAGTGGAAATACTATGATGCGTCATGTGACTTAACTAACTGTGAATATAAATATTTTAAATGTATCAATATAAATAAAAAACCAATTATTCATTTCAACAAAAAAGGAAAATTCGTAAAATTATACGAAGGCTCTGCCGACGTAGATAAAACAAAATTTAATCGAAAATGTGTATCAAATTGTTGCACAGGTAAATCATTACATCACAACAATCACAAATTCCAATTTCTAAAAGACTATCTCAAAGAAAACCCAAACTTTGTACCAAACACTCCAAATGATATAAATATTTATGAAAATTTCATATTCAATGAAAAGCATAAAATCCCAAGATGATTTGACACAAAATTAATAAAAAATTCGTAACAAACATTTGTTACGAATTTTTTATTTCAAATAATTGAACCAATTTGTTAAAAAATTTGTCATATATTTGTAACCAAACCTTTATAACAAAATAATGGACTTAAAATTCAGAAGAGGATATGTGAAAATTCCTAACATAATGTTTGATGAATTACAAGATGATTCAGAATACGGAAAAATGTTTTTTACAAATTTCTTTGTGTGTAACATACATTACACATTTGATTACATAATTCTTGGATGCAAATCTAAATATTTTGATGAAGTTGAAGATGGATTAAAAGTCCCATATTACGAATTAAATTTCGAACAAACTTCGGAACAACAAATTCCTGTTGTAGAAAGTGTAAAAAAACTTGATTTATTCTTTTTATGACAAAATGTCACAAATTTTTGTAACAAATTTCTTTGAAACAAACATTTTGTCACATAAAATTTGTAAAAAACGTTTGGCACAAACTTTGTTTCAAATAATTTGTAATAAAAATTTTAAACATAAAACATAATAAACAAATGAAATTATCAACATTACCATTGGATAAAACATTTTATAAAAAATTTGACCCATTATTTGACCCATTCTTTTTTGAAGGAGACATTTTTCAACCAAAATTGAAAGATGGTACACAATTTTTGAAAGAAACTTTGGACAGAATGGAAAAATATTCTCCAACATATTTTGTAAGGTATTTGGAAAAATTTGCCCAAATTGATTTACTTCTTCCATATATTGGTAAAGATGATGTTAAGATTGAATTATATAAAAATGAATTAACGGTTTCATATGAATGTGTGACAAAAGAATCATTACCATTTGCACCGAAATCTTTTGAAAAAACTTTTTTAATTGATAGTGAAAAATATGATTTAGACAAAATTTCAACATATTTTGAGAGAGGTGTTTTGTCAATTTATATTCATGGCATTGAAAAAATTGAACCAAAATTTGAGAAAAAAACTATTAAAATTTCTTAAACAAATTGCTTAGTAAATAATTCTACACAAAAATGTCACAATATTTTAAAAAATTTGTGACATTTTTTTTTTTGTTTATTCAAAAATTTGTTTTATATTTGTGAAGAAAATAAATAAAACAAAAATAATTATGACATATATTTTAGAAAATAAAAACGTTCATTATTTAACACTTGATTCGGGACTAACTGTTGTCAAAGAAGGATTGTGTATGGACAATGATTGGACAAATTGTGAAAATGCTACAATTTATGTGGATGGTTCTTTACGAATTGAATCAAACGATTTTTACAAACAGTGTACAGCACATGATTTGTGTTATATGTCACATCATGGTGAAAAACACGTTTCGGTAGAATGGTGGAAATCTTGTTATCCAAATTGGGCATTTGACCCAAAAGATGTTAAAATTGGAACACATAGTGAATATATTTTATTCAAATTTTTTAATTCAAATAAAGAATATGAATATTTAGAATTTGATACAAAAGTTAGAAAAAATTTGAATCAAAAATTCATGGAAACATCTAATTGGAAATTAATTTTGTAACAAATCATGGAAGAAAACTATATTAACAAATTAATAGAACAAACGAAACTTGCAACAAGTTTGGAACATTTGTGTCCTAAGCAATTGTTTTATATCAACGGAATAGATATTTTTGTTGCAAAATTTGAAGCAATTGTTCCATTTTGTACATCAAAAATTGTATTCACCAATTCAAAATTTACGGTTTTATATAAATTTGATGATGATATTCATTTTAATGGACTTATATCATTTAAAAATAATGAATATATTTTTGAACAATATTCGGGACATTTGAATTTAGAAATGTTTGATTCATATGAAGATGCTGTGTCATTTTTGAAAGATGATATTGAATTAGATATTTCAAATAATTTGATTAAAATAAACGAACTTCGTAAAGAAAATGATATTTTAAATGGACGTTTGAATCGAATTATTAAAAATAGTAACGAATATTTAAACAAATAACATGACGCAAATAATTTTAATAATATCACTTGTAACAATTTGTTTGACAATATATGTCACATATATTTGTTACAAAATTTTTGACAAATATGTTATGAATTTAAAAAATATTGTTATAAATTTGTCACAGCAAAATAAAAATTTGAATGAAAAAATTTTTGCTTTAAACAATTATTGGCAGGAACATTCACAAGCACGTGAACAAGATTTTGTTAAAAAATTGAGACTATTTGAAATAAACGATGATAAGAAAATTTTGGTACATAATTTTGATAACAATTTTTTAACATTACCTTGTTATGTTAGACAAATAGGTTTTAATGAATACAAAAATAGAAGCATTGATATGCACTTTGAAAAACAAACTTTGAAATATCATCTGAATATTACACAAATTGATAACAAATATATTGAACAAATTTTGTCACAACATTTGGCAGATTATTTGGTAAAAGAAAAATTTGTAAAAGGGAAATATTTTGTTGAAAATGATGTGGTAAAATTTTATGTTCAAATTTTGAATCAAGTTAAATAAAAATTTTAAACAAATAACAAAAATAAAGACATGAATTTAACAGAATTTTCAGTAGGAACAATTGTTGTAAAAACCAAACCGAGATTGTTTCAACAAATTATTAACGAAGCTATTTTTCAAACACGTGTTATAGACAATTCTAAAGATATGTCTTATATTGGAGAGATTTATAAAATTATGGGATTTGGTAACAATTTTGCTTATGTCAAACTATTAACCAAATATTCTTGGAAAAAAAGTGCGCCAAATAAATTGGAACAAATTAATTGTAATGAATTTGGTGAAGGTTGGGAGGAATTGGTTATTCCCGAAGGACTAACTTTGGAACAAATTTGTATCAAATAATTTGTGCCATATATTGCACTTTTAATATAAAAATAACATAATTATGACACAAATATTGACAAATGTGCAACATATGGCACAATTTGATAGAGAAATTATCAAAAAATATATACAATTTCCATTAAATTTTGATGGAATGTGTTATTGTTTTGATGCAAAAAATGACATGATTGCACAAAGATTTCCAAGTTGTACAAGAGAAATGTTTCAAGATTTTGTAAATTGTGTTAATGACACATTTTATGACACATATTTGGAAAATTTTTGTGACAATGATGTTCAAAATTTGTTTCAATATGATGAAAAACATGGTGAAATTTGTTACAATTTTGTTCCAATTATTGATATTAGGGGATGGGGTTGGATACAATATTTACCAAACGCTGAAAATATTTATACAAATATGGGAAAATTTTTAACATTTTGTTGCAATTATAAAAAAATAAATGTAAATTTGTTAGACTAAAATTTTAAACAAAATAATTATGACAGAAGATGATTTGGACGAATTATTGATTATGAATCATTATGTCCAAGAAAAATTAGACCAATTTGAAATAGATAAAAAATATCTTAAAAAGAAATTATTATCAGAAATTAATAAAAATAGATATTTTGATAATTTAACTACACATTGGTTTCATTATTCTCGAAATAGAGAATTTGATGGAAATTTGAAAGAAACCTTTGAAAATAACTTAAACAATCTTGTTAAAAATTATGAAAAACTTTCTTCCGATAATTTTTAACATTTAATTTAAACAAAATTAATGACATGGAACAAATTGATTTAACCCTTAGAAATATTTGTAACAAATTTTTTGAATATGGAGCAATTCGTCAAAATATCGATGAAGATTTTGAACAAAGATATTTGAATGAAAAGTTTGACCCAATGGGATATTTGTATCAAATTGAATTGACAGTTGAAAATCATATTTCCGAAAAAATTGATACAAATGTTTATAAAAATATTTTGTACAAATCATATAGTGACGCAGAAATTGACAAAGAATGTTTAGAAAAATTGATAGAGTTTGGAAAAAGATTTGTTAAAGACAATTTTGAACAACATGATACACTTATTGATGAATACCTATTGGGCAAAATTTTGACAAATGATGAACATGATTTTATGCACGATTATGAATATTTTTTAGAGTTGTCTAAAATAATTGGTGTAGAAATTTCTCAATTAATGATAACAAATTGTGACATAGAATTGAAACAAATTTGTGATAAATATGAGTTAGATGTGAGCGATTTTGTTACAATTCATTTGGAATAATTTTGTTACAAATTGTATATTTATTATAAAAAAATAGATGAAAAATGTTGCTCCAAATAGAATATTGACAATTGGTGATTTATCCAATGATTTTTTTGAAATAAATATTGATAATGATAGACAAATTGAATTAAAACATATATCAAGTTCTAATACAAATATTAATGGAAATGGATTTGTTAAAAGTACAGGAGGTTCATTAACATATGTAACAGGGTCTTCGTCACAATTTATTAAAGCAAATGGTTCGTTAGATTCTAACACATATTTGACAGGAATAAATTCGTCACAAATCACTTCTGCATTAGGATTTACACCATATGATTCAAGTAATCCAAGTGGGTTTGTAGGAATAAGTGCTTTATCAAGTTATTTGACAAAAGTTTCTGCATCAAGTTTATACCAACCTATTGGAAATTATTTGTTATCAATAAGTTCGTCACAAATTGTGACAGCTTTGGGATATACACCATATAATGCAACAAATCCAAATGGATTTCTCACATCTGTTCCTGCACAATCGTTTGCAAGTATCACAGGCAAACCAACAACATTAAGTGGTTATGGAATAACAGATGCTTACCCATTAACAGGAAATCCAAGCGGATTTCTTACAAGTGGGTCTTTGACAACCTATGCACCAATTTTTAATCCAATTTTTAGTGGAAGTGTAACAAATAATGGAATTTCA
>ERZ650310.273-NODE-273-length-15828-cov-16.448805_pt1 | contig 15828 bp, 39 predicted proteins | sample MGYA00376246_ERZ650310 | MGnify/ENA primary metagenome ERZ650310 (study PRJEB26733, sample SAMN07839286) | wastewater metagenome | biome: small river; feature: stream; material: water | place: USA: North Carolina | collected 2016-03-01 ...
ATGCAGATTTTGGAACTTTATTGTTCTTCCAAAGGTTATGATTATGAATTGATTTTGAAAATTTTAAACAAATAATTTTATGAGATTTATTACAATTTTTTGTGCGTTTGTGATTGCTTCTGCAATTTGTCCAAACTTTTTATCACATAACACTGATTACACCAATAAAGTTATTGCTGTAATTATGAGTGTCTCTATCGCATTTGATATTATTGAATTTTTTAATAAAACTTTTAACAGAAAATAATAACATGAAAAATGTAATTACAGAATATTTCGAAAACATTTCGGATAGTGATTTGAAATCTGCTATAATTGAAATTAGATATTCAGATGATTCGGGATATATTGGTGACATTGTTAGAGGTCATGCTAAGAAAATTAGTGAATTAACCAATAATGTTCAAACAACACTTGATTTAACAATGGCTCAAATCAATTTAATGAAACAAGCATCTTACAGATGGATTAACACATTTTAAACAAATAATTTTATGAAAACTTATAACATGGATATAACATATTTTGATGGATGTGAATGGAAATATGTTACAAAAACTATTGTTGCAACAACGATGATACAATTAATTAAAACATTCATATCGGAAACGCATTGTTTACACGAAAATTCTTTCACAAAATCTCGAAAAGAAATTATTAAAGAACTTTGGAATTATTCAAAAAAGTTTATAACACAGGAAGAATTGACATTTCCAATTGTAACAATTAATTACATTAACTAAAAATTATTATGGATAAATATAAATTTATACATAATAATACAAATTATGTGACAAAAAACTGATAAAGATGAAAGATTATTCTTAACAAAATCCCAATTAATTAAGCGAGAAGGATGGAGCGAAGCCTGTATCAAATTATTCAATCTCATTCACGATAAAGAAGCGACAAATCATGTGTTTAAATCTACATCACCTATTAAATTGTATCTTTTAGAAAAAATTCACCAAATTGAAACTTTAGACCAATTTGTTGAATTTAAAACAAAAAATTTAATACGAAGTAATATAAGATTAAAAGTTGCGGAAGCTAAACGAAATGAGTTGTTGACATATATTAATAATTTGAAAATAATCGTTCCAAATTTTGAAAAAGATGTTTTGATAAAAATTTCTTGCAAACATTACAACAAACATAAGCAAGAAATTATGTTTGAACAAGGAGAATATTTTGAATACATTCCTGCGACAAATGATTCGGACATGGAATTTTTGTCACGAATTTGTACAAATTTTTTGAGACATAATATGTCAAATTATGAACATGAATTATCAAAATTATTTGGAAAAGTTGGTAAAAATGAAGCATATCATTTATTGAAATTTAAAATAAATTCAGCAATTTTTGCTAAATATGATTGGATAAAATTTGAAGAATATTAAATTAATTTTATGAAACGAATATCTAAGCAAAATATTGAACACAAATATTTTCTCAAACTCATTCGAGAAAGAGACAAACTTTGGAAACAAAAACGTTCCATGCCTTTTGTAGAAGTTGAACCATTTCAACGTGGTTGGATATGTGATGTTAGAATTAAGCCACAATATTTGTCACAAGATGGATTAAAATTTGCAATTGATATTGGATATAGACCAAAACAAATTCATTCCTTAAAAGACGTTAAAAACATTCGTAAAGGAATGGAACAAATTCGTGTTGGAAAAAATGTAACAAATTATTATCCCGAAGCTGTTAAAATTAAACCCAAACAATTTGAAACATTTGATAAAAATGTTAAACAATATTTTGTGAAACAAATTTGTGACAAAACTTTGAAAGAATATTACACAATATTTGTATCAAAACGTTGGCTCACATTACGTGTTAAACCAAATATTTTTACACGTGTGCAACAAATTGACCCAAATATTGAATCAAGATTGCAAGAAATTGATGAAATTTTGACACAAAATATTTATTGGGAAAAATTTGGTAAAAGTGGCGGATGGAGAGAATATAACATAAATTTGCGACAAGATTTTAAACGACAATTAAAAAAATTTAATTTGGGAATTATTGATAATATTGAAAATGTTAATTACAAACTTGGATATAGCTAACAAATTATTCAAAAAATATTTACAAACATTTGCAATTGTAAAATATTTGAATTAAATTTGTAACAGAAAATTAATTAATAACATTTTAAACAAAAATATTTATGAAAATTGTAAAAAAATATGTAGCAATTCAAATTGATAAATCAAAAATTGACGACAAACTTGTTCCAAATTTTAAACATGGTGATTACAAATATTATGATGATTATATTCAAACACTATTTGATACAGAAGATGAAGCAATAAAGTGGGCATATGATGAAAATGAATGGGGTAATTGGATGATTGTTCCTGTAATAAAATTTGACAATTTTTAAACAAAAATATTTATGAAAACACTGCATTTAATTTGCATATCACTATTATTAATTGGAATAATTATATCAAAATTTGTTACACATAATGATATATTATATCAAATGTTTTCTTTTTCATTTGGAATATGGTCTTTATCAATTGTTGTCACATTTTGTGGAACACATTTTGACAAATTTATTGAACAAACATTTCCGACAAAAGAAGTTTCAATTGAAACAAATTTGTCACAAACTTATTCTTTTGGTGATTTTTTAGAAATGTCTTCCAAAGAATTATATGATGAATTTTTCGATGCTTGTTTCAAACTTGACTATTATTCTTATGAATCATATAAAAAATATTTTGATAATAATATTTCACATTTTAATAATTTATTAAAAAATGAACTCAAACTTAGAAAATAAAATGATTCAAATTTCGTTACATGATTTGGAAAAACTTTGTTACGAATTCTTTAAAGATGGTTTCACAATATGTAAACAAAATGATTCAAATGGTTTGGAACAAGATTTCAATGATGTGAAACAATTTAATTATCTCAAATACAATATTTTAACAATATTAAAATGAACATAAAACAAAATAAATTTGAATCAATTTGTAAAGAATTTTACAAACTTGGTTATTGGGATGCCGAAGAAATCGATAATGCCACTCGTCACGGAGATTCGGAACAAGAATTTGATATTATGTTTAATGATAATAAACATAGAGTTTTGGACTATATTCAATCAAATAGCTGTTACATAATTCCCAAAGAACTTTTGGATGAAATTTTGTCACAAGCTATTGTCGAACGAAATAATTGGGAATTCCCGAATGAAATGTTCATTGAAGCAGACACTTGTGTTGAAGTTGTTGAATATATTGTTCAGCATTCAGAATTAATTTAAAACAAAAATATATGAAAAATAGTGCAAAAATACATGAAACCGTTTTGAAATCGGGTGAAGTTGCAAAAATTAGCATTTTTACTCCACACGAAGTTATCAACCAAATACAATCAGGTAAAAGATATTTTTTCAGAATTGTAGGTAAAGGTGTAAAAGGTAGAGAATATTATTTTACAATTAATCCATTAATCAATTAAGAGCGTGGGTAATTTTTTATTTTCTTTTTTACTTCCACAAAAGTTAAATCGGAGAATGAATGCAGTGCTTGCGTATTTTATTATTAATCAAATAAAAATTAAAAAAATGAGAATTTTATTTATTAATGGCAGTGATGATTATCACTTTTTAATGTTTGAACAAAGTAAATATTCAGTTGATGAAATTGTAAAACTTTGTGAAAATTCAGAAACGAAACAAATAAGTATTGATGAAGATGAAACTTTTTTCGATGCTGAATTATTGGAATTTGGTGAAGTTGATAAAAAGTTTATTGATTTTATTAAATCAAAACAGGATTACGATGATGCTAAGCATAGCAATTGGATTGTCATTGATTAATTACGCATAACGTATCGGTGCTATACGATGTGGCGGATTTTCAGCAGAAAGCCCAATACGAAGCATCAAAGTTGAATTTAAAACAAATGTTTAATCGAAGCACGTCCGCCAAAATTTCATTAACAAACTGTTCTATGCAATTATTTTATCACTCGCAAGTTGTTGGTTGTCAGATACTTAGAAATAAATTAAATTATTTAGTAAAATAATCTCTAAATAATTATGATGTTAGGAATTTTATATCTAACTTTGTTTCAACAATAAGGGAAATGAATCTATTTTGAAAACAAACAAGATGATAAAAACTATAATATTATTTTCAACATTATTTGTATCAAATTTGAGACAAATTAATACAAATGTTCGTGACATAATTTATTCATCACATATACCAAACGATTCTAAGAAATTATTTCTCGCTATTACAATTCGTGAAACAAATCATACAAACGAACGTGCAATTTTGTTAAACAATTATTCGGGATTTCGTGAATCATATTGTGTCAATAAACGTAAACACATTTTTAAATACAGACTCAAACGTTTCAAAAATTTGAACCAATATATGTGTTTCACCGAAGGTTGGTTCAAACGTAAACATATTCGTAACAGAGATTTGTTATTAAAATATGTTAAAGATGGAAAATATGCACATCTGCCTAAAAAAGATTTGAAAAAATATGTAAGAGATATTGTTAATATTGAAAAAAGTTTGTAAATTTGTAACAGAAAATTAATCGAGAACATTTAAAAAACATAATAAAATGAAATATTCCTTATTAGAAACTATTGTTACAAATTATGCTGACATTTATGAAGAAGATGCTAAAAATGGCGGCAGTTGGTCGGATGGTGGTAAATCCGCAATTTTATCTAAATTAAATAAATTTAAACAAAGTCTTATTGTAAAATATGATTTAAAACCGTCTGAGTATGCTCAATTAAATGATGTGGAAGTTGGAGAACCAAAAGATTTCTATAACGAAATATATGATTATAAACAGATGTTAAAATAAAGATTGGGATATTTTAAAAATGTGTAGCAAATTTTTGTTACACATTTTTTTTGATTAAAATCGTATTTATAATTAAAAACTCAAAGGTCTTTAATAAAATATTCATTTTTATACAGAAGTTCTTCAAATGATGTATGACAAACAATTTGATACAAGTATCAAATGTTAATACATCTCAATCTGCAACAGGTGGTTCGGGAATAACTGCTGTAACAAATCCATCCGTTGCAATCACTTCGGGAAGTAGAATTGGATTTTTAACATTTGGTGGTGCTATTAATAATAGTGGTTCAACAGTTAATTCGGTTGCTTTAGAATCATTTGCTACACAAAATTTTACTTCAGGAAGTGTTGGTTCTAATTTGATAATTTCTGTTACAAAAAAATGGTACAGGAATTCGTAGTAAAGTTGTAGAATTTGATTCAAATGGTGGTGTGAATATTACTGCAAGTGTGGGAATAGGTTTAGGAAGTAACCCTACTTCAAAATTACATATAGATGGTTCGCAAGCAGGAACATTATTATCTGTTTCAACTAATACAACGTTAGGAGAACAAAGATTTATTATTGTAACAAGTGGTGTAGCAATTACTTTACCAATTGCATCAACTTGTAGTGGAAGATTTTACACAATTAATGTAAGGTCAGCAGGTGTAACAATTAGTTCATATTTTGACCTAACAGGAACAGCCCAAACGACATTAATGATTGGTACAAGTGTTGTGCTAATAAGTGATGGTACAAACTGGCAAAGAGTTGAATAAGAATTTGTTCCAAACTATTTGTTCCAAAATAAAAAAATGTGTTACAAATTTTTGTAACACATTTTTTGTTTCAAACATTTATAACAAACTTTCTGTTACAAATTTAATTCAAATATTTTACAATTCCAAATTATATTTCATAAAAATTTGTTCTAATTGTGTTACAATATGTTTTTATATTCCACCAACGTAAGAGCTTAAAATTTGCTTTTACAAATATATCTCCATAAGAATCATTTACACCTTCCTTATCCAAACTTTCGGCATCTATGGGGCGATTTATGACAATATGTAAATCATTTTTGTAACAAAAAATTTGTACACAAATTCTATCATCTTGTTTAATTATAACAGATTCGTTTAAAAATTTTAACAAATATTCTTTATTCCCTTTTGGGAACAATTTGAAACAAATTTTTTTACGACCTATAAAAATATCTCTCCAAGAATTTATGTAAGAAATTGTAACAAACCCTTTGTCAAGATTTGTTACAAGATTTGGTTCAAAAGAAAATTCTATAAATTTTTTGTTAACTAATTTCATGTTATTTGTTTAAAATTTGGTCATCATGTAGTTCAAAATCATCTGTAACATATATGTCAATATATCCATCTTCTTCAAATGAAATTGTAAATACGGTGTGATTCAATTTTATGTCACGAATTTGTTTCAATGTTATTTGATGTAATTCACTTGGTTGCTCCAATGTATAGACAACATCGTTCCAATCATCAATCCATTGATAACATTTAATCCATTTACCGATAAACATTTTTTTGATTTCTGATGCTATGTTTGTTTCAATCATTTGTTTAAAATTTCGTTAGGGTTTGCATCAAATATTTCAAAATCTTCATTAAAACTAACAAAAATATATTTGTGCAAATTTTCAACAGAAATTCTCATTTCAAAATCACCTAATCCCATTGATTCGATTTTATCAATTTTTGTTTTGAATTCCATATCAATATGTTTTACATATTGTTCGTTAACTTCGATAAATTTGTCATCATCTTTTGGAACAAAATATTTCAAATATTTGCCAACATATTTTTGTTCAAATTCTTCTGCAAAGTTTGTTTTCATTTTTATTTATTTTTGTAAAATTCGTTTTCTTTTGTTTCAAATTTTGTTTCAGATAGTTCAAAGTTTTCTTCAACTTTTTCAATCGGATTTCCCAACAAATCTGTGAAACGTTTTGAATCAAACGTTGGTTCAATTTTTGCATCGGGAAGCAAACTTGATTCAATTGGTACTTTTGGATTCACAATTTCTTCAAGAGTGATACCAATTTTTCCATTACTATGTCTATGTTTGGAACGAAGTGTGTATATCTTATCTTGTTCGGGAATTTTTACACCAAATTTGGCATAAAATTGTAACACATCTTGTGTGAATTTATTGTTGATGCAAATTATGTCCATTTGTTTAAAAATTTGTTAATATATGAAATAATATTATATTCGGATTGAATAATATTATCCTTACCTAAATCAAATATAAGTGATAAAATGCAAAAGAAAATATAAACAAATAATATAATATAAAATGGAATTGGTGAAACAAATAGTGTAAATAATATTACAACTATTGTCCAAAATTTTTGTGCGTTTGTCATGTTTTATTTTAAATTTTAAAAAGTAATTTTCAAATCTTTCAAATATTGCAATAATGTGTCATAAACATAATCTTGCCCTTCGTCATCCAAAACTTTATATTTAACAAGATTTGATACAAATTTTGTTTCTTCACATTTAGTGTCTTTTAAATTTTTATATCCTTCAAGTGATACTTGGTAAATCTTTGGTTTAAAATATATTTGATATATTTCATTAGCTTCTTCAATTGTAATCTGTTTTGTGTATAATTGACATTTGAAAAAATATGTTACAAAACTATATCCATCTTTTAACATACTTACTTTATCTGATTGAACCATTTCAACAAATTGTTCCATAATTTCATCAATATACAATTTGTTGAAAAAATATTCATGTCCAAGAATATCACATAAATCTTCTGAATGTAACTCTTGTTCATATACATATAATTTACATTCACGGATTGCTCGTTCAATATCAACCGAGCTTTGTGTTTTTGAAATATTATACCAACTTATCATAATTATTTTGTTTAAAATTTTAACCAACTATATGTTTTAATTATTTCTTTATTAAATTTTCGTTTCAATTTGTTATAACCAATTTCATAACCAATATACCCAAACATTTCTGTCAAATCATTTTCATATTGTGTCATCTTATGTCTCAAATAATTTAAACAAATTCGTTTCAAAAACTTTGTGTCATCCTGTTGAGGATTTGCTTTTTTATATTGAGAATAATTTGGAAGAGTCTTCAAATGTTTGTTATAATCACGTGAAGCAATTTGTAACAAACGTTCCTTCTTAATTATTGGAACAACTATTTTCAAATTTGTTAAATATTTGTTAATTTCTTTTACCAAATAATTTAACTTAGGTTTGGACAAATCATTTCTTGTCATGGAATTTGGGGAAAATTATTACAATATTTGTTTACAAATGTCCTGCATCAAAATATGACTTAGAAATGTCCGAAACAGATTTTGAAAAAGATGTTTTGTTAGAATGCTCTTCAACAAATTGTTCGTGCCATTTTCTACCAAATTGTTTCTTTAAATTTTGGGAAATTTGTGACAAACGTTTGTTGAAGAATTTTTTAATATGTTTATTTGTATCACTCATTTTAATTCAAATCTTGTTTAAAAATTTTGTAACAAGTCCATAGCACATCTAATATAGTTAACATTAAACAAATTATATTCACGACATCTATCTTTTTTGTTTTAATATCATCCCGAATATATTCACAAAATATGACACAAAAAATTGCATCAAATAATAGCCAAAAATAATTTATCATTTCATTTTTTGTTTAAATTTTTATGTAACAAATTTGCTTCTTCCAAAATTTGCAAATTTGTTACAAAATCTGTTTCATTTTTTGTAAGCAATTGCCAAGCATTTACATTTTTATAAAATGTGTCGTTATTATTTTTTAGAAATTCTGTCGCATCTGCGATACCTTTCTTTGTATAATCAAATTTTTCCATATTGTTAGAAATATTTTTTAAGGGTTCTTTTTAATAGAATATTCAAATATCGTTTCAAATTTGTTTTATGTGGTTTGGGAGTTTGTAACAAATTATGTATAGCTTTAACAACTCGGTTATTATGTTTTACAAAAATTTGCCCAAATGTTGCATATTGATTGTGACGATTTGTTTCATTTATTGTCCAAATTGAATTAATGTTTGTTGCAATATGTAATTTGATATTTCGCTTAAATATCAAATACATTCTGATTTCAATCACACCATTTGCATTTTCAAATCGTTCCAAACATATGTCATAAACATCGTTGTCAAACAATTTTATCAATTTTTCTTGCGAAGGTTTTGCATCAACTTCTCTGTACTGAACAGATTTTTCAAATCTTGGTACATCTGTTGCAATTAAATCTTTCCAACGTTCTTCTTCGGTAAATTTTTTATACTTTTTCATAAATATTTTTGTTTAAATTATTATATCATCAAAGTTAATAAGAATTTTTTGCAAAACAATTTGATTTGCAAAAAATTCTTAAAATAATATTATTCATAAAATGTTACCATTCTTTCTATGGGACGAACTTCTTTACAGCAATCCCAACCTGCATCAAAATCTACACCATTATATGAAGAATACCATCCATCGACTCTAATATACGCATCATGGTCTTTAAAATATTTAACGGAATACCATTCATCTCCTTTACCTTCGCCACCATATTGGTCGATTTCATCAAATTCTCCAAGAATTTTTTCTAATTCTTCTTTATCATAATCTTCATAAGCAAACTCAGATACTCTGTTAATATTCTCTCGTAAGATTTGTATGATTTCTTTGTATGTCATTTTATTATTCATTTGTTACGTATTTTGTTTCTAAAACTTGTTTTGGGAAAACCTCTTTAATTCCACACTCATAATCATGTTCATACTTCCCATATGAATCGTATTTACCAATTAATTTCAAATAAATATTTTCATTTTTAAAATGAATGATGCAATACATTTCGTATGTATTTGAAACATATTCTAATTGTTCAAAATTTTCCAAACCAAGTTTGGATAAATATTCGTAACATTCTTCATCTGTTTCAAAAATATAATCACCATCGTCATTCACTAAATATTCCGAAATATCATCTAAATTAAAAAATACTTTTTCTAAATAATTTGATTTAATTATGTCAATTAATTCGTCTGCTATTTTCATATTTGTTTTAAATTAAATTTGTTCAAAATCTGTTATTTGTTTAATTACGGGTTTTACAAATTGAATTGATGTCAGATGTTCATTATAACCATATGAATCGGTCTTTGCAACAATTTTTAAAAACAAATTTTCCTGCCCTAAATCATATACTTTAGTGATAGTATCATATTTTCCGTGAATTCCATCCGAATTGGCACAATCACCATCTCGTGTATCCACAACTTTTTCATATGGTAATTTTCTGTTACCATCAATAAGCGATTCAATATCACTTAAAATTTTATTAATTTCTTTTAATTCCATTTTGTTATTTATTTGTTTAAAAATTTTATAAAATCGAAGGGACATTTATGTAATTCAATATAATTTTCTATGATGAAAATTGCTTCCCAAATTGGAGCATGATTGATTATAAATTTCTTCAACATTTTTGAATAAGCAAATCTATAATTCATGTTATATCGCTCATATGCCATAATCATCACTTCCTCAATAACCAAATTACATTTTTCATCGTGATTCAAATTTTGAAACTTATTTTCACAAACTTCCACTTCACACCCATCTTTCAAAACTTGTTTATATGTTGGGTCAAAATTTGTGAAATATTCATGTTGAACCAAAATTTGATGCAAATCATCGTGTGGAATTTTTGAAACAATAGCGTTATCAAAAAAATCTTCGGCAGACATTTTCAAATCACTTCGTCTATTTTTTCCATGATATTCATTCCAAAATTTGTACAAATCGTGAAACAAATCGGATTTTAATCTACAACCTTTTTTATACAAAAATTGAATATCAAACATATGTTTTTCCCAATTGATGTCCCAAAACATATGTGACATTTTTAATGTGTATAATATGTCGGGATTCAAATATGGAGAAATTTGAAATAAATTATTCTTACAAAATTGTAACAAAATTGGATTGGATAAAGTTTCAATTTTATTATATTTTTCTAAAAATTCTTTTGGAATTTCTTCTCCTTCATATAAAATTAAATCCAAATCTTTTGGTTCACGTTTGAAATCGGGATACCAAAATTTGATTGCAGTTGAACCGATGATTATCATAAATATTTCTGTTTGTTTAAATTTCTGTTACAAATATATTTGAAATATTTAACAATTACAAATTTTCATCAAACTTTTTTAATATTTTTTTACGAGCAATTAATTGTTCTTCGGGAATTGCTTCGGATTTATCTGAATACACTGAATAATCAAATTGCCAATCTATATCAGATTTTGCATCAATTTCTTGTTTATGTTCAACCTTTGCACCTCTTCCTCTACTGAAACTAAATGCGTATGAAACATCTCCAACTGTCATAAAATAACAATTGTAACAAAGAATTTGTAGATTTTTTAAATCATAATTTCTAATGTTTTTCTTATTTTTAAATGATAGTAATAACGGTTTTCTTCCATCATGTATTCGTCTTTCACCACATCCACATAATTCACAACATTCTTTTTTATGTTCAAATCTAAATAATAAATACATCAAATCTCCCAAAGGAAATGTGTTCACACGTTTGTTCTCAATAATTTCTTGAACCTTCTTTCTCAAATCAAGCGTGTAATTGATACCTTTTCTATATTTCCAAGTTTTCATTCTTTGGAAATAATCATAATATGTTTCAGATGATGAAAAAGCATATATTTTAGCATATTTTATCAAAATTCTTTTTGACATATTCAATGCTTTGGCAATTGCTTCAAGTGAAGAATATTCTCTTACAAGTTTTTTGAAATCATTTTCTTGTAATTTATATAAAATATTTATTGGAATGGCTTTCCAAGAAAAATATTTGTTTTCTCGCTTACCTTCGGGAATTTTTGCTTTCTTTGGCATACCATCCCAACGAGCTTCTTCCGTTCCATATTCACGTTTTTTACTTGGTTCTTTTTTTTCTTCCATTTTGTATCAAATTTGAATTTTCTTTTAACATTTTTATATTGAAATACAAATCTTCTATGTCACAAATTTCGTAACGAACATTATTTTCAACAAATACTAATGGTTGTTCTCTATTAATTACATCTCTATTTTCAATAAATTGTAAAATAAGTTCTGTACCAAGTTCACCATATTGTTTTTGCATCAAAAACAAATTTGCTTGATGAATTGGTTCAAGGAATGAATTCAAATTAATTCCAAAATCTTCTTCAAGAATTTGTTGATTAACGAGAACTATTTCCATATTCATAACAAATTCAAAGAAATCGTCTTTATTTCTTTTATCTTGTTTATTTTCTCCCGTAGTAGTTATGGTGATATTTGCACCTAAGTTTTGTTCCAAATTCTTTTTCAAAGTATTTGGGTCAAACGGTAATTCATTAAATTCGGACATATTCTATTTTATAAATTTGTTTAAGTATTGATTTTTATAAACAACTTCTTGACAATCTATTGTGAATTTTTGTAACAAATTTCTTTGTTCCATTAATATTTTTGTGACTAAAATGTTTGGAACACGTTCTTCATTATAAAAATATGCTGTATATGCTCGGTCTCTAAATTCTTGTTCAAATTTTATACGCTTATTATTATCAAAATTAACAATTCCTTCACGAAGTTCTTTTAAAAAATGTGTTATATATTCAACATGATGATTTGCTACCATTTGTTTAAGATTTTGTTTAAGATTTTCTTACAATGTTTCAATCAATTTTTTACACTCACTGCATTTAATATAATCTTCATCTTTTTCAAATTGTTTTAAACAATCCTGTAACAGAGTTTTATATGATTCTCTTTTCACATTGTAACAATAATTTGTATTTTTTATTACAAACAATTTTGCTGTTGGTAATTTGTGATGAAATTTGATACTTTCGTATGAAAATCCTCTAATAAGATTTTTGAAAGTATCTTGTGATACAATGTTTGCGACATCATCGTCACTAAATGCTGTAAATTCTACAACAGGTGTTTTAAATATCTTCTTCGGAGTTTTCGTTAGGAGTGGTTTTGTCATTTGTAAATGCTTTTTCGATTAAGTTTTGAATATGTGAAACTGATAATATAAATCCAATTGTATTTTCATCCAAAACATCTGAATCGCTATCCACCATAAGTCCTGTTGATGAAAGTGATTGATTGATTTTTTCTTGCAATTGCGATGCAACATCTTGTTTAGAACTTCTAACCAAACTTGTTAATGGTTTGAACTTAATTCTTACTCCCTGCTTAGTTGGACTTTCTGTTGTGTCAACAACCATTTGATACGAATTTCCACCAAAATCTATTTTACCAATTGATTCAAATAACATTTTTGACATCTTGGCATTTCTTAAATTATTTTTTACAATTTCTGTTATTTTCATTATCTATATGTGTAACAAATGTTTGTCACAATTTGGTTCAATCTTTTTTATTTTTATTAAATGATTCGGAAAATTTTTCAATCGTGGTTAATCCCAAACTTGTTACACATATGTAAAATATAAAATTTAAAATATATTCTAAAACAGTTTTTCCTGTGAACAAATTGATATAAACAATTGATACAATTATTAAAAATGATAATATCCCAACAACACGTTTTGATGAAACGTTTTCGGAATTTGATAACATATCTTTTAAAAATTGTAACATTGTCTTTTAATTATAAATATGACATTTGTTACGAATTTATTTGTCAAGAAATTCTATAAATGTGAATAATTTATGTTCGTCTTTAAATCTAAACATATCGAGTTCATCGTCACCATAAATTGAATATATTCGACATCGTAATTCATCATTAATTACTTTCAATGGCATATCACCATTGTGCATTTCGGACAATCTAATTTCAAATTCTTCATTAAAATTTAATTTCCATTTTCTAATAGTCACTCCCGAATCTAATCCAATGTCAACGGTTTTATATAATGTGAAATCATATTCGTCACAAATTTTTTCAATCAATGTTTTCATATTTTTATTTTTGTTTAAGTTTGTTTATTCGATTAGCATTTTTCAAATGTATAATCAATCGTTCCAAATTTTGTGTCATATTACCTAAACGTCCACCAAGTTTTCCAGATTGTTCATTTCGTATAAACGATATGACATCTTCATATGTAAAATTTGGATTGGATTTTATGATATGTCGTGTAGCATTTATGACATCAATCGTCATGGTTGCTTCATTTTTTGGAACAAAATTATTTAATACTTCCAAAATTTGTTCCGAATTTAATGATGTTTTCATATTTTTATTTTTGTTTAAAATTACCCGCTTTATAAAACTTACACAATGTTATACATTGCTGTTTATTTCTTGTTTCATAGAAACTTGTTAACATAATGTCAACAATTGTTTGTTTCTCCACAAGCTAACACAGAGAAGCTCTCCGCTTGTTTCTTTAAATTAATACTTGCGTTCAAGTCCCTGTCAAGGGACGTTCCACAAACATCGCATTTATAAATCCTATCACTTAATTTTAAATCTAATTTTTTGTTTCCACAACAAGAACAAAGTTTTGATGATGGGAAGAATCTATCGACGACCGTTAGTTTACTTCCATACCATTTACATTTGTATTCTAATTGTCGTCTCAATTCAAAGAACCCACCATCTAAAATAGCATTAGCCAATTTATGATTTGATGACATTCCTTTAATATTTAGATTTTCAATCACTACCTCATCGTGGTTTTTGGCGAGATAACTTGTAATTTTGTGTGTATAGTCTTTTCTTACATCACTAATACGTTTATGTAGCTTCGCTACACGTTTTTGTGCTTTGTCATAATTGTTTGATTGCTGTTTAGAACCTTTGACAAATTTTTTTGAAACTTTTCTTTGTAATAATTTTAATTTTCGTTTGTATTTTTTGAAAGGTTTTATTGATTCAAAAACCTTTCCATCGGAAAGCGTTGCTAACGTTTTAATTCCTAAATCAACTCCAACTGTTCCCTTTATTTTGTTTGTTACTTCGGGTGTGAATTCAACTTTAAAAGACACAAACCAATCACTTGCTTGTCGTGAAACGACAATTGCTTTTATTGCGTGTAGGAGAATAAATGTTTCCGACATCCGCACCCATCCGATTTTTGGAAGTTTAATTCTGTTTTCAATTATTTCAATTCCAATTCCCTTAGCATCATACTGTTCTAAATAAAAACTATCTTTATGATGTTTCTTTTTAAATTGAGGGAGTCCATCTAACCGTTGTCCTATAACTACTCCCCGTTTTTTAACGGGAATCATTTTCTTATATCCACTTTCCTTTTGAATTCTATGAAAATTGTCATAAGCCAATTTTAAATTACGAAGTGCTTCTTGTGAACTCTTTGAAGAAACTTCATAAAAATATGGTTTCTCAACCTTCACTTCGCTAACAAGACGTTTATGTAATTCTCCCGTTGAAAAAACTTTCTTTGTTAAAGCATATTGTTGTTGACATTCGTTTAATGCCCAATTATATGTTGCACGAGCAATTCCACAATGTTTTTTAAACATTGTTTCTTGAACATTTGTTGGTTCTAAACGTATTTTTATTCCTTTTAACAAATTATAATGACTTTGCAACTGCGTTTAACTTATCTACAATATTTTTGTTTTTATGACTTCGACTTCCATATAATCTTGCGGAAAATACTGTAATTATTTCAATTACATCATTTGACAAATCCTCTTCAAAACTACTATCTTCACTTCTATTGATTATACAAACTTCAATTCCAAAAATCTCACATAACATAAAAATTAATTCCGAACCAAATCTCAAAAGTCTATCTTTATGTGTTATAACAAGTCTATCAACTTGATTTGAACATATTAATTTTATTAAACGAATCAATCCTTTCTTTTTATAATTCAAACCGCTACCTAAATCCGAAATCAATTCATAATCATAACCTTTGGAAGAACAATAAAGTTCCAAAATCTGCAT
>ERZ650310.274-NODE-274-length-15805-cov-5.345714_pt1 | contig 15805 bp, 34 predicted proteins | sample MGYA00376246_ERZ650310 | MGnify/ENA primary metagenome ERZ650310 (study PRJEB26733, sample SAMN07839286) | wastewater metagenome | biome: small river; feature: stream; material: water | place: USA: North Carolina | collected 2016-03-01 ...
TCTTTGGCTTATGTATACGTTCATACCTGCTTGTTTGTACTCTGATTTTAGTCTTCGTAATTCAGCTACGAAGTCACGATAGCTGTCGAAGTCCTCTCTGTCTAGTTGGTCGACAGTCTCTACTCCCCAACTTGTTTTGATGTTAAAGTATTTCATGTTAATGTGATTTTTATACCGTCAACGGTGGTTGCTTCTAAATAGTTTGATGTTGTTGTTTTGAACTCGTCAATGACCAATGATTTTTTACAGTAGGCTATTAAGCCTGTCGACATCTCACCTTGCAGGTCAATGTCTCCATGTCGTCTAAGGGTTAGTGTGTAGAATAAGCTAAGGTCAATGTTCTCTAATTTTTTTAAGTTCTCGTTCATGATACAATGGTGTTAATTTCGTTAAATGTTATTGTGTGGCACCCAATACGGATGTGTTTGTTTGTTATCTCGCTAATTTTGTAGCCTAGGAACTCATCGCCAGCCTTAACCGTTTTGTTCATTAGGCTATTGTAGAAGCGCATCCCGATAGCTATTGGTATCTTTACCCCTTGGGTAGTTTGGAAGTTCTCGTCGTCTTTGCGTAAGTAGTCAAAGCCATCTCTTTTGTATAGTGATTGCTTCTCGAATAGACGCCACTCGGCTAGCGCTTTAGCGTGGTCTTTTGCTTCTTGCTTTGCTTTACGCTTGGCCTCGGCCTCAATTAGTTTCTTTTTAGACTCGAGGTACTCAGTAACCTCAGCCTTGTTCAATACACTAAGCGCTTTTCTGAGCGTCAAAGGCATGTCAATTTTGAATAGCGCACTATAACGGTCTACTTTATACTTTAAGTTCTCTAATTGGCTTAGGTATATCTCAGGTTTGCGAGCATTTGGCAATTTATTTAACAAGTCCTCGGCATCATTTAACCAGTAGTGATAGTTTTGCTCGTGGCTCCCAGTAGGATAGGCACAATAAATTTTGTCAATGTGGCTCGTGGCATTGCGTACTATTTGAATATGCTTGGCCGTGCTATTTGAATAGCCACGCTCTGTAAACAATAGAATCCTATCGTCTACGAATTTAGCTATGCAGAAGTGACTGCCATAGCTGTAAATTGTTTTGCCGTAAAAATACAAGCTACCCGATTGGCTTCTTGCCTCTTCTTGTGATTGGTTCGCAAAGAAATGCGCTACTTCTTGTGGTGATACTACTTTTCTCATGATATTAATTGTTTAATTGTTTGAATGTCTATTGTGCCATACTTACTATGGACTTTTGAAAGTTGTTTGGATGCCTGGTTAAACTCGGCCTCTGTCTTAGGATTAGTGTACATACTAAGCCACTTTTGAATGTCTGTTAACTCTGTTCGCATCGGGTCTCTAGTTCTTTGGTTATGTAGAATTTTGTTGTCTCGTCGTTCTCCACCAAGAAGTCATAACCGTTCCACGTTCTGTAACTAGGAGGGCAAAACTTATCGGTACATTTTATACGAATGCAGGCACCTACATTGAAGACTGATATGTCAAAATATAGGTACTCTTTTGGACTGTTCAAGGCTCTTTTTAGTTCCTTTGTTGTTGTCTCTGATAGGGTTGATGTTAACGACATAATGATTTGATGTTTATTATTAATAGAATTGCCACGCCTATGATTAAGACGTGGTCATATACCGTGAGCATACATATTGATGCCACAATTAGATTGAGTATTGTTTTCATAATATTTCGTTTATATCTTTAGCAATAGCGTTTACGTAGGCTTTGGTCTTTCTCTTTACATCATCAAGCGTGTATCCTTCGGCTACATTTCCGCCAAAGAATATATCATCGAAATCGTAAGCGTTTCGGCATAACATTCGATACATTTTTGGCATGGATTTACAACCAGTATCGCAAGTCATTAGGCAAAATATGTAGTCGCCTATTATATCATACTCAAAAACAAACTTATTTGCTTTGTCAGTATAGTCCGTGCATGATTTTATTAATCTTTTCTCTAGTCTGTCAACATACGATTGTTGCATTTCGTCTGTAAAATATTTAATTGTTTGCATGATATTTATTTGATTTCAGTTAATAGTTTCTTTGTGTATTCTAGTTCGCTTTTTATTCTATACAAATCCCCAATAGAGTGCACTATACCATATAGATATACTCTTGGGCTTACTTCCAATCTTGGCTCCAATGAGTCAATTTGGTATTGCAATTCGGCTACATCTTTCTTTAAATCGTTTATGATTTTACGATTGGTATCTCTGCCAAACTTGTCAGCTAGTCTTAGATATTCACTTTTGAAATTTGAGTAGTGCATTTGATTTGATTTTAAACGGTTGTGTTGTTAGGTTCTTTTTTGCTATTTGAGGGCTCAATTTGATAATAACAATTAGGAAAGTAATCCTCCAAAGTAGCTACTCTTTTTTGCGCTTCTTCTATGGTTAAATAATAACCTTGATGACCTACGTTACCATAGTCACCATATTCTAAAATGTGATAATAAATTTTTTGCATGATTTTGATTTTAAAAGTTTAGCGCTAAGTGCGGAATCGAACCGCATAAATAGGAGCCTATTAAAGCCTTTCCACCCTACTTAGCTATAACAATTCCACCCCACTTAGTAGTGAGGTGGTATGTTATTTTTGTCATTTGTGTATTAATACCGCCCACAATTAGCGGTCAACTTTTACGCCACATATACCAGCTATGGGACAAGCCCAATTATAGCCACAACAATGTTAACGTACGATTTTTTGAGGGCACTCTCGTGATATTCCCAGTCGACCCAATACCTTTACGGTATTGAGCAAAGTTTTTCAGTATTTCAAGGAACTACGCTAAAATAGGTTGACTCGCACCGCAAAAAAAAATTTTTGTCTTAAATGCTACGCCTCAATGAGAGGGCCTCGCCTTTCGCTCGTTAATTATCTCGTTTGCGCTCGCCGGCATCTCACCACGCTTACAAAAATTTGCCCTCTGAATAAAGGCACGCAAAAAAATAATCAAAAAACCACTACTTTATACTATTGACACGTGAATGGCTCGCAATAGCTCGAATTTAATCCATATACGGGGCAAAAAACCCCGTTTCGCCGTCAATACGGCTCATCAGTATGGCTCTCACTACTTAAGCGCTCTATAGAGCGCCTGAAGTACGTAAAATGGGGTTATTTTGTTGGTAGAGTTGCGACGGATTGAGGCATCAAACGCCGTATATTTCGCTTCACTACCTTTGGATTGAATAGACTTCAAAAACGCCGTTTGTTTAGGGTTTAAGACCTCGCTAGCTAATAGGATTTTTATAGCTTGTCCCGTACTACGCAAGGCAATTTTGAAATTGGCATTTGTCAATAATACGTCGGTTTTGTACGCGTTTGATGTTGGATTTTTCATGATGTTTGTTATAAGTTGCTGATTTTCAGCTAGTTAGTTCGGCAATATGCCTAAAATTGCTTGTTTTTCTTGCAATTCTTTAACAAATATAGTACGTTTTTAGTATTATTATAATTTGTAAGGTAGTTTTTTTGTTTTTTTATTGAAATTTTATGTAACTGCTTGAAAATGAGATAGATATGATTGTAGGAAAATACTTTATGTTTGGTGAGAAAGGTAAACTAACAGTTGTTAGCCTAGTGTTTACGGGGCTTCGCAAGGTTTTTGCCTAAATTTTAACACTAAAAAAACGACGTGAATAATGTACCGCGCGCGCGGTATATATATACAAAACCTTTGTACTGGTAACGGACGGCAAAGGAGCAAAGGAGCAAAGGAGCAAAGGAACGGACGGAAACCATACTACAACGACCCGACCCGACCCGACCCGACCCGTCAAAAAGCCAAAAAAATCGGGGTAAAATGCTAGAAACTAGACCCCCACCCCTCGAAAAAATAGTGACTTTCGGTTGAGGTGGTTCGTCGTCAGATGGGGATACTACCCAAACAATCCTCCAACCTGATAAAAAATACTATCTTTGTGGCTAACTGTAATAACACCAATGATATGAAAAGACAAAATTTAAACTTAGGCAACAGTATTTACCAACAAAAGAACACAGGGTCTTTAGATGGACTTACTGTAAAAGATGGTATGTTAATTAACAACCGACCTGATGGACAAACAGGAATTGCACAAGCCGCTCAGATGAAAAAGACCATGCATAGAGCAGAGAAAATCTCTACTATGGCATCTGCTTTTATGATGGGTGAGACAATGAGTGACATGGGAGACTGTTGTAAATAGTCAAAATTCACCAACTCTAAAATAGAGAGATTCGTAAAGTTTCTCTCTTTTTTTTAATAATCGACATTATTGTCTATGTTTTACGACGTTTTTGCGACGACTCAATTTTTCTAACTATTTGATTATTAATACTTTATTTCTTTAATGTCGATAATGTCGAAAAAAAGAAGAAACTATAGCCAGAAAAAATAGTAGTAGTATAGTAATTTCTAAGAGAGAGTAGGGAAAACCCAAAATCGACATATCGTCACAACCTAAATAAAAAAATGACAACACAAAACCAACAACATCCGACCCCAAAATTCATCTTCTTCATCATTCTCTACTTATTCTTGGTTTGGCTAACGCATTTTCTTTTCAAGAATGGGCTTAATTAGAATTTATTGTTTTATATTTGCACATAACAATTAAAAATTCAATCAAATGTTAGAAAATCAAGGTTATGCTCCAAAAGATTTGTTCTTTGGGGACAACGGAAGGAAGAAATTAGTAAGTGGCGTTGTAAAAATGTCCAAAGCTGTAAAGAGCACATTAGGTCCTGGTGGAAATACTGTGCTTATTGAATCACCAAACCACACTCATGGGATTACAGTAACCAAAGATGGTGTAACTGTTGCCAAATCAATTGATTTGTTCGACCCTTCGGAGAACCTAGCGGTTAAAATGATGAAGGAGGCTGCTGAGCGTACCGCTACATCGGCAGGTGATGGTACTACAACGGCTATTGTCTTGACTGAGGCGTTGGTCTTGGGAGGACTTGAGTACATTAAGCCAACACACAACCGCACTGAGGTGCTAAGAGCTATGTCTGACATCAGCGATAAGGTTGTTGACAAACTTCGCAAGCGTAGTAAGCGTGTTACTAGCTCAATGCTTGTTGACGTGGCTAGCATATCAGCCAATAACGATAGAGAGATAGGGCGTATCATCGCTGAGGTATACAAAGACGTTGGCAAGACTGGTATTGTAACTGTTGAGCGTAGCCAATCTGACGAGACTTATGCTGAGACTACCATGGGATTGAAATTAGACAGAGGGTATTTGAGCCCGATGTTCATCAACGACCAAAAGAAGGATGAGTGTGTGCTTGAGGATGTGATGGTCTTAGTGGCTGACATGGAGATAGCGAATATTCTTCAGATTGAGAACGTATTGAAGCCAATCATTTCAGAAGGGAAGAAACTTCTTATCATTGCTCCTTGCAACATAAACGTAATTAACACATTGTCTGCAAACGTGATGAAAGGGAACGTAAAGGTATGTGCTGTGCCACCACCTAGTTTTGGTTACAAGCAACATGAGCTAATGCACGATATTGCTATCAGCGTTGGGGCGACATACTTCAGTGAGAAGACCGGAGATGACCTCAGCATCATCAATTACGGTGATTTGGGGCATGCTGCTAAGGCTATTGTTAGCAAAGACAAGACTGTTATCATCAAATCAGACCTGAGACTGGACCAAAAAGTGATTGACGAGAGAGTAAATCAGCTATGGGATGCGCATAAAAACACCACAAAAAAGGGTGAGAAGGACTTTTTATTGGAGAGAATTGCTTCGCTAACAGGTGGAATAGGGGTGATTTTTGTAGGTGGACAGACTGACTTGGAGCAGAAAGAGTTGTACGACAGGGTTGATGACGCTGTGTGTGCGGTGCGTTCAGCTTTGGAGGAAGGGATTCTGCCAGGGGCAGGTAAGGCATTGTTCGAGGAGAGTTTCCTAGAGGGCGTTGTAAGTTCTAGCGAGGAGTACTTAGCTGCTATGCAGATAATCGGTGAGGCATTACAAGCTCCGTTCATTCAGATACTATCCAATGCAGGGTTAAAACCTGACGCTGTGTATACGGGTCCAAATGTCGCAGGGGAGGGCTACAATCTAAAAACAGGCAAATATGGTGACTTGGTAAAGATGGGCGTAATTGACCCCTTAAAAGTAACCCGTAGTGCGTTACAGAACGCGGTGAGTGTTGCCATCACAATTCTAAGTACAGATGCAATTATAACAATGGCTCGTAGCTACGAGCAATCTAATCAAAACTAACATGCAACCAATAGGCAAATACATAGCCATCAAGACAATTGATGAGGAGTTAAAGACTGAGTCCGGACTGATTTTATCAGGGGAGGATGTAAACCAAATGCGCTATAAGCGAGGTGTTGTTATTGAGCCTGGTACTGAGGTAGCTCATATCAAAAAGGGTGACAACATCTACTACGATAAAGCGCATGGGTTTACAATGCTAATTGAGGACAAACAGTATACGATTATTCGTGAGGCTGACATCGTTGTTGTCTTATAAATTTGTTCATTTCTAAAATCATGTTTCGGTAGACCTTGTCTGCATATCCAACATTTTTTAAAAACATTCTATTGTGTGAATTACTAACGGGGATTTCTTCCCCGTTTAGTTTTCTATACATCGAGCGAATCATAGATATTGCTTTGTGAGAAAGCTGATACTTCACCCTGTGGTTTTTGAGTCTCTTTCTAAATATTAAAATCCATTCTTCTTTCAGCAGTCTGTTAAACCTCATAGCATCCCATCCTAGGATAGCGTGATACTCATCAAACTTTCCTCTATCAAAATATTTTTCGGAGTATAAAAAGAACAGCATGTCTAGGTCTGCTTGTGATAGGCTGTACTTAACTTTTGCATATTGTCGAATGACTCTCCAATATTTCATGTAATTATCTGTATCTGATTTCATTTGATTTTTTTTTTATACATTTGCTACAAAGTTATTAATTAAAATATAATTAGCTATGATACAAAGACCAAAATATGGAAGGAAAGATATTCCATTAGCTGAGACTCCGGCTCCAACGCCTATTACTGTTCATACAGTTAAGCTTGCTCCAATCCCTAAGAATGTAGCATCAGGGGTTGTAATTTCTAAAAAAGATGAGGCAGCTCATCCTGAGGATTTTAAATTTCTAAAAAAGAAATAATTATGGCAATGCCAACTAGAAGACCCGATACGCCATTAGCAGCTACACCGGAACCTACTCCGGTTAGCTCAGGTATGCAACCAATGGGACAAGTACCTGTTCAGCCTATTAATAAATATCAGGCTACTGCAGATGCTGCTATTCAGCAAATTAACAATTTGTCAAGAGAGAATATGCCGGCTCCGGCCGCTCCGGCTCCTAACCCTTTAGCTCCACAACAGTAATCATGGGAATTGTAAAAAAAACTAAGCAAGAGAGAGAGCAAACTCCGTTAGCCCCAACTCCTGATGTGACAGCTCCTGTTACTGACTTGAGGTCAGCATTGGCAGACATCAATACAAGAACGGCTGCTAGGAACAAAACTATTGATGAGTCTAACAAAAAACTTAGCGATGCTCGAGTAGCGAGAAGCCAAGCAAAGTCAGCAGCTCAACCAGGAGGAAGTAAACTTCATGGATTGGCATCATTTTCAGATAGAACAAAAATAGTACAACAATCATAAATAATAAACAAAATGGCAAAAGCAACACCAAAATTACCGGCATCTTCAAAAATGCAAATGCCGGCAGCAGCAGCAAAACCTGCAATCAAAAATGCATTGAAAGGACCAGCTAAAGCAGCGGGTATTAAATCCACAATCAAAAAGAAATAATGAAAGATACTCCAAATTTACCTGGCTCATCTCGTATGCAGATGGGAACATCGGAAGGTAGCGCCACCAATGGTATAATCAAAGAGACAGGTGGTATGGCAAGTGGTAGCAAAGGAACTTCTAAAAGAGTTCTAAGTGCTGCATCAGGAAAAGGAATGAAAGGCAATAACCCTTACGGAAAAATCTGTTAATCATGGCTAAGAAAGTAACAAACGGTCTTGTAGAGACTGCAGAGGAGGTAATTGTATTTGATGCTATTATCTTGCAAGAAGAAACAGTAGAAGTTCCTGTAGTTCGTGAGGACCCAGGAAACAAAACTAGAGCTTTTAGAGGTTAAATAAAATAACAGTACTAATTTTATAGTTAGTACTGTTATTAAAATAATTTTAATTATGGCTATAGATAAAAAAAATATGCCTTGTAATAAGCCTAGACCTGCTAACGATGGTAAGCATAAAAGAGTTGTTAAGGCTTGTTCTAAAGGAGAAGAAAAAATAGTTAGATACGGAGCTAAAGGATATAGTTCAAACTATAGTCCTGAAGCAAGAAAACAATATAAACAAAGACATGCTGGCGAAGGAAACCAATCTAAATTAACAGCAGGATATTGGGCTATGCACGATTTATGGAGTCCCAAATCTAAAGTATATAGAGAAGGAAAAACTTCAGGAGTTGGAGAAAGATTTAAAAAGAAATGAAAAAAGACAAAGCAAAGCAATACGAGTCTAAAAAATCTTTAGACGGTAAGATGAAATTCCTTAAAGGAAATATCAGCAAGGTTATAAAGAAAAAAATTTAATACATTTGTAAGATGAAATCAAAAGGACTCGGAGATACAATTGAAAAATTTACTACAGCTACAGGAATTAAACATGTAGTTGAATCTGTTTTAAAAGCAACAGGAAAACCGTGTAAGTGCGGCGAAAGACAGCAAGCATTAAACGACCCAAATTTAGCAATAAACAAAATATTATATAAATAGAAACTATGTCAGTATTCAAAACAAGTTTTTCAAGAGCATTATCAGTAATAAAATCTGATAACAACAATATCCCATTTCCTGCTCAAGTATGTTCAGGGACAAATACATCAACAGGAACAAATTTACTTATAAATTCAGCAGATGGATTCATAGTAAATAATGTTCAGTGTGGAGATATTGTTTACAACATAACTGACGGTACGTCTGCTACTGTTGTTGGAGTTACTAATGCTACTACAGTTGTTCTTAATGCAAATATTTTTGCAGCTACAGGAAAATCATATATCATATATCAAGCATCTCCTCAAACAGGAATGGGTAATGCAGGTTGTTATTTATATGTTGGTGGAGCAGGAACTTTAAATATAGTTACTATTGGAGGTGATTCACTTACAATAAGCGGTATATTAGCAGGTACAGTATTACCAATTCAAGTTCTTGCAGTAAAAGCAAACGGAACAGCGACACTTGTAACAGCACTTTGGTAAGATGGCAAAAGTAAAAACACAAGACGGTTCTTACGTAAAGAAATCCAAAACAAAAGGAGTTGCTTCAAAGACAAAGACAAGCTCTTCTAAAACTAGCAAAAATTATGTTAAATCTTATAAAGGTCAAGGTAGGTAGTAAACTATACAATCAATTAAGAGACTTAGCTCACATACTTGAGTTATTTTGTTACACTTACTCCTTGTGGTTTTATTGCGATGCATATCAATATACATTAGACTCTAAACTAATCGGTATGCCATTAGCATCAATAATTTTATCTTTATTTTTTGGAGGATTATGGGAATGGTGCCAATCATTCTTTCTTAAATCATATTTCGATTGGAGCGATGTTTTCAGAAGTGCATTTGGAGGAATATTAGGATGTATATTTTATTTGTTGTTCCCACATATTGGATTCATTGCTTCTTGGTTATCTTTGTCTTTTGTAGCATTGGTTGTATTCTCAATTTACAAAGGATTAGTATTAATTCAAAAGAGAAATGTATGAGTAAATTCGTAGTAAAAACATCGTGCAGTTTTGATGTTGAGTTGCCTAATGAATTATTAGACTTCGACGAAAATCAATTACAAGCAAAAAAGGACATTGAATTAATTTTAAGAGATAGCGGAACGGCTATTTACGGAACCATAGGATTACAAAATCCTAGAAAATAACATAAAATTGGAAAACAACATATCAGACATCGTGGAAATCAAAGGAGAAATTGGGCGTATAAAGAATCATCTTGATTTGATTAAGCAATCAAATGAACGCCAAAGCAAATCTCTAACAAATATTGAGAACACATTAATTGGGAATAACCTTAATGGGAACAGAGGTATTGTTTTCTTGATAAATGATATTGACGATAGGGTTAAGAATTTAGAGAATGATAACTTAGAAAGAGCACAAACTGAAAGCAATTTAAAATGGGTGGGAGGATTTGTTATCTCTGCTATATTTGGATTGATGGTTTGGATTGTAACGCATCTCAAAAATAATGTTTAAATTTTGGAATGATACTATGAAGCCAAAGGGGAAGTATGAGCTTAAACGAGCTCTTGCTGTCCAAGGTTTTAATTTTGGTATAGTCTATATTTTCATTCCCTTCTTCAAACCTTCTTTCGTGATTAATGAAACGGTTGTAATTGCATTGTTTGGATTCGTATGCGGATGTATAGGGATTGCTGTAAACGAGAAAATAAAAACACAAGAAACAAATGAGTAAAGTAGTAGAGTTAGCAACAACGCAGATTGGGGTTAAAGAGAAACCGGCAAATAGCAACAAGACACCGTACGGCAAATGGTTTGGAGCTCCGAGTTTGCCTTGGTGCGGTATGTTTGTATCTTGGTGTTATAATCAAGTAGGCGCTCCACTTCCGAACATCGGATTCAAGAAAGGGTATGCCGGCTGCCAAACAGCGGTTGCTTATTTCAGAAAGAAGAATCTTGTGACTACAAATCCTGCTCCGGGAAACATTGTGTTCTTTGATTGGAATGGAGACGGTAGGTTTGACCATACCGGTATCTTTGTAAAGTGGGTTGAAATTGGTAAAACATTTGAAAGCATTGAGGGAAATACATCACTTACAAACCAATCAAATGGTGGCGAGGTAATGCTAAGAACTAGAAAAAACATCAATGTATTGTTCGTTGACCCGTTTTAGTATACATTTACAAAAAAAATTATGAGTGTAAAAGGAAATCAAAACGCAGCAACTTACAAAAAAGATATTATTTTATTGTATTTGCAAAAGTTTCCAAAAGCTACAACGATGGCTATTTGCAGAATGATTCTTAATGAAAACCCTTTAGATTTTGATTCAGTTGAGCAAGTTAGAGGAAGTGTGAGGCGTTATCGAGGAGAGATGTTTAAAAAATCTAATGTTTCTTTAGCTGCAATTAGAACACCCGAAGAAAAAAAGTTAGCAATGCGTCAACTTGCCGAACTACCCGAAAGCGATTATTCTAGAATAGAACCTTTTATTATCCCAAAGGGACAAAACAATATCTTAGTTTTATCGGACATTCACTTACCTTATCAAGATAACGAAGCATTAAAATTAGCTTTGAATTATGGTATAGAGAATAAAATAAATGCAATTTATTTGAATGGCGATACAATAGACATGTACCAAGCAAGTAGGTTTATAAAAGACAGACGTTTAAGAGATTTAGCAGGAGAGTTAGAAATGACTAGAGGATTTTTAAAAACATTACAGGACACGTTTCAATGCCCTATTTATTTTAAAATAGGAAATCACGAAGCTAGATGGGAGCATTTTTTAATGCTAAAAGCACCCGAACTATTGGGGATAGATGATTTTAAACTAGAACAGATACTTAGATTTAGAGAGTTTGGAGTTACACTTGTAAAAGATAAGCAAATTGCGATGTGTGGAAAATTACCAATACTTCACGGGCACGAATGGTATGGAGGTTTTGCTCCACCTGTTAACCCGGCAAGAGGTTTATTTTTAAAAGCTAAAGAAAGTGCGTTAGTTGGACATCATCATAGAACAAGCGAACATACAGAAAAGACTTTAAGTGGACAAGTTGTAACAACTTGGTCAACAGGATGTTTGTGTGGACTTGAGCCTGAATATGCTCCTTATAACAATTATAATCACGGATTTGCGCATATTAAAACTGATAAAGAGGGCAACTACGAACTGAAAAACATTCGTATTATTAACTATAAAATTGTTTAGTATGAAAACAATTATATTATTTTTAGCGGTCTTATTCATTTCTTGTGGGGCAAGAATGGTAAATAAAGAACAAAAGAAAACAGATAGTATTGCAACTACTAAGCGAGTGGTGAAAACTGACAGTACTGCAAAGGAGACCAAGAAGATTATCTTCGATGTCGCTACTGACGATGTTTGTATTGAGCCTGTAGACACTACTAAACCAATCGAGATAACGGATAATAGTGGAAAGGTAACTAAATACAAAAACGCCCGTTTAAGCCACAAAAAAAGAAAAGATAATACTATTGTTGTTCAAGACAAGAACGTGGCTAAAATCATAGTAGATTCAATGACAAACGAGATTGAGATAAAAAAAGTAGAAGACAAGAAGATTGTTTACAAAGAACAATTCAATTGGAGTACTTTTATTTTAGAACTTTGGTGGTTATGGTTGCTTCTTATATTAGCTGGATACATAGCTTATAGATACTATAAGGGTTATCTTAAATTTCCATTACTATGAGGATTTCAAATATAAAACACTCAGATGACAAGCCTTCTTTTATTGAGGTTAGGAGTTATGAGAATAATGTGGTCAATATAGCTAGTGATGTAAAGCCGGAGAATAGTGATTACTTTACTGCAGGTTTTTGGAAGATAAAGTACTTCAACTTCATTCCTTTAGAGTGTAAAAAGTTAGCAAATGTACTTTAAAATAAAATTACATATCTTTGTATAATTAATAATCAAATATAATAAAATGGAAAACGTACAAGTTACACAAGAAGAATTAGCAAAAATTCAAGAATTGAACTCAGAGTTCAATAAAGCCAAGATGGCTATCGGAGATGTTGAATTACAAAAGAATAACATCATTCGTCATATCGAAGAGTTAAAAGCACAATTTGCTGCTCACGAACAACTGTTAGTTGAAAAGTACGGTAAAGATGCTGTGATTAATATTCAAACAGGAGAAGTAACACAAAAAACAGAATAAGATGACACCAGGAAAATTTATCGGAACATTGTTCCAATCAAGAGATGCAATGCACATCGCGCACCTTCAAACGACATCGTTTGCAGAGCACAAAGCATTAAACGCTTATTATGATGGAATACTTGATTTGACAGACACTTTTACTGAGGCTTACTTTGGTAGAAATAAAAGAGTCGAGATAGTTATTCCTGAGTCAAAAGTTTTGGATGCAAATGTGCATTTAAAAGAGTTACGTTCAATCATTGATACGGAGAGAAACAATTATCCATCAGAGTTGCAAAACATAATGGATGAGATGTTGGGTCTTATCGATAAGATTCTATACTTGTTAACTTTAAACTAGAAATAAAATGGCTAGAATTAGCACATACCCTAAAGACACAGACATCTCTTTAACCGATAGGTTACTAGGAACTGACGCTGAGAACTCTTTAAGCACGAAGCAATTTGAGATTACTGACGTTGTTTCATTTTTAAGAACTCAAAATCTTGGTACTCAAGGGCCTAGAGGGCCTCAGGGTGTTCAAGGTAATCCGGGGACTGCGGGGGCTGTTGGACCTGCAGGATTAAATTGGCAAGGGGCATGGGTATCTATGGGGTCATATTTTCCGGATGATGCTGTTGGCTTTGGAGGTGCTTCTTATTTCTGTTTGAACGAGATAGCTGACTCAACTGAGAGTCCGTATGATGATACGACAAATTGGGCATTATTAGCTTCTCAAGGGGCTCAAGGAATACAGGGAGTTCAAGGAATTCCGGGAGCTCCATCATCTGATATTGTTAAGACAAAAAAAATTACAATAACTCAGGCTCAAATTTTAAATATGTTCAGTTCTCCTGTATCTATATTACAATCGCTTGAAGCAGGAGTTATTAGGATACCTACATCAATAATTTGTAAAAGAGCTTCAAGTGTAGGTACTGCTTATGTTGTAGCAGCTAATCAATTTAAGTTATCAAACAATTATGGAGCTTCGTTTACAATGAGTTTTTATAATACTCCATTATCGTCAGTTAATGGTTCTAGTTTTACATTGCTTAACATATATGGACTAGATGCATCTACAAATGCATTAGAGTCTTCAGAGTATTTTTTAGGCGCGTATGTATCTAATCCAACCGATGGAACAGGAGACATAAATATTTATATTACTTACAATGAAATAACATTATAATACAATGTCAAAAATAGCTACTTATCCTTCAGCGGATACTCCATTACAATTAAGCGATAGATTGATAGGAACGGAAGCTATTAGACCAATCCCTTCATCAACTCCTCTTGCGACAAAGAACTTCTCGCTAGGGGAGTTGTTGCAATTATTCTCTTCTGAGTTTCCAGCTGCTACTTTGCAGGCTGTTCTTAATGCAGGGAATATTGCTACTCAAGACATTACATTGATAGGTACTATTACAAGTAGTTTGATAATTCCTACAAATATCCAGGATATGTTGGGAAGTCAGGGTACAGCTTTTCAGTATCTAAGTAAAGCCGTTGGTGGATTCAATTGGGTGGACTTACCTGTTGATGGTCTTCAGGCAGTACTAGACAAAAGCAATACGGCAACTCAGAATATTATCCTTACAGGAAATATTACATCTACAAAAATAATACCTGGTAATATTCAAGACGAAACGTCAAGCATAGGTATTGATGGACAGGTCCTTAAAAAAACAGCCACAGGTATTGCATGGGGCACAGGTGGAGGCAGTTCTCAGAACCTACAACAGGTAACAGATATCGGTAACACAATAGTAACAACTGCAGGGTCAGTTGTTAGTACAAGTACTTTGGCAGGTTTTGGAATTAATTTGGTGGCTACAGATATTGATAATTTATTAAATTATAATGCTGATTATAATGTTAGTGGAATTGTCCTGCAAAATGATGGGAATGTAGACCCTCTTCAAAATGGATTTTTATATGTACTTCCATCTGCTATCGAAATGTCCGATGGAACAGGTGGCCAGGTGGTCATTAAACCATCTCAAGGTGTATCTATTGCTAATGGACTCAATACGTCTTTTTTATACTCAGATAAAGTAACATTTTCTGTAAATGGTATTTATGGCAGCATATCACCTGAACTATTAACAGAAGATGTAACATTTGATTTACCTAATAAAACAGTGGGTACTTATATTTTAGCAACCACTGATGATATCCCTATAATACCAAGAGTAGGTACATGGGGCGCATTAGATTATCCAACATGGGTTTCAGGTGCACCATTTGTTAAGATGACTGCCGCAGGAATATTTGCTCTTGATACAAACACATACTTAACAGGAATAACATCATTAGATGTGACTACTGCATTAGGATATACTCCTGTAACAAATGCAAGAACATTAACTATTAATGGTGTTGGTTATGACTTAACTGCAGATAGAAGTTGGACTACACCTGCGGTTCCTACTAAGACATCTGACTTAATAAATGATGGAGATAATGGTACAAGTCATTTTATATCATTAGAAGACTTACCTTCAAATTTAACTTTGTATGCTACAAATGTTGCAAGTGGAATAAGTACATATACTAAAGCAGTATCAAGTTTAACGGACCCTGATTACAATACTGTAGCAGTTAATATTCCTATAGGACCATTAACTTCAACTACAATAGCAACAGCTTGTGGGGGTATTGTTTCAGCTGCAAATATTATTGTTGGTAATCCTGGTATTTTTACTATGAGCACCATAGGTAGTATTAGAAGAACAGGTGGAACAGCAGAGGGTGTTTTTTTCTATGAGGTTTATAAAAGAACTTCTGCAGGAGTAGAATCTCTTATAGTAACATCTGCTAATACAAACCCTGTTAGTAGATCGGAAGAGC
>ERZ650310.275-NODE-275-length-15785-cov-7.401081_pt1 | contig 15785 bp, 13 predicted proteins | sample MGYA00376246_ERZ650310 | MGnify/ENA primary metagenome ERZ650310 (study PRJEB26733, sample SAMN07839286) | wastewater metagenome | biome: small river; feature: stream; material: water | place: USA: North Carolina | collected 2016-03-01 ...
GAAGGTAGAAGAAGTGCCGCGTGGACCTAACTCTGTATTTGACTTTGCCAACTTCTTGGATCGCAGCCCTAGCTAAAGCTCAGACCTACAAGAATTACTTGTTACCAGGGTAACTTTTCGCCTGAATAAGTAAGAAAACTCCCGGTATCTTCTTTCTGAAGTTTTTCAATTACGCTAAACATTTCTGCGGCAGCTTGGTCTGCAGGTCTCCCAATCTGTTCTCCTCGAAATGGCTTTGAGAGCCCGGAGTTCACAGTGCCAGGATGCATAGCAATTAGGGCGGTATTAGGCTTTGTACGAGTCCACTCAATGGATGTTGTCTTCACCAGCATATTGAGTGCAGCCTTAGAGGCACGATAGCTGTACCAACCACCAAGACGGTTATCTTCAATGCTACCAACTTTTGCCGATAGGGTAACTAGGATGCTATTTTTAGGATCGAGCAGTTTGGAGAAGTGGCGAATGGTCAGCGCTGGTCCAATCGCATTGACCGTCATGAGTTCTATGAGTTGTTCGGCATTGAGATCATCTAATCTTTTTTCGGGCATCCATTTATTTGTGTGTAAAACCCCGATGGTATTAATGATGAGCTGAAAGGGTCCTGTATGAGATAGTGCTGTTGCACAGGATTCAATAGATTCCAGGTTTTGATAATCAATTGGAAATTCAGAATTGCGATGAATGCCTACAAGCTCTGAGCATGCGGGGTTGGCTTTTAAGAGATCCATGAAGGCAGAGCCTATAGTCCCGGAGGAGCCGATAACTAATGCATGAAAGGGTTTTGGAAGTAAGCTCATCAAGAGACTGTAGCGCAATTTGCGAATGCGTGTATGCGGCAAATTCTTGTTTAAGCAAGCATCCCATTTGCTTGCTATGCTTACTCCTGTTTATAGATAAGAGATGCAATACGTGAATATCCACTCTGATTACAGCAAGAGAGTTGTCATTAACCACAATGATCTGCCTTGGGTTCCCAGCCCGGAGCCAGGGGTAGAGAGGCGTATGCTTGATCGTATAGGTGATGAAGTGGCAAAGGCGACCTCAATTGTTCGCTATCAACCGGGATCCAAATTTCAAACGCATACCCACGAATTTGGTGAAGAGATCTTCGTTTTAGATGGCGTCTTTAGTGACGAGACGGGAGATTATCCTGCTGGTACTTATATGATGAATCCGCCTGGATCATCACACGCACCATTCAGTCAGACTGGCTGCACTCTTTTTGTGAAGCTGCGACATCTTGGTCCAGATCAAGTCGAGCGAGAGATCGTGAATACGAAAACCGCCGATTGGTATCAAGGAATGGTGCCTGGTCTTCATGTGATGCCGCTGATGAAGCAGGGTAGTGGCTCTACTTTAGTGCGATGGGCGCCTCAAACCTATTTCAATCCTCACAAACATTATGGCGGTGAGGAAATTTTTGTGGTTGATGGCGTATTTGAAGATGAACATGGACGCTATCCGGCTGGATCCTGGATTAGAAGTCCTCATATGAGTCTGCATCAGCCCTTTAGTAAAGAAGGCTGCACTATTTTTGTAAAGACAGGTCATTTATTAGACTGATTTAAGTGATCTGAAGTAACGCCAGCGTCCTAGGGGCATTGCGATGGATAATGGTGCTCAAATCATTATTTGCACTATTTTGGAATCATTCCCATGGAAATTAAGGTCAATTTTCTCGATAAGCTTCGTCTCGAGGCAAAGTTCGATGACTTTACGGTAATTGCTGATCAGCCCATTCGCTACAAGGGTGATGGTTCTGCGCCAGGACCTTTCGACTATTTCTTGGCTTCATCAGCATTATGCGCCGCTTACTTTGTGAAGCTGTACTGCGAGACTCGTAATTTATCTACTGAAAATATTCGCCTCTCACAAAATAATATCGTTGATCCAGAAAATCGCTACAAACAGATCTTTAAGATTCAAGTGGAATTGCCAGCAGATATCTCCGCGGCTGATCGTCAAGGTATATTGCGTTCCATCGAGCGTTGCACTGTTAAAAAAGTAGTGCAGGAAGGACCTGAGTTTGTTATTGAGGAAGTTGCTAACCTAGATGCCGATGCACAGAGTTTGCTAACTCTGAAGCCAAATGCTGGAATTAGCACCCATATTGTTGGTAAGGATCTGCCTCTTGAAGAAACCATTGCCAATATGTCTGCATTGCTCGCAAACCTTGGGATCAAGATTGAAATCGCCTCATGGCGTAATCTCATTCCCAATGTCTGGTCCTTGCATATTCGGGATGCACATTCGCCGATGTGCTTTACCAACGGCAAAGGTTCAACCAAGGAGAGTGCACTGGCATCTGCCTTGGGCGAATATATTGAGCGTCTGAGTAATAACCATTTTTATGCAGGCGCATACTGGGGTGAGGATATTGCTAATGCTGCATTTGTGCACTACCCCAACGAGCAATGGTTTAAGCCTGGTCCAAAAGATGCATTACCACCTGAAATTCTGGATGAATACTGCCTCAAGATATATAACCCAGACGGTGAGTTGCGCGCATCCCATTTGGTAGACACCAACTCCGGCAATGCACAACGCGGTATCTGTTCATTGCCATACGTTCGTCAATCAGATGGCAAGACAATATATTTCCCGTCAAACCTGATTGAAAATCTCTTTGTAAGTAATGGCATGAGTGCAGGTAATACACTTGCTGAAGCACAAGTTCAATGCCTGTCAGAAATCTTTGAGAGGGCTGTCAAGCGAGAAATCCTAGAGAGTGAAATCGCCCTTCCAGACGTGCCACAGGAGGTGTTGGCTAGATATCCCGGTATTTTGGCGGGCATAAAAAGTCTAGAAGAGCAGGGCTTCCCAGTGTTGGTAAAGGATGCATCGCTTGGCGGTATCTACCCAGTCATGTGTGTCACTTTAATGAACCCACGCACGGGTGGTGTATTTGCCTCTTTTGGTGCGCACCCTAGCTTAGAAGTTGCTCTAGAGCGAAGTCTGACGGAGTTATTGCAGGGGCGTAGCTTGGAGGGTCTGAACGATTTGCCGCCACCTACATTTGCAAGTGAAGCGGTAACTGAGCCTAATAACTTTGTTGAGCACTTTATTGACTCCAGCGGCATCGTGTCTTGGCGCTTCTTCAGCGCAAAATCCGACTATGAATTTGTTGACTGGGATTTCTCGAGCAAGGGTGAAGACTCGAATGCTAAAGAAGCTGAAACATTATTTGGCATTCTCAAGCAGCTTGGTAAAGAAGTCTATGTCGCCGTATATGACGAGTTGGGAGCCACTGCCTGCAGAATTTTGGTACCGGGATATTCTGAGGTCTACCCGATTGAAGACCTTGTATGGGATAACACCAACAAAGCATTGTTATTCCGCAAAGATATTCTGAATGTATCTCGTTTAGATGATGCTCGCTTAACGTCGCTACTCGAGCGTCTAGAAAATAATGAGCTTGATGAGTACGGTGATATCGCTACGCTCATCGGAATCGAGTTTGATGAGAATACCGTTTGGGGTCAGTTAACGGTGCTTGAGTTAAAGCTGCTGATTCAGCTCGCTTTAAAACAATATGAAGAGGCGCATGACTTAGTGGGTGCTTTTCTTCAGTACAACGACAATACGGTCGAGCGAAAATTGTTTTACCAAGCCATGGATGCAGCTTTGGAAGTCCTGCTAGATGATGAACTTGAGATGGCGGATTACGAAGTGAACTTCCGCCGAATGTATGGTGATGCGCGCATGGATGCTGTACTGGGCTCTATCGATGGCAGCGTTCGCTTCTTTGGATTAACTCCAACCAACATGCAGCTAGAGGGGCTTGATAGGCACCATCGCCTCATTGACAGCTATAGAAAGCTGCACAAGGCGCGTGCCAAGAAGAGTCTCTAGCTAGTCAATATTCTTAAATCCTAAAGGTCGGTGATGAAATCATTAACTCCAGCTGAGGCAATTACATCGCGCATGTCAGTGCGTGCATTCACAAAAGAGGTTGTTTCAAAAGAGAGCATCCTGAACTTACTCAATATCTCTGCGCGCGCACCTTCTGGCACTAATACACAACCTTGGAAGGTCTACGTCTTAGAGGGAGCTGCTCTCAAAGATCTGTGTGAGAAAGTTTGCGCAGCATATGACAGTATCGCCGCCAATCCCGAGTTAGCAAAAGAATATCAACCAGCGTATGAATACTATCCTGCGAAATGGTTTAGTCCCTATATCGATAGGCGTCGTGAAAATGGTTGGGGCTTATATGGTCTGCTGGGTATTACTAAAGGCGATAAAGACAAAATGCACGCACAGCATCGAAAAAACTTTGAAGCATTTGGTGCTCCCGTATGTTTGTTTTTCACAATTGATAAAGAGCTGGGAAGAGGCTCAATGCTTGACTATGGAATGTTCTTGCAAAACATCATGGTCGCCGCTAGAGGTGAAGGGTTAGATACCTGTCCGCAAGCAGCATGGAATGATTATGCAAAGATCATCTTGCCAGCTATTGGCGCGCAAGAGAATGAAATGCTGGTGTGCGGTATGGCACTAGGGTATGCCGATAAAGATGCCTTAGTGAATACCTTTCACACCCCCAGAGTTGCCGCTGAAGAATTTACTAGCTGGGTTAAATAGAGGTATTTAGCTCGGAAGTTCCCGCTACTATTGGTAATTTCTGCCTAATTATTAGGCATTCAAATCTATTGAGCTTATATCTAAGTTATTGATATACCTCATTTAAAGCCTTGAAATGCGGTTTGGTCAAAAATATGTTGCTTTGCAACAAAAATATCTTGCTTTTGGAAAATGTGGCTCTTAAAATGGTGCATCGCAATAAAAAAACCACAATTACTTAAAGTTAGGATAAATCATGTTTCAAACTCAATTAAATGATCAATTCGCTGCTGCACAAGCTAAAGCTATCGAAAACGCTAAACATTTGGCACAAGTTGCTGTTGAAAGCGCTCAAGAATTAGCTGAAATCAACCAAGCTGCTGCTAAAGATGCTTTAGTTGCTGCTCAAGATACAAGCTCACAATTGTTAGCAATCAAAGATGCACAACAATTGGCTAAATTGGCTCAGCCAGAAGCTGCTCAAGAAGCTGCTAAATACGCTGCTGCTTACCAAGCTAAAGTAAACCAAGTAGTTCGTAACGGTAACAAAGAAGTTGCTCAAGTAGTTGACGCTTCTATTGATGACGCACGTGCTGATTTGGTTAAGTTTGTTAAAGAAGCTACTAAGACAGCTCCTGCTGGTTCTGAGGCATTTGTTTCTGCATTCAAAACTGCATTTGAGTCTTCACTCCAACAGTTCGACCAAGTTCGTGCAACTGCAACTGACGCATTTGCTAACTTTGAGAAGAGTGTTGATGCTGCTTTGGCAAACATTCAAGGTCAATACGCTGTTGCTAAGCCAGCTGCTAAAAGCCGTAAAGCTGCTTAATTTAGCAACTAGTTAGTTTCACTGTTTTAGTAAAAAGCCACCTACGGGTGGCTTTTTTATTGCGCTTACGGTTTAGTTGGCTTTGTAAACTATGCGCCCACCAACAATGGTCATTGATGCTTTTACATCTTTGAGTGATTCTTTCGGGACTTTAAAAACATTGCTTGTTAGTACCGTCATATCGGCATACTTTCCAACCTCAATGGTGCCCTTAACTTTATCTTCCCCAGCGGCTTTGGCGGGCCAAATGGTCCACATTCTTAAGGCGTCGCGAACCGATATCGCCTCTTGGGGTTCAAATACTCCCATGTCTGACTGCCTTGTAACAGTGGCGTAAATGGCCTTAAAAGGATCGATATTGCCAAGATAAATGCCGGTCATGTCAGTGCTGGCAGCGGGTTCTAGGCCGGCATTGATCATTGTTTTAAATTGATAACCTGTCTTGGCTCTTGCAGTTCCCATATTCTCATAATCCGCATTTACAAGCTCAAGCAACCAAATCGGTTGTGAAGAAAGATGAAAATTATTCTTCTTAAGAGCGGTGCCGCGCTTTAGTTGCTCGGGTGTCAGTTGAAACATACCAAAGTGTTCAATTCGTTTGATGGTATTACTAGTTTGATTTTTGCTGAGAGATTCATAAGCACTTAATCCAATGTCTGCAGCAGCATCACCTGAACAATGCAGCATGCTGATTTTTTTATTTTGATTGGCTAGCTTTGAAAACTGCTTTGCTAATTGTTGGTTTGTGACTAAGGTACCTTTGCCACCAGGGGGGTCCGTGTCTTGAGTGCCTACATAAGGTTCGTACATGAAGCCTGTGCGGCAATCATTCTCACCATCAACCCAAGCCTTAATGGCTGCAAAGCGATAGTAGGCAGGGTTTGCTTGCGCGGGCATTTCAAAAATGCTGAGATCTTTTGGCATGCCTTCACCATTGGGGGCCGCCCAAACTGAAGCGGTAAAGCGAATATTGGGGGTAGGGGTGCTTACAGATACGCTTTGCATGATTGGAATTGCCGCAGCTGGTGTAATTGCCATCACAGAGGTAAACCCATAAGAGTTCCAGAACTTGGCAATATCTGTCGCGTAATAGCGGGCGATTTCTTGTGGCGTCGGGCTGCCGGGAATGTCGCCCATGCCATCGGTAATAACGCCATTAGGCTCACCATCTTTGTCGGAAAGTACGCCAGCGCCATGACGTAGCTTTGTCACCCCTTTTTTGATACCCATTTTTGCAAGGGCAGCACTATTTGCAATCGCCATATGAGCACCATTGGCCATAATGACTGGATTATTTGGAGCTACTTCGTCGAGTTCGGCTTTGGTGGGTAAACGCTTTTCTAAAAACTTATTTTCACTAGCGGAAACACCGGCAACGTAAATCCATTGATTACGAGGTGTTGAATTAACGCGAGCGGCGATATTGAGTAACGCCTGCTTCACCGAGGGTGTTCCTGGATAGCGAGCATCAACCCATGACTCTTTAAGCCAAATGGTTTCCATTGGGTGAGTATGTGCATCAACGAATCCAGGCACTACTAGCTGTTGGTTAAGGTCAATAACTTTAGTTTTTGGACCTATAAGAGGTTTTATTTTTTGATCTGAACCAATGGCAATAAACTTTTCATCTTTGATAGCAACGGCATTTGCTTTTGGTTGTTTTGAATTTAGAGTCTCAATTTGACCGTTGAGAAAGACAACGTCGGCAGGTTCAGATGCTTGGATATAAGCGCTGAAACAAGTTATGAATGCGAGGGAGCTGGCTAATAAGAGTTTGAATGACATTTGCATAAGACGATCCTTGTTAAAAGGCGTTTCTAAATCAACAGATCCATTGAATCAGTAATGCCTCTACTAGCTTTGATATAGATCAATTGGCTCGAGGTTTATTGCGTCATGGTGAGATTAAATGAGTGGGCTATAAAAAAGCCAACCCTATGGTTGGCTTAGTTTACATATTGTTGCGGTTATTCAATCCAAGTAATAAAGCTTTCCTTGGGTTTTCTAACCTTTTTCAGGTTAACTAACCAATCCTCATCTGCCTTTCTATAGCCTAATGGCAGCATGACCACACTACGTAAACCTTTTGCTTTGAGATTAAGAATCTCATCTAAGGCTATCGGATCAAAGCCTTCCATTGGAGTGCAGTCAACCTCCTCGTATGCTGCGGCAATTAGAGCTGTTCCCAAGCCAATATAAGCTTGTTTTGCTGCATGGTTGTAATTGGTTTCAGCATCACGAGCCGTATAGCCGCTGAGTAACTTTTGACGATAGATATCGCCAGCTTCACTTTTGAAATTACGAATCTTCTCAGTCATATCAAATGATTGATTAATGCGATCTGCTGTGTAGGTATCCCAGGCTGCAAAAACAAGCAGATAAGAAGAGTCAACGATTTGAGTTTGATCCCAAGCAATCGCCTTAATCTTTTCGCGAATAGCTTTATTGGTAATCACTAGAACCTCGTATGGCTGCAATCCGCTAGAGCTAGCAGTCAGGCGAATGGCTTCTAGAATTTTCTCAACCTTCTCTAGGGGTACAGATTTTGTGGGGTCCATTTTTTTAGTTGCGTAACGCCACTGTAATTTTTCAATTAAGCTCATTTCATTCCTCGGGGATGGGTAAATACAAAAAGATAGTTCAGTGTAGTTTATTGCCATATGAAAAGGGGTCCGAAGACCCCTTTGTTTTGCTCTAGATTCTCTAAATCAGCTTAAGCAGCCAATGCCTCTTCTGGTTCGGTAACCGATGAGCGAATCAAGTAATCAAATGCTCCTAGAGAGGCTTTTGCACCTTCGCCCATGGCGATAATGATTTGCTTATACGGAACTGTCGTGCAATCACCCGCGGCAAATACGCCAGGCAAGGAAGTTTCGCCTTTTGCATCGACAATAACCTCACCATGTTTTGACAGCTCGATAGTGCCTTTGAGCCAATCTGTATTTGGCAATAAGCCAATTTGCACAAAGATGCCCTCAAGCTCAAGCGTATGCTCAGAGTTGTTGGTGCGATCTTGGTAGCGCAAGCCATTAACCTTGCCACCCGCGCCCAATACTTCTTTAGTGAGGGCGCTCATGATGACGGTTACATTTGGCAAGCTAGCCATTTTCTTCTGAAGCACTGCATCAGCGCGTAATTTGCTATCAAATTCAATCAAAGTGACGTGGCTCACAATGCCAGCCAAATCAATTGCTGCCTCAACACCAGAGTTACCGCCGCCAATAACAGCGACACGCTTGCCTTTGAATAAAGGACCGTCACAGTGAGGGCAATACGCAACACCTTTACCGCGATACTCTTGTTCGCCAGGAACATTCATCTCTCTCCAGCGAGCGCCAGTGCTCAAGATAACGGATTTGCTTTTCAGTACTGCGCCGTTAACCAACTCTACTTCGAGGCCGTTAGCAGTTTTGCGTAATGCATTTGCGCGCTGCAAATTCATAATGTCGACTTCATAGCTCTTTACGTGTTGCTCAAGTGCTTGGACTAATTTTGGTCCCTCAGTCTCTTTAACAGAGATGAAGTTTTCAATACCCATGGTGTCCATGACTTGGCCGCCAAAGCGCTCAGCCACGATACCAGTGCGAATACCTTTGCGGGCTGCGTAGATCGCCGCTGCTGAACCAGCGGGTCCGCCACCAATAACCAAAACGTCGTACGGATCTTTAGCGGAGAGTTTTGCAGCCTCTTCTTTAGGGCTTGCAGTATCAAGCTTAGCCACAATCTCTTCAACACTCATGCGGCCTTGACCAAATACCTCGCCATTCAAGATCACGGTTGGTACGGCCATGATTTGGAATTGGTCTACCAATTCTTGATAGAGGGCTCCATCAACCATTTCATGGGTGACGTTGGGATTAAGGGCCGCCATGAGATTGAGTGCTTGCACAACATCAGGGCAGTTATGGCATGACAAAGAAATAAATGTCTGGAAGCTAAGTTTGCTATCGAGTTTGGTGATGCGCTCAATGATCTCTTGTTCAACCTTCGCTGGGTAGCCGCTAGCCTGCAAAATAGCCAAAATGAAAGAGGTCATTTCATGGCCCATTGGCAAGCCTGCAAAAGTAATGCGTGCTTCTTGATCAAGCTTGCTTACGGTAAAGCTAGGAGTGTGTGCTGCTTTACCATCCGTTTTAACGGTGATCTTGTCGGATTGCTCGGCTACTTCATTTAAGAGCTCAAGCATTTGCTTTGAGCTATCGCTGTCATCTAGGCTAGCCACGAGAACGATTGGACTAACAATCTTTTCAAAATACACTTTTAATTGTGATTTGATATTGGTATCTAACATGATGTTTTCCTTGGGTAATTTTTTTAGGTGAGTCTATTGGGCAGGATCTTGTCCTCTCCAATAGACTCTCTTAAAGAGAGTCTATGGATTAGCTATTTAACTTCGCAGCTTAGATCTTGCCTACGAGATCTAAAGAAGGAGTCAATGTTGCTGCGCCTTCTTTCCACTTAGCAGGGCAAACTTCGCCTGGGTGTGCAGCTGTGTACTGTGCAGCTTTTAGCTTACGCAATGTTTCAGAAACGTCACGTGCGATTTCGTTAGAGTGAATTTCTGCAGTCTTAATCACGCCTTCTGGATTGATGATGAAAGTGCCACGCAATGCCAAACCTGCTTCAGGAATGTGCACGCCAAATGCATTGGTCAATGTGTGTGTTGGATCGCCAACGAGTGGGAACTTTGCTTTACCAACAGCTGGAGAAGTCTCATGCCAAACTTTGTGTGAGAAATGTGTATCAGTTGTCACGATATACACTTCAGCACCCATCTTTTGGAATTCAGCATAGTTCTCTGCCGCATCTTCAATTTCTGTTGGGCAGTTGAATGTAAATGCTGCTGGCATAAAAATCAGAACAGACCAATGACCCTTGAGGCTTTCGTCAGTGATGGTTACAAACTTACCGTTATGGAAAGCTTCAGTTTTAAATGGTTGAACTGCAGTATTGATAATAGACATCTGTGCTCCTTGTTTTGGTTAATCAATCTTTTTAGTAGCTAATGCAACTGAATGAATTTTGAACCTCAGTTGTTTATTTGTCTAATGAATAAATTTGATATTTATGATCGAATTTATAGATAAACAGTTATTAACACCATATTGGCCGTTTAAAGCCTTAAATCAGGCTTTTTGAATGGTATCGCTTGTCTATAATCATTCTCACGAATGGAGCCCCTTAGCCTCATCGACCCTATTTCAATAGAGCTTTTATGAAGAAAACATTCCTGGCATCACTCTTCTCTTTTTCAGTAATCTTGACTACCGCTAGCATTGCGCATGCCGAGCAAGGTTTATCACCACTTCCAAAAATATCGGAAGAGTGGCGCTTTGAAGTGACGCCGTATATTTGGGGCTCTGGTGTTTCGTCTACTCTTTTTTATAACGATCGTTATCTCAATACTGCAAACCTTTCAACTAGTAATGTCCTGGGCGATCTGAAGTCTGGAGGCATGATTGCTGCGGAGGCGCATTACGGCAACTGGGGCATCATGGGCGATCTCGTTTCTGCAACTTTACAAACAACAGGCAACTCAAACGTTTCTGTGCGGCCGCCTCAATTGGGTGGTGCAGCAGTGCTGGCTAATGTCGCAGATAAAGTAACGCTGCAACAAAATATTATTACTGGAGCAGTAACCTACACCGCTCTCAATAATCAGAACATTTACCTGGATGGATTATTAGGTGCGCGTGGCATCATGGCAACTGCTACTGTCTCGGCAGATTTATCTGCATACGGATATTCAAAAGGTTTTGTTGACTCTAAATCTGTCTCTACACTTGATCCTATTGTCGGTTTTAAAGGTCGCTATCGTATTGCTGACTCCACTTGGTATATCCCTTTCTATGCTGATATTGGTGGAGGTGGCGGCACCACTAATATGACTTGGCAGGGCGTTCTTGGTATGGGTAAAACATTTGAAAAATGGGTGGACGTATCGCTTGCCTACCGGACTTTGTACTATGACATGAAGGGCGATGGCCTGCTGCAAAAAACGACATTCAAAGGCCCGCAGTTGGCAGCAACATTTAAGTTTTAAGCGCGCGGCATTCTCAAGTAATCAATAAGACACTGGAAGATCAATATGAAATTTGCACCAAAACTACTCTCCGTATTGTTAATGGCGCAATGCGCAGTGACTTTTGCTAAAGGCAATGCGGATACGATTTTTTATGGCGGTCCCATTGTTACCGTGAATGCTAAGAATGAAGAGGTTCAGGCGCTTGCAGTACAAAACGGCAAGATTGTCGCGGTCGGCACTAAAGATGCGGTTACCAAGGAATGGCAGACTGAATCTACTAAAGTGATTGATCTAAAAGGCCAAACTTTGATGCCAGGCTTTGTAGAGCCCCATGTGCATATTCTGGTGACTTCAGTATTTGAAGGTCTAGGCTTGAATTTAAGCAACTTTACTTTGCCTTATGACACCAAAGAAACATTGATTAAGAAAATGAAGGCCGCCCTCAAAGATGTGCCTGCTGGCGGGTGGCTTTTTGGTTTTGGTGTTGACCCATCACGCACCACGCCTTTTATGGCTGAACTCACTGCGGATGATTTGGATACGGTTTCTAAAGATGTTCCTATCTTTATCGTGAATCAATCTGGTCATATTGGCTATGTCAATCACAAGGCTTTGGAGTTGGCCGGTGTTACCGATAAAACACCCAATCCTCCTGGCGGCGGTATTTTTGTGAAGGATGCTAAAGGCAGGCTTACAGGTAAATTAGTTGAGCCACCTTCTTACTTGCCATTTATGGCCAAGATGCCAGCTCCTACTGAAGCCCAATTATTTGGCGCTATTCAGGGCACCATGAAAAAAATTGCCTCAACAGGTGTTACTACTGCCTCAGAGATGAGCGTTGGCGGTAATTTTGGCGTTGATAAAGAGGTGGCGATCTATAAAGCAATATATGCTAAAGATACCGCGCCGATTCGACTGCGTGGATATTTGTTTAGTGAGGCTTTGCCAGCAGGCAAGACCTCAGTTAAGCCAAATGAGGGTGATGACAAATTACGTTTTATTGGTATTAAATATATTTCAGATGGTTCTACTCAAGGCTTAACGGCTGCTCTCAATGCGCCTTATACCTACCCAAAAAACTCTAAATGGAGTGGGGCACTGAACTATAAGGATGCTGATATTTATGCTTCCATGAAAGCCTTCTTTGATCAGGGCTGGCAAATTTCTACTCACTCTAACGGTGATAAAGCCATTGACCAAACTTTAGCTAGCTATACAAAGCTATTGGCCGGAAATGCTAAGTCGCAAGATCGTCGTTTGCGCATAGAGCATTTCACTGTTAACAATGAGTCACAAGTAAAGCAGGCGGTGAAGCTTGGGGTAGTACCTAGCTTCACCATTGGTCATGTCAATTATTGGGGCGCAGCATTTAATGACCACATTATTGGATCAGAACGCGCCAAGCGTATAGATCCGGCTGGAGACTTCAAACGTGCAGGCGGTAAATTTACTTTGCACAGTGACACGCCCGTTTCAAATGTCGGCCCCTTGAATTACGTTAGCGAAGAAGTAACGCGTTTATGGCAGTTGCCACCACAAAAAGTGTTAGGGCCAGATCAAGCGGTATCAGTGGATGATGCAATCCGCGCCATTACTATTGATGCTGCCTATCAAATCTTTGCTGACAATATCGTGGGTAGCTTAGAAGTTGGTAAGCAAGCTGACTTGGTTGTTTTGGAAAAGAATCCTCGCCAAACAGCGCCGGCTGATATTCGCAACATTAAAGTAAAAGGCACATGGATTGATGGCAAGCCGGTTAGCTTGCAATAAATACCCATTTTCTTGTTGCCCAGTATTGAAAAAACACTCGCTGATGCGGGTGTTTTTGTTTGCCCGCGGCATCTTTTAAAAAAGTCTAGGTAAATGCCACAACACCTGCGATGAGGTTAATTGCTAGTGCAAGCAGAGAAGCATTAAAAACAAACGCAGTCATTCCTTGGATCATGACTAAAAACCGGATTCTGGAACTTGCAATATTGACGTCGGCAGTCTGGCATGTCATGCCAATCACCATAGAAAAGTAAAGAAAGTCTACATAGGTAGGTCTTTGCTTGCCCGCAAATAGCATGGGAGCTTCTTTAGTTTTCTCAAGTTCTTGATAGTAGGCGTGAGCGTAATGCAAGGCAAATGCCGTATGCACAAATAACCATGAGATCGCATAGGTCCCTAGTACTAGGCATACATGACGAATTGCCAGCTGAATAGGGAGAGTTTTAATGCCCGAGAGAATAATCACGATAGTGATCAGGCTTGCAGCTGCTGCCAAAATAATGATGAGCAAAATCATTGCGGCGCCGTCATCTTCTTTCTTTGAAAGCCACAAGATATTTTCTTGGGTTGAAAAGAACATCATGATGTAGGTAAGAGCTAAATAAAGACTTCCAGCTAGAGCCCAAGAGAGCGCAAGACTAATGGTGGAGGAAGACCCAGAAGAGAGAAGAAAAAATGCCCCAAATCCAGCAATGGCAACAATAATCAGTCTTGATGTGGCGCTGATGTGGTGCCAGTGTTGTGTCCAGTGTGTCGCTTTCATAGTGATACTAGTATGCACTTAAAATAAAGTCTGACATCTTCAGGATTGCACTTCTTTGTGATTAAATGGCGATGGACAATACATACAAGTTTAATTAGAGGGCTACAAAGTGCGTTCAAACATCAGAAGTTGGAGCTTAGTGGCGGGCGCACTCATTATTTTGGCTGCCTGCATTTTTGCCTATATATCGACAAGGCCCGCTGAGGCTGATGTAGCAAGTTTATTTAAATTCCAAATGCAATTAAGCTAGCTGGGTTGGCAATATCTAGAGCCTGTCTTTTTCTGGAGAGCCCTATCTACTGGTATTTCTCTATAGAAACCCATCCGCAGGAGAGTAGATTGGTATCTGAAATTACCCATCTGAAAGGTTGATATGAGCAAGAAACCATTTGATATGAATGCTATGCCAGGACAGCAAAGTGCTGTTGATGCAACTAGGGCTGCTGGACGCGTGGCAATGGAAAGTGCTCAGGCGATTGCCCAGATCAATCAACAAGCTACACAAGAGTTGGCAACCATGATTCAAAAGCGGGTGTCTGAGCTCATGAAGACTCAAGACCCTAAATCTGCTTTCGAGTATGTTCATGCTGAGGTATTGCAGGATGCGGCTAAAGAGATTACTCAATATCACAATCAGTTATTGCAAGTTTTGAAGAGTGGTAATCAAGAGTTAGCAGATATTGCTGAAACGATGATTCAAGAATCTAAAGCAGACCTCATTCACTTTGTAAATGAAGCTACTGATAACGCGCCAGTTGGCAGTGAGGCTTATGTATCCGTATTTAAAACATCTTTCAATAACGCGTTGCAGAATTTTGAATTGATTCGTGCTGCAATGGCTGACTCATTCACTAATTTTGAGAAGAGCGTTGAGAATGTCAGCAATCTTTCAAGCCAAAAAGGCTCTTCAAAAAAGAAGAGTTGAGCCTTTAAGGTTGTAGTTCAATATTGTTTCTGAAATTGCAGGGCGGTTTTGATAGTCTGAAAATGAATATCCACGGTAGATTCAATTTCTTTACCGTAGCCGCCCGCCATCGAAAATGCGATAGGCAGCTGCCGATCTAGTGCGTACTGAAATACCATTTCATCTCGTAGACGCATCCCATCCTTACTAATCTCTAGTCTACCGAGTCGATCGCCTTCATGTGGATCGGCGCCAGCCAGAAAAATGAGGCAATCTGCCTTAAAGCGTGAATCTAATTGAGCAAGAGCAGTACTGAGTGAGTGCAGATAGACTTCATCATTGCAGCCATCAGCCAGACCTACATCCAGATCACTTTGCTCTTTTTTAAATGGGAAATTATTTTCCCCGTGCATAGAAAGAGTGAAGATGGAATCATCATTTTGCAAAATGGCTGCGGTGCCGTTTCCCTGATGAACGTCCAAATCAATCACGGCAACTTTTAGTGATGGGTTAATTTCTTTTTGCAGAGTGCGTGCTGCGATTGCGGAATCATTAAACACACAAAATCCACTTCCGGTATCACGATAGGCGTGATGAGTGCCCCCGGCTAGATTGGCGGCAATGCCTTCGTTCAGGGCGGTTTTAGCTGCAGCTACAGTGGCGCCCGCTGAGCGTCGTGAACGCTCAACCATTTGAGTACTCCAGGGAAAACCAATTTCTCTTTGCTCTTGTGCTGAAAGTGTTCCTTCTATGACTTTAATGAGGTAGCTTGGATCATGCGCATACAAAATTTGTGTATCCGTTGCTGACGGCGCTTCAACTAACTCAATACCTGCCTGCGAACCCACCAAATCTCGCAAACGTGAGTACTTCTCCATTGGGAAGCGATGCCCTGCCGGTAGCGGCAATACAAAATGGTCGGTATAAAAAGCCT
>ERZ650310.276-NODE-276-length-15769-cov-12.111747_pt1 | contig 15769 bp, 18 predicted proteins | sample MGYA00376246_ERZ650310 | MGnify/ENA primary metagenome ERZ650310 (study PRJEB26733, sample SAMN07839286) | wastewater metagenome | biome: small river; feature: stream; material: water | place: USA: North Carolina | collected 2016-03-01 ...
CGGTGTCGTACCACGAGTTCTCGCGCACGTTGAGGATGATCGCGTGGTTCGGCTCTTCGCTGTCGCCCTTGGGGAAGCACCACCAGATTTCACCGAAGCGGGGGACCTTTACGGCGAATACCCGCTGGCGCTGAGCGAAGTTCAAGTTGTCGAAAAAGAAGTTGATGTTGATGTTGTTCTCCACTTCGCGAACAACACCGTTGAACGTCAAGAAGCGGTCGACCCCGATCCAGAAGAATACCCCGTCGTACTCGATCACAGATTGTGCAGACAGGATCGACGACTGCGAGCTGATCGTGTCGAACTGGAAGCCAGCAGTGCCGCCGACGTAAGCCATGCGAATTACGCTGTCGAGCGACCACAGCAGGCCCGAGGGGCTGGCACCCGGTCCGCCGCGCAGCGGCAGACCCCGGACAAGCTTCTGACCGGTGACGTACGCGTTCCCGGCCCCGGTCAGGGTGAAGTCCGCGCAGTCTGGCGACCACATGACGAAGCCGTCCGCGCCGAACACGACCGTGTACGGGTGCAGAGACACGACGCCGCCGGACAGATCGGCCCCGGCGGGGAGGGTGGTGACCTCAGTCAATGCCGTGGTGTCGAACAGACCGCCATAGAAGAGCTGCCCGCTGGTGCTGTTGGAGATGTCCGAGCCGTTCGGCGCGACGTGGGCGACGAGCTGCAGCCCCGTGGCCGCCGCCGTCGTTTCGACGTCGAACTGCCAGAGGTTGTTGTCCGAGGCCACGAGCGTTGTCGGGGTGCGGTAGGTGATGACGCTGCTGTTGTTGTTCTCGTCGATGAAGAACCGCTCGAGGGCGCCCGAAGACCCCCCGTGGATGTAGGTCAGCGTGTCCTGTGTGTACTCATGGACCGTGCGGACGACGCCCTTCAGGAACTTGTTGATCGAGCGGTAGCCGCCGATCTTGCGCGGCAGGCCCCGCTGAAAGCGGACCCAGCGACCGTCGACGTAGTTGTCCCCCTCAAGACGCGTGCCATCGCGCTTGATGCCGGGTTGCGACCTGATCTGAATTACCTGCTGGGCCATGCCGCCGCTCCGTTATGTGTACGCGAAGGTGACGCGCCCCGCCGCACCGTTGCCGCCGTTGCCGCCCGGGATTGGTCCGCCAGCCCCGCCGCCACCCGGCGCGGAGCCGTTGTTCGCAGCGACGTTGCCGCCGCCGTTGGGGGCACCGGCACCTGTCCGGGTCACACCGCCGCTTCCGTTGCCGGAGGTGTTGGTGTCGCCGCCCGAGGCTGAGCCCCCGGCACCCTGCAGCCCGAGGACGCCGTCAGCACCCGGCTGACCGCCTGTAGCAGACATGCTCACCGAAGTCCCGAAGGTACCGTTGGTCACGGTCGTGGTGCCGCCCGCAGACGGCCCGGAGGCCAGACCGCCAGCGCCGACCGAATAGTTGAAGGTCTTGCCCGCGTCGCCGCCGACCAGCGGTAGGGTCTTCTGCGAGTAGCCGCCCGATCCACCGCCGCCGCCCGGTGCGTTGCCCGGGTCGCCCGGTCCGCCAGCGCCGCCGCCCGCCCACTCGGTGATGACGACCTGCGAAGCCCCGGTCGGGACCGCGTCGGTCCCTGAGCCGGAGTTGTAGGTGTTCGTCACCGGCGTGAAGCCAGCAGCTGCGCGGCCCCCCAGCAGAGGCGTCGGGAACGGATGCATCAGAAGCCCTTGCCGCCGAGGAAGGCGTCGAAGGTCGGTGTCCCCGCGTTGGTGCACAGCAGCGTGATAACGTCGTGCTTCGAGGCAGTCGTGGTCAGCGTCGGAGCCCCGGTGGTGCCCCAGTTGAACGAGGCGGGCCACGTTACCAAGCGGCTCCCGGTGGCGTCCTGCGTGACCAGCAGGGTGTACGTCATGCCCTCGATCGGGTTGGTCACAGCCAGCGTGCGGCTGGCCGCGAGGGTCCAGCGCGCGTTGTACCCCGCCGAGAGGTCCCACGTAGTAGTGGCCGCATCGGTGAGGGTCTGGAACGCCGCCGACCCAGACAGCGCGGACGGATTGACCGCCTTCGTGCTGTTGGTACCAGTCCGTACTTCCGCCGCCGTGGCGAAGGGAAGCGCGCTCTGGATGTCGGCGGTCACGATCGCGCGGAAGGTCGGTGCGCCCGAGGACCCGTTTGGCGACGCGAAGATCAAGTTCTGTGTCTGGCTGGCGAGGGATACGGCCAGCGTTCCGCTTACCGTGATCGGATTGCCTGAGACCGAGAAGATCGAAGGCATGGACAGGTCGACCGAGGTGACCGTGCCGGAGCCACCGGTCACCCCGATGGCGGTCCGGAACGAGGCTGCGTCGAGCGCGCTGACGGTGTTGTCCGCGTTGAAGCGCGGGAACGTAATTGCCCCCGGGTTGGCGATGGTGAACAGGTTCGAGCCGAGCACGGTGGCACCAAGACCAGCGCGCCCGTCGGCCGCAGTCGTGCCGCCGGTGCCGCCGTTCGGGACGCCCAGTGTGCCGCTGACATGCGTGGTGAGGCCGATCTTACCCCACGCAGGCGCGGTTCCGACGCCGCCGGACAGCAGGGCGTTGCCGGTGGCTACCCCAGCGAGGCGCGACAGGGTTGAGGCCGCTGAGGCATAGAGCAGGTCGCCGATGGTGTAGCTGACCTGCCCGGTGCCCCCGTTCGCAGCCGAGACCGGCAGGGAGATGGTCGAGGTGTCGGCGTCGATCAGGTCGGCACCGTTGCAGTAGTAGATGCCCCGGGTACCCTGCGCGATAGCCACGCCGGTTCCGCCCGATGTCTTGACGGTCAGGTTGAAGACCCCGGTGGTCGCGTTGTCGATCCAGTACTGCTGGATCGTGCTGGGGATGATGATTTCCGCGTCGCTGGTGAGGACACCGACGAACTTGTACGCCACGCGGTTGAGCTCGCTGCCGGTCAGCGTGTACGTCCCGCCGGTCACCCCGATCGAGGTGAAGTCGAAGGCGAACACGGCCTGCTGGCCCAGACCGAAGGAGTACCACGTCAGGCCGTCCGTCGCGAGGACCGCACTGTCTCCCGGGCGAAGCGCTAGGCTGGCACCGCCGTCGATCGTCTCCGCGCCGCTGGGGTCGAGGGTCAGGTCACCGCCACCGGCGTTCCGGACGGCGATGAAGAAGTTGTTGCCCGCGGTCGCGGCAGCCAGCAGGTTCAGGGTGCCCGCGCCGGTGCCGGTCCACACAAAGGCCCCGGCGCGGTCGGTGCCCAGCTGCGTACGGGGGGTGGAGTTGAACGTGGTAACCGGCATCGACTGCGAGAGCAGGTTCGAGATGGCGGTGATGCCGTATCCGGCGATGGTGGCGGGCTGGACCGTGGCCGTCGACGCGCCGTAGCGGAACACGCGCCACTTGCCTGCAACGGTGTTGGTCGCGGCCAGATACAGCTGCCAGACTTCTCCGACGGCCACCGTGGCGAGCGGTACGCCGGTGTTGTCGACGATGTCGAAGGAGCTCGCGCTGGCCGGGACGTTGTAGAACAGCAGGGTCTGCCCGGCCGAAGTCAAGGTGGCGTCCGGCAGCGTTACCGTGAAGCTCCCGCTCGCGTTGACGTCGATGATCCGCGAGGCAGGGTTGTTGGTCCCGCTGTTCTCCAGCGGCCATGCGAGCTCTTCATCAGCGTCGAGCGTCAGCAGCAGGTAGCTGACCTCAGACGGGTAGATGGTGCTGCCGCCGAAAACGTCGGTGAAAGTCATGGGCTAGTCCTCAAGCCTCGCTGCGTTTCGCGGAGCGATCCAGTATCTTCGAAAGGTCCTCACCGTTGAGCATTTCAGCGGCACGGTCGTACATGCTCTGCCATACCGGGATGCGCTCGTCGTTCTTCAGGAACGGCGCAGCTTCCAGCAGGGTGGCGTAGAGCAGCAAGTTCGGGGCGTACTCGGTCAGCCAGTTGCTCTGGATGCTGTCGTCGAGCAGCGGCGGAAGCTCGTAGTACAGGATTTCCGCCGGGTAAGCTGCGTCCGGCGTCGGCACCAGCAGCCAGTGCTGGTAGTCGTAGTCTGCGTAGAAGGCGGGCTCGCCTTGGGTCGCCTCGTTGGGCCAGTAGCTCCGGGCGTACTCATAGCTGCGCGGGAACACGGGGGTCCGCGTGGTGTTGCCCGCGCCGGTGCCGATGTTGATCGACACGGTGTCCCGCCAGCGATCGGGCTTGTCGTAGACCGATTGGCCCTGTACGAGGGTCGTGGACACCACGCGTTGGAAGCCCTGAATTTTGAGCTCTCGGGCACAGCGCCGCTCGGCCATGTTGATGAGCCGGGGGATTTGCTCGAACATCACCGGGTCAGCGGACAGCGACGTGCCCCGCTCCAGATAACGCTGGACGTCCTGCTTCAGGGTGTCAAAGGTCGTCGTGGTGGCCATAGCGAGCCCCTATATCACTTTTCAGCGGATTGCACAGCATCCTTCCACGCCCGGACAGTCGCCGCGTGCCGGGCCGCGCACTCCGCGTAGGCGTACAACACGTCTGTCTCCCACTGCAGCCGATATGGGTCGATCAGCGGCGAGGGTAGCTCAGGGAGTGGGCTGCACGACTGGGACAGGTTCGCCGGAGGTGGCGGCATTGGCACGGAGACGGGTGGCTTCGAGCACGCCGACGCCAGCAGCAGGCACGGCGCAATCAGTAGGAACTTCGACATCGCGGTATACCTCACGGATGGTGTTGCGGCTCTCGATCGCCTGTGGCCTGAGCGAGGCGAGGAGGCGCTCGAGGTTTTCGGACGGGGCGTTGACGGCGGCGATGGCCGCCTGCTCGGCCTTGTTGGCGCGCTCGACGGCGGCCAGCTGGTCGCTGTCTGCCTTCCAGTCGCGGACCGACCACCCGGTGGCCAGACCGAGGAGCAGCGCTGCGGCAGCGCCGTAGGCGACGAGGGGGTTGAATATCATGGCTTCGCGTCCTTCAATTCGTCGGCGACTTGCTGCGCGGCGTCAGTCGCGATCTGCGCTCCGGCGGCGGCGGCATCGGTTTGCCCGTAGGCCTCGAAGCTCACTGACCCGGCGCTGCCCTTGATGTTGCGGATAGCGTTGCGCAGTGACAGCCCGAGCATCACCAGACCCATGAGGATCAGCGTCCCGATGGAAATCTGGCCGAGGATGCCGAGCCGCTGCTCTTCTGTCCCGGCGGGCCAAGAGCGATAGGCGACGATCCAGATTAGCCACGCGAGGAAGCCGCCGGAGGCGATACCGCCCCCGAGCCATGCGACCGCGTACATCCACGCCCTGTTTTCCGCGCCGATCACGGCGTGGAATACAACGCGGCTTCAGCCTTGCGGCGGCGGATCAGGCCGTTCATCGGGTGCCCGCCAGCGTTGACCCACTTGCCAAACTGGGCCGCTGCCTCGGCGAATTTCCCTGCCTTGTGCAGCTTGGTCAGCGTGGCCTTGAAGATGGCCCCGGTGTTGTAGTGGAACGAGACCAGCGCGTCGAACTGGTTCTGCGTGGTCGGAGCCCCGGCGAGCGCGGTGTTCACGTCTGCCACGAAGTGCTGGATGTGCTTGGCGAAGCGCGCGTCGCACTCCGCCTGCGTCCAGACGGTGCCACGCCGGATGTCCTTGCCGGTAGAGCCCCATCCGATCGTCCACGGGTCGCCGCCGGTGCCCGGGTCCGGGTACGCGTCGAACTTTCCGTCGGGCCGCTTCTTCTCGCAACCCTCGAACGATTTGATCAGACTTTCGCCCTTGGACCCGATCTGCATGGCGCTGTCTCCTTGAAGGCCTGCCGTATACCCTGCCGACCGGTTTATTGCAATCACGTCGCGTCGAAAGCCCGCATCGGCTGCGGGACGTAGTGCTCCGGATGCTTCTCGCGGAGGATGTCGCGAACCAGCTCGATCGGCATCACCTTGCGCCCGCGATCGCCGTATTTCTTCGAGCGGAGGACGAGCGACATCAGCTGCTTGGACCGCCAGCCGCTGTCGTTGGCGTACTTGTCGCGCGGGGCGAGGTTGTTCCAGCTCTCGAAAATGCAGCCGGGCAGCTCCTTGCGCTGGCTGTGGTGGACGTGACCGCCGTCGATATAACGGAATTCGCTCTCGCCCCAGTCGACCGAGAAGTCCGACGCCATGACCTTCGCCACTGCTTCCGGCTTGGCCTTGTCGCCGTGGTGGATCAGGACGAAGGTCTTGCCCATGCGGTAAGCGATGAAGACGCTGCGGTTGTTGAGCACATTGACGCGGGGGTTGTTCCGGTGCAGCGAGCGCATGTGGGCCGCCATCCAGACGTCGTTCGAGCGGGAGTGGTTGCCGTGGTTGTAGATCAGGTCGACGGTGCTGGCTTTGGCCAGCGCTCGCTCGCAGATGAACTCGCCGATTTCGATGTAGGCGTCTATCATTTTCCAGTAGCGCGTGTCGAAGTCGACGATGTGCCCGCTGGCTTCGGTCATAGCCCGGAAGGTCTCGTAGTGCGTGCCGTCGCCCAGATCGTTGATGACCATGCGCTCGCATTCCGGTGCCTCGTCGATCAGCGCTGCGGCGGCGGCGCAGATTTCCCGCTTGGCAATGGCGATGTCGAAGTTGGCCCCGGTCTCCTCTTCCGCCGCCAGCATACCAATGTGCGCGTCGCCGATCTGCAGCCACGGGACGATGTCCGATTGCGGCTCTTCCGGCAGGGGTAGGATGCTCGGGTCGATCGGCTTGATGTTCTCGATCGCGGCGCGGATGCCTTCCCAGTAGTCCCGCTCCGCCGCCCGGGTCTTCAGCCAGATCGGCTCCCCGGCTGCGGTCTTCGTGTAGTGCGAGTAGCCCCGCAGTTCAAAGCCTTCGGCGACTGGGTGGTCGATACCCGCTTCCGGGGCGTACCCGTTTTTTGCGGCCTTAGCCTTCACCCGGGTCAGGACGGCGTGTGCGTACCCGACACTCCGGCCCATAGTTATAGAGGTCGCTTTGCAGTCACCCCCGTGATCTAGGATGGCCTCCAGCACGCGACGTTGAAGTTCCGTCTCGCAATGCGCGAGCAGATTTGCGTCCACAGTCATGGTGTCTCCCGCAGCGGGCTCAGTTCCCGCTTTCGCTCGCGACGTCCACCCCGTGCATTCCGAGGTAGTTCTTCGCGGTGACGATGCTGTCCCGCGCGTCGCGAATTGCTATCTTGACCGCTGGCGGCTCGCCAGCGACCTCGAGAGCCGTCAATAGCTTGTCGAAGCTATTGACCATCAGCCCGCAGATTTTCTCGCAGTGGGTTGTGCTGGCTGCTTTGCGCTTGTGCCACCAGTTGCTGCCGAACAGCGCCGTCAGCGCTCCGCCGACAGCACTGGCGATCGACGACTGAACGCTTGGATCAAGATCGGTCATAGGGGCCCTTTGTCTCGTTGGGGGGTGTTGGCTGACGCAGATCACAGCGAGATGCGCTCCGCCGTGAAGGTTGCCGAGGGAGTGGCTGGGGCGATGGCGCCAGCCGGTTTGTAGTCGATGGTGACCGTAGCATCGAGCGGCAGCCACATGACTTCGAGGTAGTCGTTGGCCGCGAGCTGTACCAGATCGTCGTTCGCGAAGTGCAGCCGTCCGCCGTCGCCTACCTTGGACACCGTCGTGATGCTGTTCGAGGTCGGTATGGCCGTACCGTTCTTGGCCAGCCAGACGTTGACGTTGTGGTCCGCCGCGTCGCTGTTGGCGAATTCCAATGAGAACTGGACTGAGTACAGCCCGGCGGCGGCAAAGGTGACCCGGGACGAGCTGGCGACGGTCACGCCGAGCGTGTTGACCGCGTTGGTGTTGAACGTCACCGGGGTCGCTGCGGCGATGTTGCCAGTCTGGTCGGTGGTATCGTAGAAAGAGCCGATCTTGGGGTTGGCGTACGCCACCTGCTCGGCAGTAGCCTGCACGCTGTCGAGCGTGCCGCCATTGTCCTGCGACAGCTCCATGAGCTCTGCGCCGGTAAGCGGGGTGGTAGCGCCACTCAGGTCGCTGATTTTTACGTCGGCCATGCGTACTTGCTCCCGGCTAGGCGTCTAGCGGTGTGTCTGGGCGTGGGTGGGTGAGGGTGATGTCTTCCGTCCCCCGCGCCGGGAGCCGGTACGGATCGTACAGGTCCAAGTCGTCGCGGCAGACCATCAGGCCCGGATAGTTGGGGTCCGAATGGAGCTCGCCGATCGGGAACTTGCGCGAGCAGCGGCCGCAGATCGCGATGCCCAAGCTGCTATTGCCGCGTGTGTCTAGGAACCGTGGCATGCTTACCTCGTGTACCCGGAGATGTTGGGCTGCCACATGATCGGGCTATTGTCGCGCTCTTCGGTCTGCGCCTTGTTCATCGCGGTCATGGTGTCGCTGTCGAGCATCGGGATCATGGCCGGGTCGGCTTCAGGGATTTCCCGGGCGATGCGCGAGGCGAGGGAAGACGTGATCGCGTTCAGCCAGCGCTGCGGGACTTCGATTTCCTGCGTCATCGTACCCACGTCCATGATGTGGCGGTGGGCCCAGACGACGATCTGCGAGGTCCCGGCTCCCGCGTCAGGCACCGGCCACAGGTTGAGCACCGGCGAGAGAGACTGCCGGTCGAGCCAGTACTGCAGCGGGCGGCTGCTGGTGAAGGTCTTGTTCGGGAGGTTGGTGTACTGGTCGCGGTTCATGCGGCTCAGCGGAATTTCCGTCGGCGCGGTGCCGTAATACACCTGACTGAAGGAGAAGGTTCCCGTTGAAGCGACGATGCGGAAATAGCGGGCCGCCACGACGGTGCCAAGGTCGTACCACGACCACTCGCCGGAGGACACTGTGGGGCTCTCGGTCTGGCCGGTGCTCCATGTCACGCCGTCGTCGCTGCGTTGGAGGATGATGTCTACCGGGGTGCTGGACCAGCGCAGCCCGATTGTAGCTACAGCCACGTCGTCCGTGAAATCGGTCTTGTACTCGGTCGTGGTGACCGTGTCGGTGCCCGTTGCTTCGGGCGCGGAGCGCAGCGTGGCGTTCAGGATGTCAACGGTGCCGGAGAAGGTGACGACCGCGTTGTTGCCCTCATAGAGCGGGTAGATCGACTTCTGCACGCACCACAGCGGGGCGCCGTCGTTGGCGAGCTCCGACAGCAGCAAGTACAGCTGGTCGTTGGCAATCGCGATATGCTCGGAGGTGATTTGCTCCGCCATGACCCGGCAGCGCCGAAAAGCGCTGTCGATCACCTTGCGGGTCGAGAAGACCGTCTGGGAAACCGTGTTCGAGTAAGACATCCTTGCCTCGCTTGGGGTTCAGACATCCACTGCTAGGAGCGGACCCATCTGGTCGAGGTGGCTATAGCAAAACCACGTCGCGCTGTAAACGCTTGCGCGCACCTACATACTATTGCGGTCCGCCGTCTACGGGGACAGGGCGGAGCGACTGGCCGAGGTGAGCGCGAAAGCGTCGCGGACGCCGGTGGCCAAGGCAAGCTCGTCCCGGGCGTATGCGAGCAGCTCTTCGACGTAATCGTAGTCCCAGTAGCCCACTTCGACGTACAGGAGCGCGGGCTGCGTCGAGAAGTCCTCGCGCGGCGCGCTGCTCAGTGCGAAGGGCTCGCGGGAGCTGGGCGCCAACATCAGTAATCGCTCTCGATGTAAACCTTCGCGACTTCAAGGTTCATCGCCGCTGCTACCGCGCCGTTGTTGCCTTCGCCCTTGTAGGCCATGCCAACGTTCACAGCCGGAAGGTCGGTGTTGTAGCTGGTATCGAGCACGACAACATTGGTGTGCAGGTTGGTAATCCGAACGAAGATGTCGGTCGCCGCGCCGGGCGGGCAGTAGATAATCAGATCATAGCCGTGGGTCGTGTTCCGCGCCGCGTTCGCTCCCAGATCGACCTTGGTGGCAGTGCCCGCGCCGTCGTTGCGGTAAAGCTGCCAGTTCCCGGCGCTGCTGTCGGTCGTGTCATAGCCCATCCCGATCATGTTGAGCAGCGCTGCGACGGCACCGGCGGTAGTAGCGAGAGCACCAGTCGAGGCGCAAAGGCCATGAAAGACCTGCGCTCCGTTGACATTCAGGTTCTGGCCGATCTGCGTTCGGAAGAAGAACCCTCCAAAGCCTGCCGCATTGCCCCTGAACCACTGAACGTAAGCGGTTCGCATCCCGGTGACCGAGCCTGCTGTAGCGGCGCTGGCCCAACGCTTGCGCGCGGTTGCCTGCCACGGGTTTGCCGAAGCGATGGTCTGTTGCAGCGACATTGTGGCTGCTGTCGTGAGCGTTCCGCCGATGACCGTTGGCGCAGTCGTTCCCGATGCCGGTGCGGCCATGAACACCGCATTGCCCGAGAGACCGGCCTGAAGAACTGTGTCAACCCCAGACGGGCCGATGATCTTCGGCATGTGCCGCCCGGCGATGCTCTTGGAGTAGAGCAGCAGCCCGCCAGCCGGTGCGGCTGGGTCAGTGGTCGAGACCAGCTTGATGGTTCCGCTTGCCGCGTCAATCTCGGTATTCGTGGCCCCAGCAAAGCCGCCCGCGCCGTCGTTGAATTGTATATCCCCGCTTGTTCCGCCCGGGGACCCACTGCCCCCGGCCGCCGCGATCGTCAGTTGGCGCGTGGCACCGCTTCCCGACGGGGTGATGGTGATGTTGGCCCCGGCGACCAGTTCGGCTTCTACCTGCGCGCGGGTGGCGCTGTTGAAGTCCGAGATGTCCGCCGACGTGACGGCGAGCAACGTCTTGACTTGCGCCCCGGTCAGTTCAAGCGGCTGCGAAACCCCGCCGGTGTTGTTCCCGAGGATCGTACCAGCTGCTATAGTGGGGAAGTCCGCCAACACCAGCTTGCGGAACGTGGGCACACCCGCCGATCCGTTGGGCGCTGCGAGCACTCGGTTCTGGTTCTGCGAACCGAAGTCGGTGCCGCTAATCGACAGCGTCCCGCCCAGCGTGATGCTGCCTGAATTGGTTACAGTCCCGGTCAGGGTCAGCCCGCTTACCGTGCCCGCGCCAGACACGCTGGTAACAGTGCCACCCCCTGCAATCGCCGCAGTCGAAACCGCCGTGATCAAGCCCTTGGCATTGACCGTGATAACCGGGACGAGTGAGGCCGATCCGAATGCACCGACATTGGCATTGACCGTCGCCAGCGTAGTCGCGAAACTGCCGGTTCCCGTGCCTGAAATGTCTCCGGTCAGTGTGATTGTCTGGTCGCCGGAATTTGTCCCGGTCAAGCCCAAATCGGTCTTGAGCGTAGCAAGCGTCTGCACCTCGGGTGCGCCGGTTCCGGCAGTCTTGCGATAGAACACCGAAGCCGTCGCGACATCAGCCATGCGGGCAAGGGTGACATGCCCCGCGTCAACCGATGCGCTCAGGACCACGTTTGCCGCGCCGGTAAATCCTACCGCTGCCGCCGTAATACCCCCGCCACTGATCGAAAAATTGCGCGAAGTCTGCAAGGCTGTGGCGGTCCCGGCATTGCCGGTAACGCTGGTCTGATCTCCGGTATTTGTGCCCGAAAGGTTGGAGCCGGTGACAGTCCCGCTTGCCGCTACCGAGGAAGGCGTAATCGCGCCAAGGGTCAATGTGATCGCAGGCGTAGTGGTGGCAGTGGCAACCGAACCCGAAACACCGTTAGCCGTGGTGACGGAGACGCTGGTGACCGTGCCGGAACCGCCGCCACTCCCGAGGGCCGCGCGGACCCCGGCGGCGTTGGTGAAGTACAAAACGCCGGTATTATCGGCCTCGAGCACACCCGCTTCTGGCGTCGCCAGCAGCGCGGTGCCTGTCAAGTCAAACTTGACAGGTCCTTGGCCCGGGGCCGAGCCGCCGATGCCGATCCGCACGTTGGCACCGAAGTAGGTGCCGTCCGCCGGGAGGCTGGTGGTCAGCGGACCGGGGAAGTATACCTGCTGCCTGCTGTTCGCAGCGATGGCGACGTGCAGTCCGTAATACGCCGGGTCCTCGGAGATATTGTTCCCGGTGCCGGTTCCGAGCGTCCAGCGGCCCGCCATCTCGCTGCCGCTGTCCGGCACCCCGTCGATCGTCCAGCGCTGGTAACCGACGTGCCCGAAGGCACCGAAAGACCCTGCTGCTTGGATGTTCTGGGTGTAGATGCGGTCGCCGAGAGCTACCGCTGCGATGTCCCCGTAAGAGGCCCCGCGCGACTTGCCCATGTAGTCTTGGATGCCCTTGGCGTCGTTGCCCCACTTGATCGTTTGGAGGCCTGTGGAGAGGTCGCTGGTGCCCTGAATTTGCAGAAGGCTATCGAGCGCGGTACCGCCGAAGTTGCCTAGATCACCGACGTTGCCGGTGTCCGACAAGACGATGCGCTTCTGCCGCTGGTAACCGTCTGGGGCGAGGAGCGTTCGATCGAGACGGCCGCCGCTGTCCAGCTTGGCCAGCAGGCCGCCCTCGGCCACGCCAGAGCTGGTCGTGGTGCTGTCGGGGACGCGCGCGTCGACGTAGGTCTTGACGGCCTTCTGCGACGGCAGAAGCGCGTCGCTGTTGGCTGCCATCGTGCCGTCGGTGCTGATGACCGACGTTTCGATCTTGTCGGTGTTCAGGTTCGTGAAATTGGCGTCGGCCTCAGCCCACGTAAGAGGGCTGCCCTTGGCGATGCGGGTCGTGATGCTCGCCACAGGGCGCTCCTACTTCTTGCGCGGCAAAGCCGCTAGGCCCCCTTTAGCATAAGGCGTGCGGTTGAAGCCAGCCCCGCCGGGTCCGCGCTTCGGCATTTCTCCGCGCTGCGACGGGAGCGAGCCCAGTTTCAGATCGAGCGCGTCCTTCGCGGGTACCGCCTCGACCTCGGCTGGCGTGTCCGAAGCTCTCGGCACACGGCGTCGGGCTGGAGCCTCAGCGGGCGGGGTCGTTTCGTACGGGTCAGCCTGCCCGGACTTCGCAAGAATGCGCGCGGGCGTGGACAGCTGTTCGTCGCTGATCGGTCGCCCCCGGCTGTCGGTCGGGCGGCTCGAGGTCTCGACGATCCCGCCGCGCTTGAACGCCTTCATGGCCGAAGCAGCGCACGCGGCACCCTTCACCCCGGCGGGACCGCCGCGGGTGTACCGGGTCTTGGTGCTGTCTTTGAAACCGTCCATCAGAACTTGATCCTTACGCCCGCGTTGATGATCCCCGGCAGGAAGGAGACGCCCGCGCTGATCTTGGCCGTTTTGCAGGCCTGCGCGGGGTACTTCTTCGACGCCTTGGTGATCTGCCAGTAGTTGAAGCCGCCGGTCAGGGCGTGGAACACCAGCTGCTCGCCGACGCTGGCGTGCTTGCCGTAAAACGGATTGACCTCGCGGTAGCCATCGGCCTGATTGATCTGGGTCGTCAGGATGTCTGTAGCGGTCCCGCCGACAATTCCGATCAGCGCCCAGCGCTTGGCGCAGCGTCGCTGCGCGGTGACCTTGTCCTGAGCCCGCTCGACAGTCTCGGTCGGCTGGACAGTGAACCGCTCGGGGTAGACGAACGGCTTGGGCTCGATCGGCCCGTAGGCCGCGGCGAGAAGGGCGAGCGATAGCATCAGAAAGCTCCCGTGCGGGTGTTGACCCACGCCTCGGCCGCCGCGAGGTCACTCCCCGTAAGCAGTCGGTTGATTATGATAAGGGCGAATACCGATCCGGAGAACGGAAGCGTTCCCCCGATCCTTTCGCCAAGGCCAATGGCGAAGTTACCCATGTTGCCGGTGCCCTGATCCGTAGCCACACTGGCCTTCTGCACCCCGTTCACCCGAACGATGTTCGTATCAGTGCTGATCTTACCAAGGCCCGTCACAACCGAAGTCGCCGGAGCCGCAAATCCAGTTGCCACGCTATCGCTAGAAGCGCTACCAGTCATGCCGTAATTGTAGCCAGTGCCAGCAGCCGGGACGTAAATACGGAAGGAGCCCCCACCCAGAAAATTTTCAATCACTATCTGCGTTGCTGCTGCGTCGGTCAGCTTCTGCAAGCCCAAGATGACCGTCACCTCGTCGGTGGCGCTCATGTTGACTGCGGCGGTCTGCAGGATGTCGTCGACCCCGTCGAACAGCACCCGGCCCTTCGGCGCGGTCTTGTAGAGCGGCTGGTTGGCTGCTGTCGCCTGCAGGGCGTTGGCCCCGTTGCCGGACAGGTCGTTGACCCGGGCGACTACGCTGTTATTGACCACCGGCGTGGTGCCCGCCGTGTCTTGGAACACGTTGGCCGCGTCGTTGAAGTCGAAGACCACGCCCTTATAGCCGCCGGTAAATAGTGACGCCGGGTTGAAGCTCCCGCTTTGCAGGCCGGAATACCCGGACCACAGCCCGGAGTTCCCGCCGTATAGGCCGGGGTTCCCAGAGCCGAGGCCCGCGCTGCCGTTATTGAGGCCCGAGGCCACGGTTTACGCTCGATCCGCGCCGGACTGCACGATGGTCAGGGTGGCGGTTCCCGAACCGCTGTTGACCGTCAGGCGAACTGCAGCGGGCACGAAGGCGTAGTTGCCCTGCCGCTGTACGGTCTGGGCGACGAGGTTGCTGTCCGGATGGTCGAACCACGCGGTCACCCCGGTGAACGGGTTGTCGAGCGACTGCTGGACGGTGTAGTTCACCGTGCCGCTAACCGCGACTTGCAGCGAGATTTCCGGCCGCCCGTGGATGTCGAGCGGGATCGCGTTCGAGCTCCCGGCCCCGGTCTGGGCGACGACGATCTGGCGCATGCTATTCTCCTAGCAGTTCGGGGCGGACCGAAGCCCGCCCCTAGCTGGTTACGCTACGCCGTCCTTCTGGACATAGACGAGCGTCACGCGCACGTTACCGGCGGCAGTCGCGCCGACCACGGCGATACTGGCCACGACGGTACGGTTGGTCGACACGTCGGCCATCGCGGCGAGCTGAGCTGCCGTGAAGGTCGGACGGGTGCGCCCGGCGGTCTTGCAGTTTACGCCGCTGGCGTACTGGGTGCCTGCCGAAGCAGTACCCACCGTGCCGGTGGCCGAGGTCACGCTGTCGTAAGCGGTGGTCACGTCGAACAGGATGTCGACGATCTGGGCACCTGCGGGCAGGTAGAAGGTCAGATCGACGGTGTTGGTGCTGTTCTGCGCGATCGTGCCGGTCTGCGAGAGCGTGGCGAGGCCGATGTTCGGGCCCAGCGACGTTCCCGCTTCGCGGGTGCCCGATGCAAGCGGGCCGGTGAATGAAGTCTGGGCCATGTTGGCTCTCCTCGAAAAGGCAGGAAGTGGGCGGCCGGTTTCCCAGCCGCCCGGCTTCCGTCAGACGCCCGGGGTACCGTACACGCCGCGGGGGTCGGTCCAGCCGAACGCGTAACGCTCGGTGGCCTTGTACCGCATGCTGTCGGTTTCGAAGTCGCCTTCCATGCTCTTCTCGAGCCCACGACGCATAGCCAGCTTCAGGCCTTCCGGCGCATCGGTCTGGACGAACCAAGCGGTCGTCGAGGTGATACGCGAGAGGTTGGCCTGACCGTCGCCGAGGAGACCCATCGACTTGACCGGGTTGACGTCGTTGTTCGCGGTCCCAGCCCGCAGTGCCGACTTGAGCAGCACTTCAGCCTGAAACACCTGCGACGGACCGGTGACGATCTGCTTGGGGGTCAGACGGATGCGCTTCCCGTTGTTGTCGACTGCGTTCCTGATCTGGATCAGGAGCTGTTCGAGCGAGGTCTGCGACAGAGCGGCAGCAGTCGTCAGCTTGTTGCTGAAGGTACCGCCGACAATCGGGTGGGTCGTAGCGCACAGTTCCACACCGTCGCCGCCAGCATAAGCACTGGTGAACGCGCGGTTGAGGATGTTCGCACCAAGGGTTTCCTTGGTTTCGATCAGCGACTGCGCGAGGTGACGCGCGTAGGTCTGACCGATGCGAATGTGATCGCCATCTTCCACCAGCACCTTGGTCAGGGCGAAGGCCAGACCGTAGACGCGGTAGACGTAGCGCTGAATGAACAGCACGCCGCCCGATTGGTAGGTGACCGGCAT
>ERZ650310.278-NODE-278-length-15729-cov-9.328314_pt1 | contig 15729 bp, 18 predicted proteins | sample MGYA00376246_ERZ650310 | MGnify/ENA primary metagenome ERZ650310 (study PRJEB26733, sample SAMN07839286) | wastewater metagenome | biome: small river; feature: stream; material: water | place: USA: North Carolina | collected 2016-03-01 ...
ATATGTCGTTCAATGGTTCCTTGATGCTTGTGAATGACGGTGTCCACAAAGTCCAGGGATAAGGGAAAAGAGAAAAGGGGTAAGGGAGGAGGCGACTCCGCTACGCCCAGAAGAAGTGACGGCCACGGCCACCTTTCACGGTGGGCGGCACGAAGCGGTGATGGAAGTTGTGCATGGCGATCTGCTCGATGCGAAAGGGTGTTTTTGGATCTGACCAGATGACGCAGGCGATAGGCTCGATGCCGAGGCCGTTGGCATCCACGCTGCCGCCGTCACGGTAGTTCGGATCCAGGGCGGACTTGTGGACGATGGTGACTGCGCTCGCGTCCTGCGTGGAGGCGATCAGCTTGCCGGTGCTCAGATCCACACACACCTGCAGGCAGACGAAGCTCTCCAGCTCTGGGCTGGGCTCCACGGAGTCGCCGAGCTCGAAGATGGGCAAAGGCCCGGCGGTGCTAGTGTCGCTGATCTTCCCATCCAGCCGGACGCCTTTGATGGTGGGCACCACGGAATTCACACGGCCGGGACGGATGAGGACGGTGCGATTGGGGCCGAGCACCGAGCGCCAGGGATGCAGGAAGACTTGCGGACGGACATCAGCTGCGAGCGTGGTCCCACGAGGCTGCTGACTCATGCGCATGGTGCCGTGGCGTTGGATGCGCCACGCGTCCTCCTCCTTCTGCAGGTCTTCGAAGGCTTTCTTGATGGAGGTGCCCGGCTTTGCAGGCGGGACGTTGAAAGATTCGCGGATCATTGTCCTGTGAGGCCGAGGATGAAGTCTCCGATGCTGTCATCCCACTTGCGACCGGGAGGCGAGAGGAGCCACTCGTCGTTGTCCTCATAGACCTCGCCACGCTTGACGAAGGGGGATGGCATCACGACCCAGTTGCGGCCTTCCGGGGTCTCCACATCCACCCCATCAGGCAACGTATCAAACACGGTGCCGATGCGAGAAAGCGAGTCACGCGGCGGAGCCATGAGCACCTTGCTGCTGCGGTAGATGACCGCGACCTCAGCATAGCTGTCCTGACCGAACATGGGATTCGGGTTTGTCTGACCGGCTGAAGAGCCGGGAAGCCCACCAGCAGCGCCGCCATCAAGACTGGCCTGCCAGATGATGACACCGGTGGTAGGGTCATAGGTGCCGCCATACTTGGCGAGCAGATCCTGGAACTGGGGATGGCTGACGAGCTTGGCCTCTTTGAACGAGGGATAGAATCCCCACTGGTGCCGGGTGGTATCGCTCAGGCCTTCAAAGACGGCATTGACGATGTAGCCGCCATCCCACCATTTTTCAAAGCCGCGCAGGCCCCAGTTCTCGATCAGATCTGCCGGCATGTCTGCGGGCCGCGGCAGATCAGACCCGAGGGCATCCGCCATACTCTCCACATGATAGGCGACGGCGACTGATGCCAGCCCTGTCGGTTCCGTTCGTCCCCTGACTCCCCAAAGTTGGATCATTTATTTTGTGCGATTAAAAGGTGAATGCGCGGGGATCAGAGCCGCCGAGCCAGATGCTCTGTGCTCCGCCGTTGCGTGCCGAAGACAGTGCCCGGAGATGTGATTCCATCTTGCCGAGGATGGTGTTGCCCTCGGCCACGCGGTCACTGATCAGCTCACTGCCGCTCTTGCCGAGCAGGCGGTTGATGTCGCTGCCCAGTCGACCCATGGGCACCTTGCGGTCACCCACATCACTGCCCGCGAAAGCCTGTGCGGCAGCCTGGGCATCATTGAGCTTTGTCAGTCCTGCATTCTCCGCCACGCGGTCACCACGGGAGCGGGCGCTATCCACCTGCTTCTTCAGATCCCGCATGATCTCCCGCATCTGGGTGGCACTGGTGATGGAGGTGGCATCCACACCGGCTGCCTTGGCGAAGTCATCAAGGAAACTTTTGCTTTTCTCCAGCGGGTTTCGCATGGCATACGAGCGGCGGTCGATGGCCCCTTGCAGGTTGGCGTTGCCCTGATCCATGGCGTCATTGTCGGCAGAGGCAGGCGAGGCACCGCCACCGGACATGCGGGCAAAGGCTTCTTTGGCAGCGCTGTTCCGCGGCTTGAAGAGATTGGCAAAGGCGCTGTCAGGGAGCTTGCCCTGCATGACGTTGGCCATGTCATGGGCGATGTTGGACAGGCCCATACTGGCCACACCGGCGAGCCCGCCTGCGCCACCGCGAGAGGCCTGCACACCGATGAAAGCCTTGGCCTTCATGATGAGCGTATCGAAGCTCTCGATGGCTTCCTTCATCTTCTTCAGCTCCTCTTCCTTGATGATCTCCACGCTGGCAGCGGCCTTGGCATGCTCCTCGTATTGCAGGAGCAGCGGGATCATCTCCGCGAGGCCGAGGTTCTCCATCGTGGTGCGGACATCACCGCCAGCGGCTTTGAGCGCTTGCAGCGCAGGCGCGAGCTTGGCGAGCTGCTGCTCCGGTGAAGCCCCGATGAGATCACCGGCATTCATCTGCAGACCTTTGAGCGATTGCCGGATCTGCTCATTGGAGCCGTCTTCCAGCGTCTTCGTGAGACCGCGCAGACTACCCGCCACGGCTGCCACATCCGTGCCGGTGCGGCGAGCCATGACGGACAAACGCTGCATGGAATCAGGCGCAACGGAGAACTTCGCCGCGTTGTCATAGAGGCGGGCGTATTCCTCCGCGACACCGCGCACCATCTCCGCCGCACCGACGAGCGTGCCACCGCCAATGGCCCCCATGAGCACCTCTTTGATGCCGCTCTTCTCCAGCCCACCAAAGAAGGCCTTGCCGAGGCCCGCGCCTTCGCGCTCCGACTGCTGCTTGAACTTGCGCAACTCTGCCGTCGCTTCTGCCAGCTTGGCCTTGAGCTTCGTTGTTTCGAGGGTGATCTCACCGCTGATTTGAGTGGGCATGGATGAAGATGATGAGGGTTACAGGCCAGCGCGTTTCACGGCAGCCTGCATCAGGTAGGGGATGCGGCGGAACATGGCGTTGGCCTGATAGTTGACGGCAGACTGGAAGAGTGTGCCCATCTGGCCACCGGCTGCGCCTCCTGCCCACGGCACCATGTTCTCGAACTTGAAATGCAGGAGGCTGGCACCCAGGCTGAAATCCTGCTGGGAGGCGGCGGACTTCCCACGCGCATAAGCGGGGATGCGGGCACCCGTGAGGCGGGCGATGGCGTTGAGCGTGGAGGCGAGCCAGCCGACCTTCTTGAACTCAGCGGCAAGAAAGGCATCCATGGCGCTCTGGCGGACGGTGTAGCGCTCAATGAACTTCCAGCGGCCAATGTCCCGTGTGCGGGCACCAGCGCTGCTCATCTTGCCGTCGATGAAGTTGGCCTTGTGGATGCCTTCCAGTTGCGATGTGGATGCATCAGGAAGGAAATGGGTGCGGTCAGTGCCGTAAACGCTGCCATCCTTGCGGGCGAAGAGACGCACGTTCCCAGCATCCGAGATGCCAGATTCTACTGCGCGATCCACCATCGCATCAGGGAGCACATTGAAAAGCCCAGCGCGCTTGGCACTCGTTCCAGCGCCGCCTCCCATCAGATCCCGGCGGATGGCATACATGCCGGCTGCCGCCGCATTGCCATCAAAGCCGCCATTGGTTTCCTTGGCCCCACGGCCGGAAGCAGGCGGGGTGATGGCATACCACTGGTTCACCAACCCTTTGCACATGGTGCGGAACTCCGCTTCCACCGATTTGGTGGAGTATTCAGCGACCAGGGTGAAGGCCTTCTCCAGCCGCGAGGTGTCCCATGTGTGTTCCGATGCCATGCACGATGCAGGCGGGGTGTCAAAGGGGGAAGACTGAGATGCTGAAAAGCTGAAAAGCTGAGAGGGGTAAGGGAGGAGGTGAGCGGTTCAATCCTCGCGGAGATCGACCATGCCGGTGAGCTCATCCGGCATGAGGTCACCATCTTCGAAGGCGTCATCCTCCACCGCCTCACCGATGGGGACGGTCCAGATGCCGTGCCAGTGCAGGGCGCGGTGATACATGACGAAGGCCTGCGGAAGCCAGGTGTGCCAGAGCAATGCGGTCTGGTCCATCCTGTTCTCCGAGAGGATGGTGGTGATGATGGTGCTGAAGCCCGCAGGACCACAGACGGCGCGGGGCGTGTCATCTGTGCCTTTGCCCTTTGGCCGTGGGATGACGCGCACCATGACTGCCTGCGTGGCCAGAATGAGGCGCGCACGATAGCGGCGGAAGAGCGCGAGGTGCACCTCATCCGGCTCACTCTGCCGCTGCAACATGATCTGCCAGGCGTTGGTCCAGAGTGCTTCGGAGATTTCTGCGATGGGCTCGCCATGCAGCCAGAGATAGATCTCCATCATGAGCTGCTCCTCCTGCGGTGTCAGCACGGCAGCCTCATCCAACAAGGGGACGCCCATGATCTCAAGAGCCTTCCAGGTGGCGAGGGAGAGAGGGCGGAGGGATGACCAGTTCTGCGGTGCGTCAGAGGTCGGTGCGTCGGAGGTCGGTGTGTCGGCGATGTCGCTGAGGGCCGCGAAGGGGTGCGGCGGCTGGAACCAGATGAGATCGGGGAGGATGTTGCGCTGCTGATCGTTGGTGGCCATGGGAATGAAGATAGCAGAGACTAGACGGCCAGACTGGCAGACAGCAGACAGCAGAGGATGAGCTTCATATCTTTTGTCTGGTGTCTGACAGTCTGGTGTCTTCAGATCGGCTGCTCCCGCTCATACATCCGGGCGAAGGCGAGACGGCTGGGGCCGCTGCCGCCCTCCATGGGGACGATGACTTGGTCATGATGGCTGTGAGGGTCTGATGCGCTCACGCTGCGGCGCACCTTGGAGCTGTGCCGGAGCTGGTGCTGGAGTTTTTCCAATAGCCCTGGATAGCTGGGCAGGGCCTGCGCGGCATGGAGCAATGAGCGGTCCTGCTGCATGGCGCGGGCCAGCAGATCAGCACGCCAGAGATGGCCCTCAAAGGCGAAGGTATTGGCCGCGAAACGCCACACGACGGTGCGGTGAAGCTGCGCGAGCCTGGTGGTCTTCACGTCCTGCAGGTGCCGGGCACCATGCAGCACGTCTTCATGATTGGGCTCACCATCTTTCACCAGACGCCAGCCGATGGCGAGTAGTGCGGCCACGTAGGGCAGGCAGCGGCACTCGTGTTTCTCCAGGCGGAGATCCTCAAGGAAGGCGATGCGGTTCACGCCCTGCTTCACCAAGATCATGGCGCGAATGGAACGGGGTTACGCTGCGGCGGGGTAGTGGTTGCCGGAGGCACTGCCGGTGTTCCACTTGCCGACTTCCTGCTTGTCCTTCAGGCTGGTCATGAGGACCTTGCCGCCGGTGAGGCCGGAGGCAGATGCGCCGCCGCTGCCGAGTGCCAGGCCGCTGGGCACGTCGCCAGCATAACTGAACTCGAGCTTGTTGACCTGCTTCGTCTTCTGCCGCAGCGCTGGATGGCCGTCCGCACCGGGCAGCATCTCATCATCCACGTTGAAGCCGATCTTCACATCCTGCGCGAGCGAGTAACTGACGCTGACGACTTCGAGGGTGTCCTCGCTGGGGCCACCCGCACCGCCGCCACTGGCACCGCCATCGGCATCGTCCACACCGATCTGGGCGACACCCTTGATCATGACGGTGGGCCGTCCGTTCACGCGCTCTCCCTGCTCAACAGTGAGGACTTCCATGCTCGCAGGAGAGCTGACGTTACCGATGGCCACGAGAGATGCGTCGGCATTGCCGATGGCGTTGATATCCACCGTGACGCGCTTGATGTGCGTCGTTGAGGCTTTCACGATCTCGCCCGCTTCTCCGCCGCGGAGCTCCGAGACTTCCACGGACTGGTCGCGGTCGACCGTCTGCGTTTCAGCGGCAGCGACGGTGATGCCGTAAGTTGTGTCGATTCCAAAGGTGCCAGGCATGAGAGCGGGGCGATGTCAAAACATCAACCCTCACAGCCGGATGGCCAGCGTGACGGCGAGGTGCGGTGTCCAGCTCGTTTCCTGTCGTGCAGGCTTCCATCCGGTGCGGGCGAAGCTGGGGCATTTGATGCCGCTTTCGTCCGCATCAAACAAAGCGGCGAGGACGCTCTTCTGATTCTCATCAAAGGCTGCGGTGGCGAGGATCTCCAGCCGGGTGTGCTGCGCGATGGTAATGCTCTTTACATCCACCGGAGTGGAGACCCAGACTTGCAGATGACCGATCCAAAGATCCTTGCCGGGGACTTCCTGCGGCAGATCCTCGATCTGCGCGAAGATCATGGGCCGGTCCTTTGGGAGGACTTCTTTGGACGTGCTCGCCCGGGCGCCAAAGGTGAAAGCCAGATTGGCCGATGTGGCAAAGGCCGCGAGATGTGAGGCGACGAGAGTCTCAATGGTGGTGATCATGGGGGCGGGAAAGGGATGAGGGAAAAGAGAAAAGGGATAAGGGAGAGTTATCCTTGAACCATGGGGGAGCCGCCAAGGTGAGTGAGATTGGACAAGTGGAGGAGCTGGGAACTGAACTCGATGAGGAGGTGAGCCAGGTCACCGTTGCGCACCAGCGTCTGGCTGTCGCCAGAGAAGAGGGGTGAGACTCCCTGCGCGGCCTCATACCATGTGGTGAGGTTCTCTTCGGAGTTGATCGTGATGCAGAGAGTGCGGCGTTTATCAGGCGTCTCGTGGGCGATGACGAAGGAGCGCTGGCCTTGCGCGGAGATGGCTTCGGTGGTGGCTTCAGTGATGGTGAGTCCGGGCAGCATGGGAGCGCGGGAGTGTCAAAGTGAAACCCCGCAGGCTCTTGCGAACCTGCAGGGCCAGCATCACTCAACAAGACAAGATCAGGTCTGGCGAAGAACCCGGCTTGAGATGATGGCGGGGTGTCAAAGATGAAGGGGTAAGGGATAAGAGAAAAGAGAAAAGGGAGCCCTGAGTTAAACAAAGGTTATTGGTTTAAGGCACTGTTCTGCCACTGAGGGAGCGGCCACCACTTTCGAGGGAAATAGATGTTGTCGCAGTCGTCAGGCCACTTTGAGACATGCCATGATCCGCCGAAGAAATGCACGACGACGGGCGGGAAATATTCATCCCCGTTGTGGGCGAGGATGTGCGTTCCGTCTAGTGGTGCATCGCGCATGGGCCGTGGCAGAACAATGGCACTGCTGGCAACGGGAGGAGAGCTTTCTGGAGTATCCATATCAGTCTTGGTTTGTGAGTTTGCCGGCTTCGTCGGAGCGCCTCGCCGCCCCTCCCGTCGCCAGAGTTTCACCGTTGCATCACACATCGCTGCCAGGCTGGCGCGTGCAGGTGAGGACCCATGCGGCATCCAGGGCGTTCTGGCCGGCCACGCGTTGCACGTTCCATGCTTTGCCGGTGTGGAGCAGGGTGCCGGTCTGCGCGGGCTCGGTGCGACAATCGCTCTTGCTGATCGTGGCAACCAACGTCTGGGCGATGATGGTGCCACCATCCGCCATGGCGACGGGACCAAGTCCGCTGATGACGATGGCGGCATCATAGGTGCGGCCATCATCGAGTGTGACACGTCCGCTGCCTGTGCCGGTGTGAAGTCCGGCAGCGGTGGTTTGAGCGGCTTCACGCGCCTTGCGGGCTGCGGTGCGGAGGCCTTGGGCGTTCAGAGGGGTCATGGGGAAGGAAGGGATAAGGAAAAAGAGAAAAGGGATAAGGGTGGGGAAAAGAAAACCCCTGCTACGCGGTCGACGAAACCGGAGCAGGGGTTTGAGGCATCCACCGGAGGAGCGGTGAAAGGGTTACTTCTTGGTTTTGGCTTTGGCGGCATCATCGGTGGGCCGGTCTTCCACCAACGCAGCCTGCCCATGCTTGGAGCCGGGAGGGGCGGAGCGGATCATCAGCTCGCCATTGCGACCGAGATCGAGGGTGCCGTCCGGGTTGGTGGTGAGCACGTCGAGAACGACGTTGCCGTGCGCCTGGTGATAGGTTGCCTGTTGTTTTGCCATGAGATGAGGAATGAAGGTGAAAGATGCGGGATGCCCGAAGGCTATGCCGTCCCGCACGGCGTTGGTTGCTGGTTTGACCAGCAAAGGTTCAGATGACGAGCTGGAGCGTGAAGCTCTTCGCGATGTTGCTGCCGCCTGCGGTGAGCACCGCCGCGCTGACGCGGATGTATTGGCGGATGCCGGGGGGCAGGTAGAGCCTGACGGTGACAGCGGCGGCACCGACGCCACCGGCACCGGTCTGGACGATGTTGCCCACGCCGACGACGTTGGCGAAGGTGGAATCATCCGCGCTGTCCTGCAGGTAGTAGGTGATGGTCTTGGCATCCACCAGATCCGGGACCGCAGGGCAGAGGATCTGGAGTTCCAGACCGGAGCCGATGGGACCGGGAATGACGGTGCCGAGATTGATGGAGTCGGTGTAAGCCGTGGCCGCTGCGGCTGGCAGCGCCTTGGTCTTTTGATTGTTAACGTCAACGATACGCATGGTATTTGAAAGTAAGGGGTGGGCGTTGAGGGTGGCGGCGGCTTACGCTTCGATGGCGTCCGTGGAGAGGTGGGTGATCGGGTAAACGATCGGGATACCCTGCCAGTTGTCCGGAGGTGGTGGCTGGATGTTGAAGGTGGCGTTCTTCGCATCACCGGAGCCATTGGCACCCATGAGGAAGTTGACCTGCGTGGCGGCGCGGGAGGCGGCGAGCTGCAGGCCGGAGCGGAGGCTCATGCTGAACAGGTTTGGACGCTTAGCGGGGCCGTGGGAGAGCGAGAGGAGATTCATCATCGCGTCGTTCAACGTGTGATTCGTCTCAGCAGTGAGGTTCGCGATGCGGCGCACGGCGTATTGCGTGGGCACCGTCTGATTGGCCACGGAGGGCGAGAAGCCGCTGACCGCGAGACCGATGTGGCCATCCACCTGCGCGACGTGGTGCTCGGAGAGCTGCGTCGGATAGTTGGTCACGTCTGGCGCGAGCATCTGGGTGATGATCTGGCCCATCTTGATGAGTTCGCCACCGGAGTCACCGCCGATGATGAGCTGGGCGTCCATGTCACCGAAGCAGATGGAGTAGACGGAGCTGGCCGTGTTGGCCGTGGTGCCGCCGGCATTGATGACAGGCGTCTTGTAGAGGTTCGCCGAAGGGTCACCGGTGAGGGCGAGCGGCGTGCCGTAAGGCGTGATCTCCTTGAGACCAGGGAAGCCCTTGGCATCCACAGCGGTGCCGTAGAGGATCTGGCTCTCCACGTGGAGCAAGTCCGCCTTCATTTTCATGAGGGTCTGGAGATCAAACCAGGTGTAGCCTGCGGCCTGATGCTCAGCGTTCCAGCGCTCTTCGGTGACGCGCTCGGCCTTGATCAATCCGCCGATGAAGGCGCAATCGAACTCACGGATGGAGAGCTTGGCGTCAGAGGAGGTGAAGCCCTGGCCGTAGTTCGCGAAAGCGGACGAGGGGAGAGCGTCGAGGGCGAGGGTCATGAAGCGCGTGCCGGTGATGGTTCGCGCATCAAATGCGGAGAAGAGCGGGGTTTCAGTGAGGACGCTCATGAAGATGCCCTGCGTAAGGGGCGTCTGTCGGCCAAGGGCGATTTCGGAGGCGGTAGGCATGGATTGAAGGGGTAAGGGCTAGGAGCTAAGGGGTAAGGGGTAAGGCGTAAGAGAAAAGGGAGGATGGAGGATTAAGCGGCGGACTTCTGGTTGGCTTGACGGCCGGCAGCGATGAGTGCCATGGGGTTGGGTTTGCCGCCGAGATTCTTGTTCTGCGGGTCGTCTTTCTTGCCGCCTCCGCCATTGCCATCCATGAAGGCCTTGAGGAGCTTCGGGTCCTTGAGTGTGGACTTGAGGTTGGCGTTCTCGGTTTCCACAGCGGTGACCTTGGCGGCGATTGGCTTCAGCGCGGCCTTGATGGCGGCCTTCACGACTTTGGCGATGGAGGCTTTACCGTCGCCGTCACCGTCGCCGTCTTCATCCTTGCCGTCTTCGTCACCATCTTCATCGTCCTCGTTGGTTTCTTCCTCGTCGTCTTCGCCGTCTTTTTCTTCGGCTTCGGCGCGGAGTTTCTTGGCGGCTTTGAGCTTCTTGTCAGCGGAGGCTTTCAGCGCTTCGGCTTCCGTCTTGAGGGTTTCTGCATCAGTCTGCGCCTTGAGGGCGGCAGCTTGGGAGTCGGCCAGGGCTTTCTGGTCGGCTTCGAGTTTCGCTTGAGCGGCTTTCAATTCAGCTTCAGTCATGATCGGTGGGGCGGAGTTGGATTTGGTGGAGGGCGTTTTGCCTGATGCTCCTTTCGATGTGTCAAAGAGAGCGCGGGCCTCGGCGGGTAATTTCGCGAGGGCTTCGGCAGGAACATTTGCGCCAGGGAAACGCACGCAGGCGCTGAGGGCCACGGGATCGGTGACGTTGTCCACAAAGCCGAGCTCCTTGGCACGCGGGCCATCCATGGGAAGATCCTCCTGCATCAGCTCAATGCACTTCTCAGTGCTCATGCCGGTCTTGGTGGCATAGATCTTGGCGATCATGGCCTGATAGAACTCAGCCTCATCCGCAGCGCGAACGAGATCGGATGTGGAACCCCAGGCACCTCCCTGCACTTCATGGATATGGAAGACGGCGTTCTCCGGCATCTCGACTTCATCCGCTGCGCAAGCAATGACCGTGGCCATGCTGCCGCACATGCCGAGGATGCGGGCCTTGATGGTGGCCTGATGCATGGCCAGGGCGTTATACATCAGCAACCCTTCGGTGATGAGGCCGCCAGGCGAGTGGATGTTGAGGGTGATGTCCTCGACATCATCACCGACGCCGCGCAGAGCCATGAGGAAATCAGAGACGGTGACACCTTCACCATCCCAATCTTTGGCACCAACGACGCCGATGAAATCAATCTCAGCGGATTTTTTATCGTTGGAGGCGCGGAGATTGAACCAGTCGGATTTGGCGACGGACTTGAGGCGGGCAGCGGTGCGGGGCATGATGCCCGTGCGATGTCAAAGCCGACCGCATGAGGCTGTCCAATAGTTTTGGACAGATGCACTGCGCATCATGCAGTGGCAGCAGCGGCGATCACATTGCGCTCACGAAGAGCGCGGATGATGGCTTCCACCTTTGCATCCGGGATCTCAGCTTCGTCATCGAAGGCATTGGGATCTGTCGCCTGGGTGACGGTGCTGGGCAAGGATGGGAAGCGTTGCCGCCAGAACATTTCTTCCGGCAGGCCCTTGTCCAGCCAGTCTTTGCGGGCGGTCACGACCTCGTCATTGTAGGCACCGATGAAGTTGCCGTGATTGCCGGAGACTTTGGCGCGCCACTCAGCGACGGTCATGAGTCCGGCACTGATGAGGTCCATGGCCATCTTCCCATCGCGGAAGAGATCAATGGAGGGATCAGGCGGGCCACCCCAGTCCACCATGTTCCAGGTGCTTATGTCCTTCGGCGGCTCCAGCGGCTCGATGAGCGGGAAGTCTTTCGGGAACATGTAGGCCATCATGCCGAGGCCGATGACATCCTCATAATCCGGCTGGCAGACGCTGTTGATCATGAGCCGTTGCACGCGATCAATGAAGCGACCGGCCATCTGCGTCATGCCACGGGTGGCGGCACTGCCGAGCGCGGCCATGCCCCATACAATATCGAACGGCAAGCCATAGCCAGCGGCGTAACCACGGAACAACCAGGTGATGAACTCGACGGGATTGAGGCTCCGGTTCTGATTGAAGAACTGCATGTTTTCCCCAAGCTTGAACAGGGGAATCATGGTGCCGTGGACGTCGAGATAGCGGACGTTCTCAGCCGTGGTGTCGTTGTTTTGCTGGGCACTGACGGAGCTGCCAATCTCTGAGGGGGCCATGCCCTGCGCGGACTCCTGCTGAGAGATGAGCTGGGCCATGCTCTTCGGCACTTGGCCGGTGGGCGTGGTGAGCGCACCGACGATGGCGGCATTGATGGCGAAGGCGGCGTTCTCCAGGCACTTGATGTCGATGGCGGAAACGCAGTCGTTGATGCCGCTGTAACCCCAGGGCAATCCCCTGCCCTGCGGAGCGCGCTCCATCTCAAAGATATGCTGGATCATGTTGGCATCGCGCTCAATGAAGTGGGAGCCGGGATACTGGATCATGCCGGGGAGCTGCATGAGATTGATGCGATACCGGATGGGCGCGAGTGCCTCGTCGTAAAGGATCCCGTTCACCCAGCCGTGGCCCTGGATGGAAGTTGCTCCATACAATGAAAACACCTGCTCGGTCTTGTGCATCTGCCGCATGTGGCCACGCGGCGTGATGAGCCGCTCACGGAAGATCTCGCCATCCGTGAAGACTTCCTGCGCGATGATCATCTGCTGGGTGGCATGATTGGCCATGCCACGGCGGTCGGAGCCGGTGCCGCGTGCCCAGCGCGTGTGGTAAGCGAGAGCACGCTTGTTGAATTTGTCATCGGTGCTGGCAGGGATCGGCTGCAGGCCATGAATGCCGAGGGCCAGCTCTGCGCCGGTCTTGATAAGACCATTCACGACAGGCAACGAGTTCCGCACAGCCCGATGCTTTTGCACGATGGCGCGGCGGTCGTATTCGTTGATCTCCCGGTAAGAGTTGATCGGAAACGCGGTGGTGGATGACCGGGATGGCGAAGAGCGGGCGGCATCAAACGAGGCTGAGGTGGTGACGGCACCGACGCCTGCGCTCTCCTGTGATTCATCGCCGAGATTGGTAAGAGCGGAGCGGCGGTGAATGCCTGCCATGCGACCGACGGCTGACTTGATCGTGGTGATGATATTCATCGGCGGAGGAAGAAGCGGGGCATGATGCAGGTTTGCTCGCGGGCATCAATTGTGCCTGCCAGTTCATTGATGAGGCTCGCCCTCAGCTCACGAAGGGCGGTGGCGATGTCGTCATTGTTCGCGCCGGGGTAATCGAAGCCGAAGGATTCACCGGCAAAGCTGGTGCTGGTAGCGCGGGCTCCGCCGCTGAGGGTCTCATCGACACGCGCGGTGAATGCCGACTCAATCAGCGCGATCTGCATCGCGAGGTTGCGGTTGGTCGATGTGGCTCCGACCTTGATTTCGACCCAGGCGCGGAGGTTGGATTGGAGGGCTTCGATGTCCGCTGGCATGTGAGGGAAGGCTGGTGTCAATGATGGAGATCATAGGTGCGACCTTGCGGTTCCGGTTGGAGACGCTGGGTGAGCAGAGTGTTACCGATCCAGGACGCGATGAGGGCTATCTTGAGACAGTCTCCGTAGTGGTCCCACGGGATCTTCTTCCAGACGTCGTCCTGACCAGCCATGATGAGCTTTTGCCCGCTTAAGCCGTGCACGAGCGCTGGATAGCCTGCGGGGTCAATTTCCATGATGGTGCCGAGATTCCCTTCGGAGCCTTTATAGGGATCAGTTGGCAGGATGATCTTTGAGCCTCTTTGCTCCGCGATGCGGCTGCCGTAGAGTTCACTCTTCGCCTGGTAATCCGAATACGTGTAAAGCTCGATCTGGGGATGGGAACTGGGCACCGCCTTCGACCATGCACCGACACGGGTCGGAGCACCCTTGGTAGGCCAGAATACGCCATGTGAGGCCATGCACACGCTGTAAACACGCTCCGTGGTGTAGCCAGAATCGATGTAGCCACGCTGCGGACGGATGGATAAGCCGCGCCCATCCGTGATGGGATAAATGAGCGAGCGGAGAAAGGTCGGGTCCAGCAGTGTCTCCACCGACATCACGGTGCCCCAGTCGATGATGATGAGATCGGCGTTCGGCATGATGGCAGTGACCATCCAGTGCGTAGCAAGTTCGCCAGGATCAGCCGTCAGCACGAGCAAAGCTGGCTGTGACGGGATGGTGCGGCGGGCATGGGTGCCTTTGAGCCGCAGCACGACATCCTCTTTTACGTCCTTTTTGATCTTCTCGAAGGTCTTGGCCATCCACGAGTTCAGGAATGCCTCCATGCCGAAGAAGTCCTGTGACGCGGTCAGGAACTCGGTGGCCATGCGGCCAAAGGTGATGCGCGGGCTGTAGAACGAGGAGACGCTGAAGGATCGGTTGTTCTTCGCGGCGAAGATGTTGTTGGCCACCGGCTCAACGGTCTCCAGCATGGGTAGGCGGTCGTTCTCGTGGATCTCGCAGCCGTTGTGCGGGCAGATGTAGCGGGTGGAGGCGGCGACTTTGTCTTTGCTCCAGATGCCGGTGGCATCACGTGCATCCTGATCCCACACGAGAGAGCGGTATTCTTTCGGCAGCGTGACACCGATGGTGCGGCCATAGGCCTCGACTTCTTTTTCGCTCGGGAGATCAAACGGGAATCGCCCGCGACAGTGCGGGCATTCGACGTGCATGAATTCTTGCGAGCCATCCTCGAAGCTCAGCCAGAACGGATGATGCGATGCGGTGGGCGTGCACGAGAGGTAGTGGAAGGCCAGCTCCGCGAAGTCCTTGGTTCGCTCCAGAGCGTTCTTGATCGGGTGGGCATCTGGAGCATCCTCGTGCTCGATCTTTTGGATCTTCGCGGCTTCGTCGATCCAAACGATGCCGGCAGAGAATCCAGCGATGGCCGTGGGCGAGTTCGCCCCTGTGACGATGATCGGCGCGCCCTGCATGTCCATGTTGGCCGCCGTGTAGAGATCGAGGTTGGGCGGCTTCTGCGCAGCCAGGACGGGGTTTTCGTCGATGAGCGGCATCAAACGTGTTTTCGAGATCTCGCGCTCCGCCCACTTGGCGGACGGCCCCATGATCATCTCAGGCAAAGGGTTGTGCTTGATGCGGTAGGCGCTGCCGAGCGCGCCGATGGTGCTCTTGCCACCACCCTGAGCCGCGCCTGCGTAGGTGCAGGTATTGATACCGGAGGTTGGGGACCAGCATTCGAGGATTGGACCCATGAAGCGGCGACCGATCAGGTTGAACGGTCCCGATGATCGCGGTGCCATCTTTTTCGGGAGATTAAGGGTGCGTAGGAACTCGACGACGCCAGGCGTGCGCTTCGTCTCGAACAGGCCGATCAGCTCTCGCGTGCGGCTGCTCATGCGGCAGCGAGCATGGGAAGTTGACTCGTGAGGCGATCCAGCTCCAGAACGCTGATGATCCTCAAGCCGGCTGACTCGATGATGCTGTCTGACTCCTGCATGACGTCCGCGAGCGCGGGATTGAATCGATGATCAAAGAACTCCTCCATGGCTGCCGCAGCCACTGCAGGTGACTGGGGATTCGCTCGCGCCGCGATGTCACGGATGGACATGATGAGGTTCGCGAGCTTTGTGACTGTAGCCTTGAATGATAACCACTCCTGGACAGGCACCAGTCGCCGCGACTCGATCTCAGCAGCGACGCGCTTCTGCCGCGCTTTCTGGTAGCTCTCCAGAGCTTCCGCAGCCGTCCGCGAAAATACAGCACCGAGCGGAGCGCCGGTTTTGAGCAAGATCTCCGCCTGCCTGTTCGCGTGATGATATCGCAACCACGAGGTCACCTCAGCATGCTCTTCGACTGTTCTTTTATCCTCAGCCTTCACGAACGCGGGCGGCGCACATGGAGGAATGTCCTCCAATCCATTACCCTGTCCCAACTCTTGATGTTCGTGATATTGGCGTGTCGGCCCGACTTTCTTGTCAGGAATTTTTTTCCCAAATCCCGACGCGAGGAACTGAATAAAGTCCGGGTGCGAATCCTTTGCATGACGTTGCGCCGTCCTCCGGGACATTCCCGTGGCCGCCGCATATTCGCCGACTGCATCACTCAGGCCGTTCTTCGCCACTCGTCGCGTGGCGTGTCAAAGCGACAGGAACACGCGACAGGCGACACCCTGACGCCATGACGTGACGCATCATGGTTGTCGCATCCTCTCGCAGACCGGCAGAGAGAAGCTTTAAC
>ERZ650310.280-NODE-280-length-15697-cov-9.496803_pt1 | contig 15697 bp, 14 predicted proteins | sample MGYA00376246_ERZ650310 | MGnify/ENA primary metagenome ERZ650310 (study PRJEB26733, sample SAMN07839286) | wastewater metagenome | biome: small river; feature: stream; material: water | place: USA: North Carolina | collected 2016-03-01 ...
AATATTATGAAGACTTGCAGAAGGTTTTATATGGTATAGCAACGAAAAAATCAAATACCCTATTAATTTTAGGGTATTTAAATAAAATATATCTTAAAAATATGTTTTTCGGTCTTTTTTGAATACAATAAAAACACAAACCCCCTTTTATTATATAGTTTAAATTAAAAATTAAATTTTAACTTTTAAACAACATAGTGATTTTAACACATAAAAAAACCACCTTTATAAGGTGGTTTAAATATTCACAATCTTGAATCCTATAAAGGAATATTGCCATGTTTTCTTTTCGGTGTTACACTCACTTTATTCTCTAACATACTAAACGCCTTTATCAATTTTTTGCGAGTATCTTGCGGTAAGATTACTTCGTCTACAAATCCTCTTTGCGCAGCTGTATAAGGATTCGCAAACAAATCAGCATACTCTGCTTCTTTTTCTAATAATTTAGCCGCGGGATCTGAAGCTTCACTAATCTCTTTCTTAAATATAATCTCACTAGCTCCCTTAGCTCCCATTACTGCAATTTCGGCTGTTGGCCAAGCAAAGTTCATATCGGCACCAATATGCTTAGAGTTCATCACATCATAAGCACCACCATATGCTTTACGAGTGATTACAGTTACCCTTGGTACAGTCGCTTCACTTAAGGCATACAATAATTTAGCACCATGTACTATAATCCCATTCCACTCTTGATCCGTTCCTGGCAAAAATCCCGGAACATCCACCAATACTAATAAAGGAATATTAAAACAATCGCAAAAACGAGTGAATCGAGCTGCTTTAATAGAAGAATTCACATCTAAAACTCCTGCTAAAATCATAGGTTGATTCGCAATAATTCCCACACTGCGTCCGCCAATCCTTGAAAATCCCACAATAATATTCTCTGCAAAGTTTTTATGAATTTCAAAAAAAGAGTCTTCATCGATAATACCTGAAATCACTTCGTGCATATCGTATGGTTTATTAGGATTGTCTGGAATAATAGCACCTAATTTTTCTCTCAATTCATCTTTGAGTTCATACGCTAAATTCTTTGGCGTCTCTTTATTACTTTGAGGCAAATAACTCAACAAACGCTTAACATCTTCTAAACACTCTACATCATTTGCCGAAGTACAATGCGCCACCCCTGATTTAGTTGAATGAGTACTCGCCCCTCCCAATTCTTCCGAGGTTACGGTTTCATTAGTTACGGTTTTAACTACGTTGGGTCCAGTTACAAACATATAACTAGTATCTTCTACCATCATGGTAAAATCAGTCATCGCTGGCGAATAAACTGCACCTCCTGCACAAGGCCCCATAATAGCTGATATTTGCGGAATTACTCCTGAAGATTGTACATTTCTATAAAAAATATCAGCATAGCCTCCAAGCGATCGAACACCCTCCTGAATTCGAGCTCCACCTGAATCATTCAATCCAATCATGGGCGCACCTACTTTTAGTGCCATATCCATCACTTTGCAAATTTTCTCAGCATGTGTTTCAGACAATGAACCTCCAAAAACAGTAAAATCCTGAGCAAAAATATAGACTAAACGTCCGTTAATATTTCCATACCCCGTGATAACACCATCTCCTAAATACACTTCTTTTTCTATACCAAAATCAGTTGTACGGTGTGTGACCAACATTCCGATTTCTTCAAACGAACCTTCATCCATCAAATAATCAATACGTTCTCTAGCCGTTAATTTTTTATTTGAATGCTGTTTTGCAATTCTATTCTTTCCTCCACCCAAATGAGCTTCGGCAATTTTATCGTTTAAGATTTTTATTTTAGATTCCATACTTTATTGAATTGGTAAGCGTACGATTTTTTGATCCTCAAAATATTGTTGTAATGCTACCATAGCAGCGATTTGAGCTTCTTTTTCGGATTGAGCTTTCAGTTTTTCAACACTATAATATTTCTTTACAAAATGAGTGTCAAAGTTTCCTGAACGAAATGCTTCGTGTTCAAAAACAAATTTTCCAAAAGGCAAAGTAGTTGAAACTCCTTCTACTTTATAATTATCAATAGCTTGAATCATCGTTTGGATTGCTTCTTCACGAGTCGCCCCATAAGCAATTAACTTGGACAACATGGGGTCGTAATAAATAGGAATATCCATTCCTTGTTCAAATCCATTATCAACACGAACTCCCTCGCCGGTAGGCAATTGATACACATCCAAATGACCTACACTTGGTAAGAAATCATTCAATGGATCTTCGGCATACACACGCAATTCTACTGCATGTCCTTTGATTTTTAAGTCTTCTTGCTTGATAGACAATGCTTCCCCTCGAGCTACTTGAATTTGCATTTCGACCAAGTCAACTCCCGAAATAATCTCGGTTACCGGATGCTCAACCTGCAAACGCGTATTCATTTCAAGGAAATAGAAATTATTGTTTTCGTCCAATAAAAATTCTACTGTTCCCGCTCCTAAATAATCGCATGATTTAGCTACTAAAACAGCCGCTTCTCCCATTTGTTTGCGCAATTCAGGCGTTAATACTGATGAAGGAGCTTCTTCAATTACTTTTTGATGGCGACGTTGAACACTACATTCTCTTTCAAAAAGATAGAGTATGTTTCCGTGACTGTCCGCCATTACTTGAATTTCGATATGACGCGGCGAAGCCACATATTTTTCGATAAAAACAGAACCGTCCCCAAAAGCCGAAATTGCTTCACTAATCGCTCTGTCCATTTGAGATTCAAAGTCAGCTTCTTTTTCTACCACACGCATTCCTTTTCCTCCACCTCCAGCAGAGGCTTTAATTAAAATAGGGAATCCTATCGAAGTAGCTACTTCTTTTGCTTTTTCAACATCTGTAATCGCTTGATCGTAACCAGGAACCATTGGAATATTGTAATCTTTAACCGCATCTTTAGCAGCTAACTTACTTCCCATAATTCGGATTGCTTTGGATTTTGGTCCAATAAAAATGATATTATTTCTTTCAGCTTCTTCTGCAAAATCAGCATTTTCACTCAAAAAACCATATCCTGGATGAATTGCATCAGCATTCAATGCCTTGGCAACTTCTATTATTTTATTTCCTAATAAATACGATTGATTGGATGGTGCTTCTCCAATACAAACCGCTTCATCAGCAAATTTTACATGTGGTGCATTTCTATCGATTGTTGAATAAACTGCAACCGTTTTTATACCCATTTTTCGAGCTGTTTTCATTACTCGAATGGCTATTTCGCCTCTATTGGCAACTACTATCTTCTTCATAATTTACTCGAATTCAATTAATAATTGTCCTTTATCTACGGCGTCTCCAACTGCTACCGAAATAGACTTAATTACACCATCACGTGGTGACAAGAAACTATTTTCCATCTTCATAGCACCAAGGATAATTAAATTGTCATTTTCTTTCACTTCTTGTCCTACCACCACACTAATTTCTAGAATCAATCCTGGCATAGGTGCTTTGATAGCATTGACTTGTTTAGCCAATCCTGTTTCAAATCCCATTTCTTTAATCAAAATGTCCAAAGGATTTGCAATAGCTACAGTATAACTATTTCCGTTGACTACAACAGTATACTTTTTTTGATTAAAATCAGCCTCAGTAATAGCTGCTTTGAAAGAGGTATTTTCTTGTAAAATGTGAAATTGATTCAATCCCACGCTTACCGCATCGAGTTGCGAAACACTTTCTTGGTCCATATCAAAATGGAAAGTGTCGTTTACATTTATTTTATAACCAATACTCATAGGTGTATTTTTTTATTGGTTGTAAATGTATCTATTTATCTAAATTTTATTTAGATTCCAACATGTATCTTTGCTAAATTGATATACTTTTGGTAAAAAAAGTAGAAATACTACAAAACTACTAAGCCAAACTCTTTTAAAGTAAGAATTGGTTTTGAATACCAAAACAATTCAAAGTCTTCTAATTCACTTTCAAAATCAACTTTTAGTTCTTGAAGTTGCGCTATTTTTGCATTAGCAACCGAACAATTTTGGAGTGTTCGGACAAGCCACTCTCCTTCTTTCTGTGAGGTTTGGATAGTAAATGTTTCTTTTTTGTGGTAAAAAGTCAAACTCATCATTTCCCAAGAGTTGCCTTTTTTTGTTTTGGTAAAGGATTCAACAACGGGTTTTCCGCCCAACCAAACTACTTTAGCATTGGGTTTACTACTAAAATCGGCTTTTTCGTCCAATGCATCATAAATAAAATCAGGATGTATAGTAGTCTTAGGAATTTTAAAATCAAACCAATCTTGCAAATCATAATCCAAACAAATGCCGTGCATGAAGTTGAATAGTGATTTCTTCAAACCAAAACTAAATTGTTCGTGATCTATTCCAGTAGAATCGGTATAATTAAGGTCATTGTTTGCAAAAGTTCCTACGGCATCGGTTGCTTTGGTTACACCAAATTTTTCAGGATACATTCCCACTGGACTATGTGCTGTCATTGCAAATTGGTGCCAAAATCCGGATTGCAACACGCCCGCTTCAAACAATTGACGCACCATTTCTAAGCTATCAACCGATTCCTGAATGGTCTGTGTTGGATAACCATACATTAAATAGGCATGAACCATCACTCCTGCTTCGGTAAAATTGCGGGTTACTTTGGCAACTTGCTCAACCGTTACACCTTTATCAATTAAACGTAATAATCGATCAGATGCGACTTCTAAACCTCCCGAAACAGCAATACAACCCGAAGCTTTTAGTAACAAACACAAATCTTTGGTAAAGCTTTTTTCAAAACGAATATTTGTCCACCAAGTTACAGCTAATTTTCTGCGAAGAATCTCTAAAGCTAATTCTCGCATCAAGGCAGGTGGAGCGGCTTCGTCCACAAAATGGAAACCAGTTTCACCAGTTTGAGCCATCATTTCTTCCATTCGGTCGCACAAAATACCTGCAGCAATGGGTTCATAGATTTTAATATAGTCTAACGAAATATCACAAAAAGTACATTTGCCCCAATAACAGCCATGTGCCATGGTGAGTTTATTCCAACGCCCATCGCTCCACATTCGGTGCATCGGATTCACAATTTCAATTACTGAAATGTATTTATCTAAAAGTAAATCAGAATAATCCGGAGTCCCTACTTGGGACTGTTTGTAATCTGTTCGAGAAGAATTATTTTTATATACCACTTTCCCATTTTCCAACAAAAAAGTACGCTTGAATTCGTTGTGTACTCCTGATTCTATATTCTCAATAATCAATTCAAGCGGTAATTCGCCATCATCTAAAGAAATAAAATCGAAAAATTCAAAAACTCGTTTGTCTGAAAGGGATCGCAATTCGGTATTGGCAAATCCACCGCCCATTAAAATTTTGATTTCTGGATGGTGCTTTTTCAACCATTGCGCAGAGCGAAAAGCGGCATATAAATTTCCAGGAAAAGGAACTGAAATTAAAAAAATGGTAGGTTGAATCGTATCTATTTTTGCTGCCAAAATCGAAAGCAAAATAGCATCTATATAAGTACGTTCTTGTTGTAAGGCTTGGTACAATTCATCAAATGAATTGGCAGATCGCCCCAAACGTTCAGCATAACGACTGAATCCAAAATTAGGATCCACACATTCTACAATAAAATCGGAAATATCTTCAAGGTACAAGGTGGCTAAATGTTTCGCCTTATCTTGGGTTCCCATGGTGCCAAAAGCCCAATCCAATTCTTCTAATTGGGCAAAACGTGATGCTTCTGGCAGAAAATCTTCTTGACAAATTTGCAGTGCCAAAGTAGGGTTCTTTCCCTGTAGAAATGCAACAACCGAATCTATAGTTTTTACGTATTCGTCTTGTAAGGCAAAAATACGTTTGGCATTTTCAGAAAATTCGTGTTTTTGAAAATTAGAAACCTGAAACAAATCTTGTAGTCCTTTTTTCGAAAACAAAGCTAAGATGACTTCTATTCCTAAATCAGCTTGAACCGATGCTATATTTTTGGTATTCAAAAAACCTTTGATATAAGCCGTTGCTGGATACGGTGTATTCAGCTGAGTAAAGGGTGGCGTAACAAGAAATAGTTTTGTTTTCAAAGGTCATTTGATTTTAAAAACAAAAGTAAGGGATATTTATTATTAAATCTATAGTAAAATATTCAATTATATTTTATTAGATTTGATTCTATAAACTCCAAATCTAAACAAAGAATTAATGCTGAAAAACTACTTTCTTCCATTATTTACTATAATACTATTTAGTTTCTTTTTCAATACAATTTACGCACAAACTATTCAATGGCAAAGATCTATTGGTGGAAGTCAAGTAGAATGGAATGAAGTATTAGAATTAACAACTGATGGCAATTACTTACTAGGGGGATACTCCGATTCTAACATTTCAGGAGATAAGTCTACCAACTCTAAAGGCAATTCCGACTATTGGATTGTAAAAATTGACAAATCAAATGGAAGTGTTATTTGGGAAAAATCTTTTGGAGGTAATGATCGCGATTTTTTAATCTCTACACAACAAACTTCAGATGGCGGTTATATTTTAGCTGGATATAGTTCCTCTGGTAATAATGGAGATAAAACTGAAGCATCTAGAGGTTATGACGATTATTGGGTGATAAAACTTGATTCGAATAGAAATATTATTTGGCAGAAAACATATGGTGGTAATAGTATTGATAGACTAAACAGCATAATTGAAATAAATGATGGGGGATATCTTTTAGGCGGAACATCAGAATCTAATAGTTCAGGTGAAAAAACAGAAAATTCAAAAGGATCCAATGATTTTTGGGTAATTAAAATTAATAGTTCTGGAAATATAGAATGGGATAAAACCTATGGAGGCAATGGAATGGATCAATTAACAAGTATTATTAAAGGAGTTGATGGAGGATACATTTTAGCAGGCAATTCTAATTCAAATATTTCTGGAGACAAATCTGAAAATTCAAGAGGTTCTGAAGATTTTTGGATATTAAAAATAAATAATTCTGGCGGTATCATTTGGCAAAAAACAATAGGCGGAAATAATGGAGAGGGTTTATCCTGCATTAAATCAACTTTTGATAATAATTATATTCTAGGTGGTACTTCGAGTTCTAGTATTTCTGGAGAAAAAACGGAAAATACTGCAGTAACTGACGGATGGATTATTAAAATCAATTCAAGTGGTAATATAATTTGGCAAAAAAATATTGGAGGCAATAGCACTGACTCACTAGCCGCTTTACGACAAACAAAAAATGGAGGTTATATAATTGCTTTAATGTCATATTCTGACATTTCAGGAAACAAAACAGAAAACGGATACGGAAGTGAAGACTATTGGATTGTAAAACTTGATGAATTAGGAAATTTTGAATGGGACAAAACTATCGGAGGGAATAGTACAGATCAAATTCACGCCATTTTAGAAGATGATGCAGGCGCAATTGTTGCTTCAGGTTGGTCACAATCAGGGATTTCAGGTAATAAAACTGTAAATACAAATGGACAACGTGATTTTTGGGTAGTTAAAATAGGTAAATGCGATCAAAATTTGACAATTTCAAGTAATTCTCCCCTGTGCAGTAGTAACACACTTGAACTCAAAGCTAGCGGAGGAACTAATTACATTTGGACTGGACCAAATGGCTTTAGTTCTACACTTCAAAATCCTGTCATTCCTAATGCTTCTATAACAAATAGCGGTAAATACAATTGTGCGATATCAGGAACCGGTGATTGTAATGATACACTAACTATAGATATTGTTATAGGTGATACTAATCCCCCCATACCAAGCATATCAACATTACCAACTATAAGCGGTGACTGTAGCACTATAGTATCTATTCCTTCAGCAACAGATTCTTGTGATGGTTTAATACTAGCCACAACTTCTAACCCAATCATTAATCTTTCTCAAGGAACACATACAATTGTATGGAAATACACTGACTCTAATGGAAACTATACAACGCAAAACCAAACAGTAATTATTTCCAACCAAGCTATTACATCAGTTACATCTCCTCAAAATTTCTGTATCCAACAAAATGCTACTTTAAACAACATCATTATAACGGGTCAAAACATAAAATGGTATGATTCATTGAGTAATGGAAATAATTTAGCAAACAATTCGTTATTACAAAATGAGACAACCTATTACGCTTCACAAACTATCAATGGTTGTGAAAGTGATAGAGTCCCTGTAAGAATCAATATTCAGACTACTTCAACTCCTTCAGTAGATTCAAATCAAAGTTTTTGCTCTAGTGAAAATCCTACTTTATCTACAATTGCAATTACTGGAACTGCTATAAAATGGTATGATATTAATGGAAATAATTTAAATGATTCTACTACTCTACAAAATAATCTATCGTATTATGTAACACAAACAATTAATAATTGCGAAAGCAGTACAAGATTACCTATTACAATATCTATTATAAATCCATTTCTGGCAACAAATTTTGAAAAATCATTTTGCAATACCTCTAATGATAACTTTGAACTTGTTAATCTACCTGTTTATAATTCTAATTTAATTACCAACCCAAACGAATACAGTTTTAATTATTACATTACTTTATTAGGAGCAGAAAATGAATTATCTACCGTTAAAATAACTAATCCTAATAATTTTAAAATCTCACTCGGAGAAAATAAAATTTATGTACGCATCAATTCAAATACACCTTGTTTCGCAATTGCGGAACTAAAATTATCGCTTTTTCCCAAACCGAATATCTTAATTAATGATTTAATGCCTATATGCGAAAATAGTTCGATCACTATTAATGCAGGTTCAAATTTCACTAACTACCTTTGGTCAACAGGTGCTACAACTCCTTTCATTGTTATAGCTAATCCAGGAGATTATTCTGTCCTTGTATCTAAAGATTACAGCTCCATTTCTTGCTCAACTAATAAAAATTTCAGTGTAAAAAAATCAACCTTAGCTAACATCACTTCTATAGAAACTAAAGATTGGACAGATACTAATAATAGTATTATTATTTACACAACAGGTACTGGTGATTATGAATATTCATTAGACGGAATGCATTATCAAGCTAATAACGAATTTTCAAATTTAGCTAATGGAAAGTATACCATATCTGTAAGAGATAAGAATGGTTGTGGGATTGTTAATGACACTGTTTATCTTTTGATGTACCCTAAGTTTTTTACTCCAAACGGAGATGGATTCAATGATACTTGGAAAATAAAATTTTCAGATAATGAAACTGATATCGTAATAAAAATATTTGATCGTTATGGTAAATTGATCAAAGAATTAAGTCAAAACAATACTTGGGACGGGACTTACCTAGGAAACCAACTCCCAGCAGATGATTACTGGTTTACGGCTATGCGACCTAATACTGATACCGAATACAAAGGACATTTTAGCTTAAAAAGATAAAATAAACTAAAACTGATGCTCCTTTTTACTAATAACCAACAATGAAATCACAGAAATAACAGCCGCAGCAGAAAGATAATACCCCACAAAGTCCAAACCATAATTGGAAGCGATCCAAATGGCAATCATGGGAGCAAAAGCAGCACCTATAATTCCAGCTAGGTTAAATGTTAAAGAAGCACCTGAATAGCGAACTGTTGTTGGGAACAATTCCGAAAGAAAAGTTCCTATGGGGCCATACGTAAATCCCATTAAAGCCATACCTAAACACAAAAAGAGAGCTACTAAAATTGTGCTTCCTGAATTTAAAAACAAAGAAAAGAACAAGCCAAAAACAGCAATAGCTGCCGAAGCATAAATTAACATCTTACGACGCCCTATTTTATCTGCAATCACTGCTGAAATAGGAATAAATGCTGCGAAAAACAGAACCGAAAACAACTGCATCAAAAGTGCTTCCTTATTTGAAAAATGCAATTCTTTAGTATTCCAATTCAACATAAAAACCGTCATCAAATAGAAAACCACAAACGTAGTCACCGCTGCAAAAGTCCCAAAAAACAATTCTTTTCGGTAGGATTTTAAAAGTGCTAAAAATGGAATTTTAACTTCTTCTTGCTCTTGTTTTGCGTTTTCAAATGCTACTGTTTCAGTTATTTTCAGACGGATGTAAAATCCAACCAAAACTAATAATGAACTAGCTAAAAAAGGAATTCTCCAACCATAATCCAAGAAATCTTCAGGACTCATTGTATTGGTCAACAATAAAAAAGTCCCTCCTGAAAGTAGTAAGCCTATTGGTGCTCCCAACTGAGGAAACATTCCGTACCAAGCGCGTTTATGAGGTGGTGCATTTTCAATAGCTAATAAAACAGCTCCTCCCCATTCTCCACCTAAACCAACACCTTGCCCAAAGCGACACAACATTAATAAAATAGGAGCAACAATGCCTACACTAGCATAACTTGGCAAAAAACCAATACTCACTGTCGAAATTCCCATGGTTAATAAAGCCACCACCAAGGTTGTTTTTCGTCCAATTTTATCTCCATAATGCCCAAAAACTGCCGAACCAATTGGTCGCGCAAAAAAGGCTATCGAAAATGTAGCCAAGGATTGCAAAACCGAAGTAGTACTGTCTGTTCCTGGAAAAAACAATTGTGGAAAAACTAAAACCGCAGCATTAGCATAAATATAAAAATCAAAAAACTCAATCGTAGTCCCAATTAAGCTTCCAAAAAGTACATGTTGTAAAGAATTCTCTGGTTTTGATGTAGCACTCATTTAATTTGGTAATTATTAGTTTTCAATAGAGTATAAAAATGCTACTATTTTTCGAAAGCCGCAACTATTTAGTTCCAATATTTTTTTAGTATTTTTACTCCAAACAAAACCCAATATGCCAACTGACTGTATATCCTATCAAAATTCAGGCTATTTCTCCACGTTAATAAAAGATTATTTAGATCAAAAACCGAATCTAAGTAAGCTGTACAACAGGTTTCCAACAGCTGCCAATTTTGAAGCACAAATCCTTGAAAAGGGAAATAACTACAATCAGGGAAACCGAAAAATATTGGTTACCGAATTACAAAAGCAATATAAAAACACAACTACTTCTAAAGCAACCCAAAATAATATTACCGCTTTAGGACAATCCAATACGTACACTATCACTACAGGGCATCAATTGAATTTATTTAGTGGTCCCTTGTATTTTTTATACAAAATCATTTCGACTATCAATTTGGCTACGGAACTAAAAGCGAAATATCCAAATTCAAATTTCGTTCCCATTTATTGGATGGCTACGGAAGACCACGACTTTGAAGAAATTAATTATTTCAATTTCAAAGGCAAAAAATTCCGTTGGAACAAAAGCAGTTCAGGTCCTGTTGGTAGACTATCAACTGAAGGATTAGATGCTGTTTTTGAAGTTTTTTCTCAAGAGTTAGGTGCGAGTATCCATGCACAAAAAATCAAAGAGTTATTCCAAAAATCGTATTTAGAGCATTCCAATTTGGCTGAAGCTACTCGGTTTTTAGCTAACGAACTTTTTAGCGAGTATGGTTTAGTAATATTAGACGGAGATTCTGCCGATTTAAAACGAACTTTCATTCCGTACATCAAAGACGAACTAGAAAACCAAACATCGTTCAAAGAAGTTACTGCAACTATTGAAAAACTAAAAGAATTTACTATTCAAGTTAACCCTCGTGAAATCAATTTATTTTACATTGAAAATGACTTGCGTGAACGAATCATTCTTGAAAATGGCAATTATAAAGTAAACCATACTGATTTATCTTTTTCAAAAGAAGAACTATTTCATTTAGTAGAAAACCATCCTGAAAAATTCAGTCCTAACGTTATCTTACGACCTTTATACCAAGAAGTACTACTTCCTAATCTTTGCTATATTGGTGGTGGCGGTGAAATTGCGTATTGGCTAGAACTGCAGTCTTTTTTCAATGCTGCCAAAGTTAGTTTTCCAATGCTTTTGGTTCGTAATTCAGCAGTAATAGCAACTGAAAAGCAACTAAAAAAAGTAGCTGCATTACAATTGTCTTGGTCTGATTTGTTCAGTAAACAAGAGGATTTAGTCAACAAAAAAACGAAGAAGCTTTCTGAAATTAATTTGGATTTATCTGATCTTAAAGAACAATTGAAAAAGCAATTTGATGCATTGTATACTATTGCGAAGCAAACCGATAATTCCTTTATGGGAGCTTTAAAAGCACAAGAAATCAAACAAATTAAGGGAGTAGAACAGCTAGAAAAACGATTACTCAAAGCCCAAAAACGAAAGTTAGCCGACGTTTTAGAACGTATTACCCAATTGCAAAACGAATTGTTCCCCAACCAAGGCTTACAAGAACGTCAAAGTAATTTTTCTGAATTCTATTTAGAAAATGGAGAGACTTTAATTCCTGCTTTGGTAGAAAAACTTGAACCTTTAGAACAACATTTTGAGATAATAGCGGTTTAAAATTTAATAAATCACCCAGCCCTTAATTTAATAATTTCTATTTTTTAGATTGATTTTGTTACAGAAATAACAAAAAAAGTAGTATTTTTGAAATCCAAATTTATAATTACACAAAAAAAATGGCAACAAACAGAACTTTCACCATGATTAAACCCGATGCGGTTAAAAATGGTCATATTGGAAACATATTAGCAATGATTACGAATGCGGGATTCAAAATTGTTTCTTTAAAATTAACACAATTAACCGTAGCTGATGCGCAAGCTTTTTATGCCGTACATAGCGAACGTCCTTTTTATGGCGAATTAGTCGAGTTCATGTCAAGTGGGCCAATTGTTGCCGCAATTTTAGAAAAAGATAATGCTGTAAGCGATTTCAGAACTTTAATTGGCGCTACCAATCCTGCAGAAGCAGCTGAAGGAACTATTCGTAAATTATATGCTACTTCTATGGGAGAAAATGCAGTACACGGTTCAGATAGCGACGAGAATGCAGCTATCGAAGGTGCGTTTCACTTTGCTGGAAGAGAGCAATTTTAATTTAGAAAGTTAGATTTCTTAGATTATTATAGAATTCTTAGATTATTATAAAAGAGAAACCCACTTCAATGAAGTGGGTTTCTCTTTTTATCTAACTTTCTAACTTTCTAAAAAAATCTAACTATCTAGAAATCTAATTTCCTAAGTAATCTATCTCAAAACTACCTCTTTAATCACCTCTCGTTGTAGCTCTTCGTTAATCATGGTTATAATCTTCGATTTGCCGTGACTTAATTCCTCTCTTAAAACCGAAGAAGTTAATTCTACATACAACGTATTTCCTCTTAAAGCTACATTTTTAGTGTAACTATTCACTCCATTTCCCATTAGATTTTGCCAAGCTTCTTTTACATCAATCTGATCCATTCCAGGCTGCAATTTATTCACTTGAATAATTTGCTTTAAGACGTCACCAACGGTACTTTGATTACTTAGTCTTTTTGCCATCACCCAAAATATTTATAGCCGTTGCTTTCTTGTAATGGTATTCTTTTTTTTGAGCATTTAGCAGTACTAATTCGTCTGCTGTCAAAGCGATAATCTCTTCGGTATATTTCATATAAGGAGTAGCGTAATCCAAATAGGCTTTATCCTCTTGAAAACGAACACTTACTTTTTCAAAAGTATCATCAACTAAAAAAGTGCCATCCAGTTGGGGTGTGACTTTTTTTCGGATACCTTGATTATTTTTATCCATTTGGAAATAATCATAATTTTGATTCGCTCCGTACTCTTTGTCTTCGCCTTTATCAAAAACTACTTTTTCAATTTCCCAATACCCATTAATTTTAGGGATATCCGCAGACTGTATTTTTTGCTTACAGCTTACAAAAACGAAGGATATCAATAGAACTTTAAATAGATGCTTCATGCTGTTATTTTTTAGAATTAACTCTTTTATATAAGCCTAAGAAGAAAAAAATCAATCCTAATACCAATGACAAATAATAGACAGGAACGCTTTGCTCACGAATTACATTCGCCAAAACAAAACAAATAATACTAATGAAATAAAAAGTGATAGGACTTAACTTTCCGAAAGAACTCATAATCTATTATTTAAAAAAACTATCTACAAACTCGAATTTATTGAACACTTGTAAATCTTCGATTCCTTCACCCACTCCAATGTATTTCACCGGAATTTGAAATTGGTCTGAGATTCCTATAACCACACCACCTTTGGCAGTACCGTCTAGTTTAGTAACCGCTAACGAAGTTACTTCTGTGGCAGCGGTAAATTGTTTAGCTTGCTCAAAAGCATTCTGACCTGTCGAGCCATCCAACACTAATAAAACATCGTGCGGAGCATCACCCACTACTTTTTGCATTACCCGTTTTACCTTAGTCAATTCGTTCATCAAATTTACTTTGTTATGCAAACGTCCTGCTGTATCAATGATAACAATATCAGCATCTTGAGCTACAGCAGATTGCAAGGTATCAAAAGCTACCGAAGCCGGATCACTTCCCATATTTTGTCTCACAATTGGCACACCTACACGATCTGCCCAAATTTGCAATTGGTCAATCGCTGCTGCGCGAAAAGTATCTGCCGCACCTAACACTACTTTATGTCCTGCTTTTTTGAATTGGTAAGCCAATTTTCCAATAGTAGTAGTTTTACCCACTCCATTTACACCCACTACCATTAACACATACGGTTTAGTTTGTATTGGAGTAACAAATTCAGTTGCCTCACCTGAATTGGTTTCAGAAAGCAAGCCTGCGATTTCTTCGCGAAGAATCTGATTCAATTCACCCACGCCTAAATATTTATCTGCAGCAACACGTGCTTCAATACGTTGTATTACTTTCAATGTGGTATTCACACCCACATCCGAAGAAATAAGGATATCTTCTAAATTATCTAAAACTTCATCATCTACTTTTGATTTTCCTGCTACCGCTTTGGATAACTTTGAAAAAAAAGTAGTTTTAGACTTTTCAAGGCCTTTATCTAAGGATTCCTTCTCTTGTTCGTTAAGACTCTCCTCCTTCTTATCAGAAGAGAATATTCTTTTGAAAAAACTCATATTTCAATATTTTAATAAGAATGATTTGGGATTCGAAAATGGATTTAATTTTCGAAGGGTAAATATAGAAAATAAAAAAGCTACTTCCGAATGAAAGTAGCTTTTCTATATAATGTAATTATGAATTATTTCTTTTTCAAGAATTCATCAACTGCTTCAGGAGCCATAATAGATTCTACGAATGTATATGCACCAGTTTTTGGAGATTTCACCATTTTGATGGCTTTTGATAATCTCTTAGAAGCTGTTTGTAACGATGCTACGGTTTTCTTTGCCATGATTGAAAGTTATTTGAAATTTAAAAAAAACAAATGGTAACATTTGAGATTTTTCAAACCTCTAATTATTATTTAATTTCTTTGTGAACAGTTACTCTTTTCAAGATTGGATTAAATTTTTTAATCTCTAATCTGTCTGGAGTATTTTTTTTGTTCTTTGTTGTTATGTATCTTGAAGTTCCTGCAACACCTGATGTTTTGTGTTCAGTACATTCTAAAATTACCTGGATTCTATTACCTTTCTTTGCCATCTTGCTATATATTTATTTTGGAAAAGATTATTTAATAAATCCTTCTGACTGCGCTTTTTTCAAAACTGCAGCGATTCCATTTTTATTAATTGTTTTTATCGTAGATGCAGCTACTCTTAGAGTAATCCATCTATCTTCTTCTGGAAGATAAAAACGCTTTTTAACTAAGTTTACAGAAAATTTTCTCTTAGTTTTGTTCATAGCGTGAGAAACGTTATTTCCTACCA
>ERZ650310.282-NODE-282-length-15660-cov-16.851714_pt1 | contig 15660 bp, 30 predicted proteins | sample MGYA00376246_ERZ650310 | MGnify/ENA primary metagenome ERZ650310 (study PRJEB26733, sample SAMN07839286) | wastewater metagenome | biome: small river; feature: stream; material: water | place: USA: North Carolina | collected 2016-03-01 ...
ATGGGTTGGAAGTAATGGTTTCACAAAAGCATTTGCAGGTTCACAAACAGCAAGTAGAACGTATACATTACAAGATAGTAGTGGAACACTTGCTATGTTATCGGATGTATCTACAAAACAGGATGCTTTAAATGGTGGTACAGGATTTGTAAAATCCTCATTAGGTGTAATAAGTTATGATAATTCAACTTATTTAACGAGTATCACAAGTAGTTTGATTAGTGGAGCATTGGGATATACACCATATAGTTCAACTAATCCAAATGGTTATATATCAAGTGGGTCGGTTGCATCTTTATATGCAACAAAATTTAATGCAATTTTAAGTGGTAGTGTCACATTATCATCATTATCTGGTTTAGGTACTTCAAAAATTTTGGGTTTGGATAATACAGGAAAAATTATTACAACAAATATTCCAGATAATATTACAGATATTGGTTTCAATATTGATGGAGAAAATCAATTATCTGTATATAGAAGTACAAACCAATTATTTCCCGATTTATTTTTATTGAGTGAATATGGAAGCAAATCTGTTACAGAATTGCGAGCATTATCTGATTGTCCATATAAAATAATTTTTGTAACAGATTTGTATAATTTATTTTATTATGATAATTTGGATACAACGTCTTTCGACGATGGTGTAAATATAATTGTGACAGTTGGTGGAAAAAGATTTAAAACAATAAAATTATCAATATCACAAATAAATTCATTACAATCTTCGTTAAATGCCAAGGCTTCTTTGGCAAGTACAAATACATTTAGTGGTATAAATGTTTTTCCATTATTGGGACTTTCTGCTCAATCAAATGTTAATATTTTTACACCATCGGGTGGTGTTATATTATATGCAAATACATCAAACCAATTTGGATGGAAATCTTCAAATGGATTTTTTACAAACTTCGTTGTTGCAAGTAATACTGCCGATAGAGCATATACATTACCAAATAATAGTGGGACAATTGCATTATTAACAGATGTATCCACAAAACAGGATGCTTTAAACGGTGGAACGGGATTTGTAAAATCGACAACAGGAACGATTTCATATGATAATACATCATATTTACCACTTACAGGAGGAACTATTGGCGGAGTGTTGAATATAAACGCAAATGTTGGTATTGGTGGGCAAGCATCTACCATAAGACAACTTGCTATAAGAGGAACAAACTACGCCCTTCAACAATTTATACCAACCACAGGAGCAAATGTATTCTCACTTGGTTCTGACACTAATGGATTTGTATTGTTTGATGATAGTTCATCTGCATACAGAATGGTTGTTAATAACATCGGTAATGTAGGTTTTGGTGTACCTTCTCCTTGGTCAAAGGTTCATATAGGTAATTCGGGTTCAACTAATACTTATGTGACCGTTGGAAATAATCTTGGAGGAACTATTTTCGGACACAATGCTAATAATGAAGGAATTATCGGAGGATATGCAGTAAGTAATTTAAGGTTTGGATACAATGTGTCATCAACGTTTGTTGAAACAATGTCATTAAATACCAACGGGAAATTAGATGTATCTGGAGATATTTACATAGCAGGTGGTAATTCCTCTAATGCTGGATTTATAACAGCCAATAGTGGCGGTGGGGGATTGTATTTTGGAGCAATAGGGACTGACCAAAATATTAGACTTGTACCAAGTGGTACAGGTTACAATCATTTTGAAAAAAATTCTTATTTTGCAGGTAGTATTGGTATTGGTTTAACAAATCCAGCAACAAATTTAGATGTAAATGGGAATATTAACACAAATGGTTATTTATGGTTATCAAATGGGAATTTCGCAAATTGGGATGGAACATATAATAGAATATATAGTCGAATAGGAAATCCAGCTATTACAATAGGAAGTGGTGCTACATATTATGATAGCAACTATCATATTTTTAGAACAATTGGTGGAACTGAAAAATTTACAATAGATGCAGTTAATGATAGAATACTAAGTTATTCAAGTAAGCATCTATTTGGAACACAAACTGACGATGGAACTGCTAATCAATTCGCAGGAGCGGTTAAAATGAAATCTTCATTAATTGTAAATGGAGTTTTAAGATTGAATGAAAATGTAGGTATTAATAATCAGAACTTTATATATTTTAAAGATTTAGTTGGAACAGATAGAAGAATTTTAGGATTTTCAAACTATACAACTTATTTTGGAAATGTTGATAATGATGTAACAAGTAGTAATAATAATTATTCTGCTAATGATTTTCATGTTTTTAATACAAATGGTAGTGAAAAAGTAAGAATTACTCAGAATGGAAATGTTGGTATTGGAACAATAACTCCCACATCAACTTTACATAACGCAGGAAGTGAAGCACGTGTTATAACAACAATTTCGTCTGCTACAACATTGAATTCACATTATTACATAATTGCAAGTGGAGCTTCAACATATTTAGTAACATTGCCCACTGCATCAACTTGTGTTGGTCGAACATATGTTATAAAAACTTTAACAGCAAATAAAACAATTAGTGCGTTTTTAAATCAAAGTGGTACATCAACAACTACCCTTACTACAAACACTGTGATAACAATTGTATCAGATGGAACAAATTGGCAACAATTTTAAAAAAATATTTCACAATTTTTATAAATATGTCACAAATGTTTAATATATTTGTGACATATTTATTTTTCACACATTTAAACAAAAACTTATGCAAAATATTGAAGATAATGATGAAATATTGAACAACAATTTAATGTTCAAATTGTTAAATAGAGAAAAAAGAATCAAAGAATTAGAACAAATTAATTATAATTTGAAAAAAGAATTTGAAACAGAATTTGATTCAAATCCTCGTGTCAAACATTTGAAACAAGAAATTGGTGCTTTACAAGCATATATTGACGAACTTGAAGACGAAAAATTGAACAAAATTGATAAAGAAATTGAAACATGTTTGAAAGATTTAACAAAATCAAATAAACAATTGAAAGAGAATAATAAAAAATTGCAAAAATCAAATGAACAATTAATTGAAAAAATTTGTAAAAATAATTTGCAATTGTAAAATATTTGAATTAAATTTGTAGAAAAAATTTTAAACAAAAATAAATATGACAAAATTATTAGAATATAAATTAAAATTTTTAAGAGAATTTCAAGAACAATATCCAACATCTCATGTGGGAGGAAGTGTAGGACTTATGTTACAAGGAATACATTTGAAACGAAGTTTGGAAAAATCTGATTTAGATTTGATAATTGACGAATTAGATGAAAATGAATTTTTTACAGATTTCATAAACAAATATGATAAACCAATTGATATTTCAAGTAACACATCGGATTTCGATATAAGATTTTCTGTGAATTATGATATGGAAAATATTTGGTACAAATACACAAAAGTGGAAATAAGAATCAATCCCGAACCAAGTTTTGATGTAATCGAATTTGAAGGAAATTTTTATAATGTTTCAAAACTTCGTAACATATTGTTTTGGAAAACAAAATATGCCAAAAATGGTAGTCAAAAACATATTGATGATTTGTTCACAATAAAATTTGGAAGAAAAGCTGATTCAAATGAATTTAAAGAATTTGTTAAAACAATTTGTCCAAAAGAATATATTGAATATGATGAATGTTTTAGCGATGAGCTTCCATTTTAATTGCGTATATACAAATACGTTACAAAACTTTTTAAAAAAATTGTCACAAATAATTTGGAACATAATTATTTTTTACATATATTTGTGACAGAATTTTAAACAAACAGATTTATGACAAAGTTGGAACAAATAAACGTACTTAGTAAACAAATATCTGATATAAAATGTGATATTATAAAAGATACTATTGAAGAACTTAATGATAAATATGACGAATTGATTGGAACATATTACAAAGACCCATATAATCCATATTTTATTCATATTGAAAGAATTGAATATATAATGGAAGATTTTACAAATAAAATTGTTCCATTATTTATTGGAACAAAATTGATAAATTATTCTGAATCGAAAGAAATTAGAGTATTTTCTGATAGAGATTTTTTACCAAATTTATTTGTACAAATTTCTATATACAAATTTGTCGAAGTATTGAATGAAATTTGTAACTATTATCGAGAAAAAATAGACCCTTTTTATGGAGAATAAACCACTTTTGGCAACAAATATAATTTTGTGCCAATAAATTAAAAACATAAACAAACATTATGAACAAATTAACACAAAATTTAATTAAAATAATTGCAACAATTGTTGCATATTTTGTTACAAATTATTTTGATTTCTCAATTTTTACTACTATCTTTGTAATGTTCTTTACATTCATTATGGTAGAAATTGAAATTGAAGAATATATGTTAAATAAAATTTTAAACAAAAAATAATTATGAATTTACAGGAAAATAGTGCAAAATTTGTTTCGAAAATTTCGGAATGGTGTGCGAAAAATATTGACAAATGTATTGGTGTGATTAGCATTAAACTAGGTATTGATGGACAAATGTTCGCATACTGTCAAATGAGTGATGGTGTATCTCCAAGATTTGTTCCTATTGAAATTTTGGAACAAATTTTTGATGAATCTTATAATGCTAAGAAACAAATTTCCACACAAGATTTGAAAGATGTTCGTAATATGTACACAAAAATTGTTTCAAATGTGAGGGATTTATGGGAGGTTGTATTGGATGAAGATGGTAGAATTTGTTACAGAGATTTTGATGATGATTTAGTAAAACATTTGTCGGTTGAAGACATTTATGCAAAGTTTGCTACAACAATTGACAAAGAACGTAGTAAAAGATATGAAACATATTTGACACTTAAACAAGAATTTGAACAATAAAATTATGACACAAGAAGAATTGAAACAAAGATTGGACATTTTGGAAAAAATGTTGAATACAGCTTATCAAGAAAAAGAATCTATCAAAAATCATATTAAAGAAATTAAAATGGAAATGCTTGATATTAAAAACCAAATTGTATCATATGTTTCTGAATATGAACATATGATTGGTAGTGTGTATGAATATGAATATGGTGGAAGTATGTATAGAATCGACAATGTTATTTCAAAAAATGGAAAAATATATTATACAGGTCAATATTTGGATTATTATGAAAATTGTTTGTCACTATTTGAAGAAAAAGAGCATGAATTTAAACATGAATATGTAATAAAAGATTCTGAAACATTTGAAAAACATTATAAAGAAATTTGTGACAAATTAAATTTGCAACCAAAATTATGACAAACAAAAAATCAATTGAAACCCAAATAAAAAACCTTGAAACAGATTGTTCGCATTTAATGGAACAAATTTCATTAGTAGAATTAGACCATGATAAAAAACAATCGGAAATAGACGAGTTAAAATTGAAACTAACAAATTATGTTTCAGAGTATGATAACTTTGTTGGTACATATTGGAAAATAAATAGTACAGGACATTATTTCAAAATTTTAAACATTAAACATTAAATATATAAATACTCTATTAATCAGAGAATGTTTAGATGTACACACTAAATTTCCATGTATCGGATTGGGTGAAGGAATATTTAACATTAAAGATTTCGAAGGGTTTAAATATATTCAATGTTCTAAAGAAGAATTTAATAAAAAATTCAATGAAACTGCTGTTAAATTTTTTAATATATTATGACAAACTATTTAAAAATTTCCACAATACTTTTTGTAATATTATATATTACAATTGGAATTGCCAAAATTATTTTTGGAAAAAATATAATTATTCCAACATATTTAGCATTTATTTCTGCAACAATTTTGTTAAACTTTATTATCACAATGATAATATTTTTTTACAAATTATTTGGTGGAAAGTTATTTTAAATAAAATTAACGACATGACAAAAGAAGAGTATTACATAAAATGTCAAACAATTTATGACAAATTATTTAACAAATGTTTCAACTATGATGTAACATATTTGTGTAAAATTGAAAAATTGATGTTTTTTGATTACGAAGAGTTGGAAGATATAGACGATTTGATTCAAATTGGTTATTTTAGAGAAATATTTGTTAAAAATAATGTTGTGAAAAAATCTGCTTCAAGTTTTTCATTTGGTTCGATGACATGGATAGACGATGTTGAAACATTTTCTAACGAAGAATTTGATAAAATTGTCAAAAATTGTTCAAATTATGAAACATATTTGTTTCAATATAGAGTTGAACAAACTTGTGACAAACCTTTGCCACAAAAAATTGACCCAAATAAGGTCATAATTCGTGACCCAATTATTTTAAACAAATAAATGACATGAAAAATATTGTAGAAATTAGAGATGAACATTATATGGGTTGTGACCAAGTTTGGTGCGAATTTTATGTTTGTCCAAATTGTGGTAATGATGTAAAAAAATTAGATAATTTTTGTTCCGAATGTGGATGTGAATTTGATTGGGAACAAGTTAAAAACGACTAATAAAAATATGAATGATGAATTAAATTTAAGAATGTTACAATTGTTACACGATTCTGTAATAGAAGAATGTGGTGATGCAATATGGTTGTCCAAATTGACAACATTATTTCAATTAACTAAATTGATAAAAACCTTTGAAACAGATTTTGAATTAAAAGAATATGATGGATATGTTACATGGGGAAGAGATGGTGAATATGTAACAATAACAAATTCTGAACAAATATTTGATTCAAAATCAAAATATGTCACATTAAAATTAATATATTGAACCAATTTGTTACAAACATTTGTTATATGTTTGTAACAGAATTTGAAACAGAAAAAAAATAAAAATAAACATGAGTATTTGGAATGAGTGCGAAAAATTTAATGCTGTCCCATTTTATGGATTCCCAGTAATACCAAAATTTGATAACGATATTATCACATTTGAATTTCCCAAAGGATATACACCAAATGGGAGTCAAACCAAAAAAGTTTCCGAAAATTTACAAAAACTGTTTGATGGTGAAATAATTGAGACAACGGAAAATATAGTGAAAGTAAAAATTGGTAGAAATTCATTGAAATATGTATTTTATCAATACTATTTAGATAATGAGCGTCATATTAGATAAAAAATTTTGAAACAAATAAAACATTATGAAAATAGCACTTCCCGAAAATTGGTACATGGTACTTACAAATGAAAATTATGAATTAGCTGAGAAATGGCGACAAACAAATGATATTAACAATATTGTTTATAGAAAACCTAAAATTGGTGAATATTTGTTATCAACCAAATATGATGGTAGTTTTTTTGTGACCAATAAAACTTTAATTCCATCAAAAAATGTGGAAATAACATTTGAAGAATTTAAAAAATTTGTATTAAATATGAAACAAGATTTGCCAACAAAATGGTACATTGAAGCAACAAAGGAAAATTTTGAAGAATTAAATGCTTGGAGAAACACAAAAAATAGAGACTATAATTGCTTTGAAGTTGGTGATTTACTTTTATCAAAACATATATCTGACAGTAGTTACTATTATTGTGGTACAGAATATGATTTTCTCAATACAGAATATCATTATAAAGATTATCAAAAAATCACTTTGGAACAATTTAGACAAATAACAAATTCTTCAAAAGAAATTGTACAAAATAAAAATAATGTAAAAGAATTTGAAGAATTATGTCGTCCACTTATGAAATATATTTGGGACAATTTTGACCCACATACAACAATTCTTGTAACAAATTCTTCGGCAGAATTATTATGTTCAAAATTTGGAACAGGAAAAGTTCTTGATTATATTTTGTAATAAACATTTGAAACAGAAAAAAATAACATGGAAAATTATATTGTAATAAAACAATTGCCTGATGCAAATGTTGGGACAGAATTGATTTGGAACATACATTTTAAAGTATTTAGATACATAAAATCTGAATATCACAGTGAATCAGAATCATTTAACACATTATTGAAACATCAAGTTGAAAATAATTTGGAATATTTTTGTAAGGCAAATGAATTTCCCGAATATTATGCTTACAATAATCCAATATTTAGTCGAAAAGAAGTGTTAGAAATATTTGAAAAATGTTTTGATGAAAATAATCGTTGTAAGAAACAAATTTTTAGTGATGAATTAAGAAATTTGGGCAAAATAAATGCGGAGAAAATTTTAAACAAAAAATAAATGTACCCATTAACAGACGATTCTCTCAATAATTTGATACAAACTTTGGAACAAATATTTGATACAAGAGATAAAGCATATATGTTTCTTCGAATGGAATTTCCAAAAATTCTTCCAAAAATTCATTTAGAATGTTCTCAACATGAACGTGCTTGGAACATATATAATGAATTTGAAAAATATCAAATGATTGGAAGTTTGATGGCAACAATTAACGGAAGGTTTGATACAGACCTTTTGTTAGAAATGAAATACCCATATCAAACCAATAAATAGTTAGAAAAAATGAAAATGTGTACACAAGTTGATTTATTTACTAATGTTTAAATTAAGATAAAATGACAAACGAAGAACAAATCTACAATTTTACCAAACCGATGTTAGCAGATGTAGAAATTACGGTGCTTGAAACATTGACTATTGAAATACCAAAAGGATTTATGAATACAGGTGTGTCAACTTGTAACCACTTCATAGCTGACACGAACGACAGTTCAAATTGGGACACAATTAAATTCCCACTACCAAAAGGGAAATGGAGCATTCAAAATATAAAAGGTAAAATAGTTACATTAGGTAGAACGGAGTAATTTCTATTTCTGCTAACGTTTTACACATTACCAAAAGTGGCGAAATCGAAACACTAAACTTGATATTATCACTAAACCGCCACTTTTGGTAATGTGTTGTTATAAGCCGTTTATTTTTAACCGATAAATTAAATTGATATGATAAAATTAAAATATACAGAAGGATTGCAAATGGAGCAATTTAAAATTATTAACGAAATAAGCTACTACAATTACAATTATCATGTTGGATTTGATAAAGACTTATTATTTGCCAAAAGTGATGATGATAATACAACTGAATGGTGGCTTATTTTAAATGGCGACTTTCATTATTTAGGCGAAAGTTATTGTAGTGATAATGATATACTCCATTTGTTTGACAATCCACGTACTTAAATGGCTTATAACGAAAAAGTGCTTATGCTGACGGGCGTTGAAAACGAAAAGTTCGCTACTTCCAAAAGCTAAAAAGTGTACTGCTGTTCAATAACGCAGAGTCGCCCGTTAGTATAAGCACCATGTTGGTGGTTCGTGCTTTTTGTCGCAAGTAAATTGTCAAATAAACAAATATCTTATGATACACTTTATATACATTTATCTAATAATAAACACATTTATTTTAGGATTGTCATTTGATGACTTACCTACTAAATATAGATATTCAACATATTTAAGGTACATTATCGTTACTTCAATAGTTATATTATTGTATCTCTTTTTGGGAATATTTATCGAAACTTTATTTTATTTATCAGAAATTAAATTTTTATTCTATGTTAGAAAAACCCACGTCCAAATAAATCAAACTTGTTTTGTATGGGGAACTGGAATTTTAAACCGTCATGGTAATTTTATTCCGTTGTCCGAGTTAAAAGCTGATTTTCGTTATGTTATCAAAACCTATAAGTTTATTTCAACGGTTAAAAGCGTCTATTCTTAGCATGACCGCCAACTCTCCGATTTACGAACATTTGTAGCACATTTTAATAAAAAAATGAAAAATGAAAACAATATACCCAAATTTCAAAAATTTATCAACAGGATTAATATCAAAACAAATAGATGACAAACGTTTGGAAATATTTGAAACAGATAAATATGAAATAAATGAATATGAAGACGGATGTGGTGTAGCTTTGTTAGAATTCACTGAATACAATGATTGGAACGAACCAATTCTAACACATCAACATTATGACCCAATTTGTTTATTCAAAGAAACTGATACACATTATGAATTTTGGAACGGAGGATATGAAAGAAGTGTTGAAAAACATGGAACACCAATTTTTTACAAATTCATTGAAGAATTTCAATAATATCAACATGAAACTAATATACCCAAATTTCAAACAAATACCAAAGGAAATAGAAGTTATAAGACAAATTGATGAAAATCGATTGGAAATAATTAATAAAGATTTTATTCAAATAGAAAATTTTGAACAAAATTGTTGTGTAGCTTTGTTAGAATATGTAAAATTTTATGAAATTTGTGACATTCCAATATTAATTCATCAATGTTACGACCCTGTAACAAATTTTAAAGAAACATCAACTCATTATGAATTCGAAGAATTTGATTACAATTATTATGTTCCAAAATATGGAAGACCAATTTTTTACAAATTTGAACAATAAACAATAAATAAAATGATAACAAATAACATATACATCAAAAATTTAATACATTCTTTGACATTTAAGACACGTTTGTATATAACACAATACATTTGTATATTTGAAACAAATATTGTGTCTTAAAATCAAAATTATGAAACAAATAATTAAAAATATGAACAATATATTAGAAACAACGATACATGAGTTGAATAAAAATTTGGCTCAAAGAGATATTTTAAACAAATTTATTTCAAATAATGAATATAAATTGAATACATTATTGAAATCCGAACATCTTCTTCAAGATTGTCAATATTTAGTTGGAAAATTCTTTAAGAGGAATGAAAATTTTTACAAAGTATTTGAAGTGAAGGAATTTTATGGAAAGATTTGTGTATATGGTGTTTGTGTAAATCCATATGACATTGTAAGTTTTACTACCGAATTGAAAGAAGTATTATATAATTATGAATCAATTTCTGAGGAGGAGTTTATGTATAATTTTAACAAACGTGCCAATTATGAAAAATATTTTAAAATTTGTTTAAATGATGAATTTTGAAACAAACAATTGAAACAAATAACAAATTTATGAACAATACATTTGAAACAAATTATAATGTAATAAGGGCAAATGAATTTTATTACAACAATGTTGATATTCTTGACACACCAATTTATTTTGAAAAATTAATAGACATTTGTGACGAAGGAATTGATATGAATTATTGTAGAGAATTTTGTAAAATAGTTCACATATCTGGTGTGAGATATTCTTCTTACAAATTTAGGGAATTTGTTGCAAATCATTTTGGAACAACAATTGAAGAAATGAGAATGGTGAAACATTTTTGTTAAAAATTTGTTCCAAATTATTCTGAAACAAATTATTCTAAAATACATTTAAAACAAATTTTTGTACAACATTACATTTTTCCTCAAAAATTTTTTGGGGAAATTTTTTGTTCCAAACGTTTTGGAAAAACATTTTTACATTTTGAAACAAATTTTGAAACATTGGGAGGGGATATTTGTCACAAAAATATTAAAAATTTGTGACAAAAATTTGTTTATTTGTAAGAAACTTTGTAAGAAACTTTTATTTATTTGATACAAACATTTGTGCCAAACTTTGATACAAACATTTGTTTATTTGTTACAAAAATTAAACAGTTTGATACAAAACTTTGATAGAAACATTTGTTTATTTGTTACAAAGATTAAACAGTTTGTAAGAAATTTTTATTTATTTGATACAAACATTTGTTTCAAAGTTTGTTACAAACATTTGTTTCAAAGTTTGTTACAAATGTTTGTTTATTTGTTACAAATTTTGATGCAAATTTTTGATAGAAACATTTGTTTATTTGTTACAAAGTTTTTAGATGTGTATTAATTTTGTTACAAACTTTGTTTATTTGTTACAAAAAATTTGGGAAATTTTTATGTACATTGGTCATTTTGAAAATTTTTTGGTGGACGCATACCACGTTGTTCTGACACACCCATACGACCAAATTTCGTCATAGCTACATCAATGCACCAATTTTCTGTCATACTCGCCCCGACCTTGTCACAAACAGTTTAGCCCCAAACATTTGTTACAAACTTTTTAAATTTGTTCCAAACGTTTGGGGGGAATATGTTTCACGTGGAGTAATCTCAAACCACTAAATAATAATCAGTCATACGCTTTCAAAGCCATATCAATTTTGTACAAAGTCTTATGTAAATTATGCGACTCTTTCAATAATATCAATTCTAATTTGGTATCTGTTCCAACGTTATCGAGTTTCAAATCAATTTGTAAAAGTTGTGTTTCAATTGACCGTTTATTAAAAATTAATGTTTGATAGTTCATTTTCTTATGTGTTTAAATCGTTTGTTCCTTATTGACAATTCAAAGGTACGAAACATTTTTCATATATGCAACACTTTGTTACAAATAATTTGAAATATTTTTTTGTTACAAACGTTTGGGCTGTTTGTTTCAAACATTTGTAACAACCTGTTTACATTGTTTGTTTCAATTTGTGACACGTTTAATATATGTTTGGTATATTTGTACCTGTTTGTATCAAACGTGTCTTATATTGAAAGTTTGGGTGTATTTGTGACGTTTGGGAAAGTTTGATACAAACAGTGTTTCAAATCTTTTGTAGTCCTTTTATTCTACGTTTCACAAGAATACTTTGTCCCAAATCATTACAAATTTGTGTCAAATGTTTGGGTTCATTTTTGCTGTATGCAACATCTTTGCCCAAATCATTTTGGATTATGTGACAAACAGTTACGGCACAATTTGTGCCTAAATATGAAATAGTTTCGTAAGTTTTCATAAGAATTTTTATTTAAAATGTTTTGAATTAAATTTCTTTTACAAAGTTCTGAAACAAATTTCATATATGCAAATTATTTGTAATATTTATTTTGTTTCAAATTACAGTCGCTTTGGAATGTTCTGTTTTCATTGTCTCACATTGACAATACAAATATTACCCTTTATTTTGGTATATGCAAATTTTTAACAAACTTTTTTCAAAATATTTTACAAATTGTACTTTTCCAAGAAATTTGATGCAAGTTTGTGGAGGTGTATCAAATTTGTTTTATATATGTTAAATTTGGTACAAAGTATAGCTAAATTTTGATACAAAACTTTGATACAAATTTGTATTAAACGGCTTTGCTGTGCTTGTATCAATGTTTGAAAAAAAATTTGTCGTATAGGGAAAGTTTGTTTTTCTATGTATATCAATTTACCAAAAATATGTAACAAATATTTGCGACAAACTTTGTATAAAATATGCGACAAACTTTGTTACCCGTTGGATTATAGATTTTGTCTATACTTCATATAAATTTTGTCTATAATATGTTTCACGTGGAGTGTATGGGAGTATTTGGTACAAATATGGATGGTTTGGGGTATTTGGTACAAAATGTGGGTATTTGTTGCAAAATGTGGGTATTTGTTGCAAATACGGGGTGTTTGGTACAAATACGGGGTGTTTGGGTTGTTTGTTGCAAACAATTTGGGCAGGTCAGAACGGCACAAATGCCGTATCAAATATGTATCAAATCTTTCCTATCAAATTTATTTCAAACTATCCAAACATTTTTTACAAATTTTGTAACAAAAGAATACATACATTACAAATTTCGCAACAAATATATAAATTTATTACAAATTTTTTATTTCAAAGGTATATAACGTGAATGAACAATTTTGATTATTTTTGAACAAAATTGACCAAATAAAACAAACATTTTGAACAAATAATCAAAATTGTTCAAATGTTTCCTTTGTTTTTAATATAGCATCTACAATATTTATTTCATTCTGCCAAATTTCTAAATTTAAGTAATCACGCTTATCAGAAAAATATGTATCATCTAAATTTGTTACATATTCTTTCATTTTATCTTTATTTACCGTAACAAATTTTGTTTCCGTGATATAGTAATCATAAGCATATACATTCAATATTAAAATATAAACTTTCATAATCATTATTGTTTTTTATTTTGTTTCAAAATGTTTGTTTAAAAGCCTTCAAATACCTTGCTATAAATGTTTGTATCAAATTTGTATAAAAGTGTCTTACATTCAATATTTAACAGCTTCTTACAAACGTTTGTATCAAATTGTTTTTAATACAATTGTTTAGCCTTCTTGTTTAAATATTGTGTTTGTGACAAATAAACACAATATTTTTCATTATACAGTCCCTTATCAATTAATTCAAAAGTTTTTGTTTCAGCCTTTTGTATTAATTCTTTTAAATATTTTTCATTATTAACAGCTACTACACAAATTTTGTATAATGGTGTCAAACGTCCTTTATGTAAAATTTCTTTTTCGTATGTTAGAAATAATGTTTCCATAATTTATTTTTGTTTTCTGAATTTATTGGTTTAGGATTTTTAAAAAATAGCATAGCCTAACAATTCTGTAATATTATCAGAATGTTGTCTTGTTTCATCCATTGTGTAATAATATGAATCATTCAAATTATCAAAAAATGCTATGTCATTATCTTTACAATACTTTTGCAATTTAATTGCATCATCTATTGTTTTTATTTTATCTATGATAAATTGATTTTGTTCATCTAACCAATTTAATACAATTCTTAATTGTTCGTTTATTGGAGTTTGCATAATATATGTTTGTTTTGTCTGAATAGCATTTTATTGCTTAGTGGGTTTTAATTGGTTAGCATCAAATTTCTTGCAAAATTTTATATTTCAAAGTGTCAAAATTAAATTCATTTGAATATGTTTTTAAAACTTTAATTTCTCCTACATTTTTTTTACTTATTATATCCCATTCAACAAAATTAATAATCGTTTCGATTTCGTTTATATTTGTAGGAACTTTTTTTAATTCAATTATCAATAATTCATTAAAATCATTTTCCCATTGTTGAGTAATATATAAATTAGTATCATAATTAATCGAAATAATTTGTAAATTTCTCATTTTTTTAGTTGCTTAGAAGTTTGTCCCAAACCCTGTTAAAAGTTTGGAACAAACATTTGATTAAAGATTTACCAAATTTCTTGTAATTGTTCCATGCAATGTATAAAAACTATCTCCACTCCTTCAAATTCCTTACAAACGTTTTTATATATACGTTTAGAATTTTTATCAAATTCATCATAACCAAAATCTGCACAAAAATTTTCAAACGTTCCCACTTCATTTTTTTGCAAGCAAGCCAAAACGTCGTACAAACTTGGTTCTTTTGCACCATCAACAATACTTTGCCCAAAATTAAATGTATATGAATTCCGTTTGTGTGAAAGACGTATTTTGAAAATATATCTTTCCTCTGTATCATTTACAAAATGTTTACCATAACTTGTTTCTAAAATTTGAAACTTAATTTGGTTATTTGTTGCAAATTTGATTGCATTTTCTTCGTATGAGTTCATTTTCTTATTTGTTTAAAATGTTTTGATGTTTTAATGTGATGCAAATTTAATATGTTTAAATTTAATATCCAAATTTTTTATTAATTATTTTTGATTTATTTTTGCCGTTGTTACTCGCAATGATTTTTTATGCAGTCTCAATTCTTTTTCTCCAAACATATTCACATTTTTATAATAATATGTGTCATTTTCTTTTATTGTATTAAATGGAAATAGTGCAGTAAATTCATTATATCTTTTGTTAATGCTGAATAAATTATTTATTTCACTTAGTATCATTACTTGCGTTTTCATAATCTTATTTGTTTGTTTAAATTGTTTGTTTCTTTTAATGTGATAAGATCGGAAGAGCGTCGTGTAGGGAA
>ERZ650310.283-NODE-283-length-15656-cov-4.698545_pt1 | contig 15656 bp, 31 predicted proteins | sample MGYA00376246_ERZ650310 | MGnify/ENA primary metagenome ERZ650310 (study PRJEB26733, sample SAMN07839286) | wastewater metagenome | biome: small river; feature: stream; material: water | place: USA: North Carolina | collected 2016-03-01 ...
ACACGACGCTCTTCCGATCTAGGTTAATAATAACAAAGAAGATTATTTGCCAGGTCAGCACTTTGGGAACATCACTTTTCTTTAGCAGATAGAGCGTTGCTAAATTTGAAAGTAAGAAAGGAATATATGCCCATCCACTTAAAGGTATATTTAGGGCAAGCAGGATTGATCCTAAAATAGCGCCCCACAATGAAATTTGCTCTATTACTATTTTCATGATAAATAGTGTTATGAAATTATTTGAAGTAGTCCAAGATCATATGATAACACATCTGTTACAGTTATGCAAGACTGAACTAGGAATAGATGAGCTCCCACCCATTGAGATGGTCAATGATGATACCGTCGGTGGCGGAACATCGTTTGGAGAGTTCGACGGTGAAAGTGTTAGGGTTGTAATTAAAGGTAGACATCCAATGGATGTCATGCGAACATTAGCACACGAATTAGTTCATTGGAAGCAATTAATCGACGGTAAAGAAATGGACGGCTCTGATGGAAGCGACGTTGAGAATGAAGCCAATGCAATTGCCGGCATTATTATGCGTAAGTTCGCAAAACTGTATCCCGACTATTTCTTAAATACGCTTCCTTAAGCGGTTTCTTCTGAGAATATTTCGCCTGACGTAAGTTTAAAGACTTTAAAGTCTTCTGTCTTAAACATTTTATTTAATCTTTCAGCAAGATTAAATGCATGACCCGAATTAGAAAAACTTACTTTCTTGTATTTCGGCCCAGGATATGAAATAAGGTGGCTAAGTGTTCTTAAATTAATTGGCTTGTTTTGATAGAACACAGCAAAGATCGCATCAGCATCAAGCACCTGTTCAGCCTTATAACTTTTAGTATTAACATTTTCCAATATGATTGTGGGTTTTGGTCTTGCCATATCCGTATTCTCCAATAACTATACATATATTTATCAAAAAATAGGACTTTAATAGGATTTCAATGGGATATAAAATTCCTTAAAATGTGCCACCATCGAGGATTCCTACTTTTAGTGTAGGTTCGATGATAGTTATTTCTTCTTTTGGTTTATTTAACTTTTCCAGTAAGACATCAATTTCAATAAGTAGATTTTTTGCCTCCACAACAGTCATTCTATATTCTGTTGTATTTTTTCCTACAGCTTTTAAGCGATGCCTTAGTTTTTCAATTTCAGTCATTTATCCCTTTATTTTTAGCATCAATAGATACATGCTAAATTCTTCATCAAATATTTTACCCCATTGTGCTATTATTTTTTTGGGGTCTTCTTCCTTAAAGTTTTTGGATTTTAATCGAACCTCATTCAAAAATTCGTAAGTTAATTCTCTTTCTTCTATATGCATCTTCTTGCCAATACTACCCCAAAAAATGTAGCAGGAAGGGGTTGGTTCTTCATAATAAGAATTGCGATGACCCGGTGTATGTTCTTTACCTACTTCAGTAAACCATCCCCATATCGATCCACGACCCGAATTTTTACGAATTCCAACCCAATGTATATCGACATGTTGAGACATATTTCATTTCTTTAAATTCTTTTCCTTACGAAGCTTTACTAAGTTTGAACGCATTTCCATTTCAGTCTTAAATGGTCCACCAAATTCGTAAGTTTCTAAAGTTGAGAGCTTTGGGCAGAATGCAGGCATCCAATTCTTTGGAAAATGTAAGCAATAGTAACCAGCACTATAATACACATCGCTGGTCGCTTTTTTGCTGAAGAGTGGAAGCTTATTGCCTTTAATGATAACTTCATTTGGACTATCGAAGTCAACAGGGTATCCGTTGATATAGTAATCCTTTTGAACTTTCTCTTCTACTATTTCTTCTACCATATTATTGAATACGTCTTCTTTGAAGTATCCATTAACTTCTTTACGGCTTAAAAAGGATTTCTTTTCCCCCTGTGCCATTAGAATATACTTGTCACGTATTTCAGTTAAAAGACCGATGCGAGTTTCGTCGGTATCACCGAGGACTAACCAGCTTGTTTCAGTAATGGGCTTTAATTTCACACTCATATTTATTCTTTATTTTCCTCGTCATCTGCTTTATACCACGGCCATTCACTTGTATCTATACCAGTTTGTGGATCAAATCCACTGGTATCCTGTATAGTGCTGGACCAGCACATAAGTTTGCTATAGATAGGAAACCATAGATTTACCCACAGTTCACTATCATCAAAAAGTTCTAATATCTTAAAAGATAAATCTCCAAGATAGTAGCAGGTCCACGAAAGTAATCTATAAATTTGTATCATTCTGTGTCACTTTTATATTTAGATTTCAACATTGGCATGAATTGCGTTGAATTATCACTAATTCTTTTTAATGCCCATTTGCCACAGAATCTCATAAATGATGTTCCAATTTCAATTGCAGGAATATTTTTTCGTTCGGTCTCTAGAGCAATAATTTCAAGACATCCAATTTTTACATCATCGGGAATTTGTGTAAGGTCGATAAGAACACGGTTGAATTCGTAACAATCCTTAACAATTTGCGTGATCTGATTGTGATCAACCCATTTTTGCATCATGAAGTTATTCCAGGCATATCCTTTGCCTACATCTTCGTATGCTTCACGGATTCCAACTTGTGATTTTGTGCCTTTTTCGCGCACACCTGGATAAGCACTGAAAATATTATCTGTCTTATCTCCACGAACACACTTAAGGAATAATGCATATTCATACCAATCAGTTGGAACTTCAAACGTCGGGTTGGGTTTGCCTACCTTGATTTTGGCATTGCTATCAACAATGAATGCTAACTTGTTACCATCATCGTCATAGATACCATCCTGACGGATTTGGATATCTTTTACTGGATCATAAAGCATCACATTAGGGTGACGCAGCAATTGAAAGAAATCTGAATCTGAGCTAATTAGGATATGCTTATCATTAGGATGAGCTTCGATGAAAACTGCGATCATATCATCTGCTTCAGCCCGTGGATTTTGAAGTACAGTAATATTGGTCTTTGAATTTAGATACTCAACAAAATCATCAAAGGCTTCCACTAGAAGAAGATGATCTTCTTGTTCCTTTACGGTTTGCTGTGCAAAGGCTACTTTACGGTTGGCCTTATATTCGGGATAGATATCCTTACGCCAACTACGACCCTCAAGATAGAAGATAGTATGGGTGCCATTCCATTTAGAGTATTCTTTCCTCATGCTGTGAAGTATCATATGAAAGGCCATGCCGATCATATTATCGATACCCAAGGCAGGGTTAGTCATGTTAATTTGACGGTGGAACAAATTTGCACCGTCGGTATGAATAAAGGTGTGCATTACTTTATTATACTGGATTTCATGCTATCAGTCAACAAAATCCAGAATAATCAGTTGAATTATCCCTACTGAAGATATATTCCTGCGCGGCATCTATAACTTCTTCAAACGTAGCTCGCATTATTAACTTTGGATCATCGGGAAAAGCAAGAATCCAGGAACCTTTAAATCTTTGATAGTAATTTTTATCTAGTAGTTTCTTAAGAACTTTAGCATCGGGTAATCCGTGCCTGTGAATTTCCATAGATGTAACACCATCATATGTAACAAACTCAGTTTTTACTCGCTTGTCGGGAAGGATTTCAACTGTTAATGTGTTATCCATTATTTGTAACCTTTTCGTCCTTTCCCTAAGGATTCCTCACTGTTCCATCGTTTCATAGTTTCGAGGTTGGCTTCCGAATCAGCAGTGAAATCACCGGTTCCATCGAATTCCTCCATTGCAACATTTCGGCATACTTCCATAAACCACTGATTAACAATCGCATCAGGCGTAGGACCAGCATAACCCTCAGCAGTGAGCTTATCAACAAAGTGACTATTCCAATCAAGCTCAAAGCTACCTTCTAAGGAATTACCTTTACTAAAATCCATATTGATCACTGTGACCCAGGGTTCCCCTTTGAGTGTTGCTATCTTCTTTGAATACTCGAGTTCTTTTATCTTGCCTTCACGAAAATCTAATTCAGTAAGAGCAAGTTCTTTTTGTTTTTCGTCATCGATTAATCGTATAATGCTGCGATCATATTCTTCTCTAGTTACTTTATTATATTTTAGATCGAGATCTAGAACTTTCTGACGATAATCTTTTGCTTCAAGCTCGTCTGCTCTAAGTTCAAGTAATTTTGCATCAAGTTCATAGCCCGTCAGCTCATATTCAGCTTTTGCAATTTCTCTTGTTTTTCCTTTTAAGCCCCAAGATCCAGGCATCCATTCAAATGGTAGTTTAGGCATAATATTCCTGTGTTAATTTTATGTAGGATTCCTACCTAGATTTCCAAATCTGATCTAGAAATTTAGGTCGGATATTTAATTTTCCAAATTTAGCTAGTGGTTTTACGATTCCCAGATGACCAAACTAACCTAAATGCTGTGGCGTCTTGGGCATTCTCGAAATACCAGGGCCAATAGAAATCCCTCGATATAGACATAATGGCTAATGGAAAATCTAACCTGAAAAAGAATCTATTAGATGAACCATTTAATTGGCACCATCTCTTAGCTTCTTCTGATTTCCAGTGCGATGGCCCATCAACCTTTGTCCATGTTTCTCTATATTTCTTACTCTTGTTCCAGTATTTCATTTCCCTTTAATCTTTCTATAATTGCATCATCTGCACCCCATTTTTTTATCCAGGGTGATCTATCGCATTCTCTTACATGCTTCATAATATTTTTGCGGCCTGCAGACTCCATGGCTTCCCCTAGAAACAAACTCATAACCCTAACGCCATTTTTCTTGATGACAATAATCATCTTATCTTTCTCATCAAGGTCCCATCCATACTCGTCATTCATCATTCTCTTTCCATCTTAGTCTAAATGCCGTTGCTATCTCTTCGCGTTCAAAGCACCAGTAGAAGTTTAGACCTCCCCAATATGTAACACCTTTATAACTTTTTGGTAAATTCTTTAGATCATACTCCCCGAAATGTATGCCTTGGGTATTGAGCCACCTCTTCTTATCTTCGTGTGATTTTCTAGTATCACTACAACATATTACCCTAAACTTGTATTTTCCGACCATACTAATCCCGGCATGTAAACCAGTGCCTGAAAATAATCTTCAAAGTTACTAGGCAAGACTTGCATATAAGTGCATCTGCAAATTCAATCTAAATCCGTTGTCCATACAGTATTTAGCTGTGTATTCATGGTTGATTTGGTTCTCTTTTAAGTTGAGCAAACCGGGCTCCCAGAAACTAATAACTTCGTCTACTGTAGAGCGCTGATCCATTGTAATTTTTCCACTTTCTGCATGTAGAATCTTGATCTTTTGCGGGAATGTGTTATACACATTCATTGGGCTAACATAAATTTCTTTACCTGTATCCTGCTTCCAATAATGTGCCCATAGTGGGACAATGCTATATGGACTATCTTCATCGGCGCTCATTACAAACTTCAGACAATCTGCACGCTTGAGAATAAGTTCAGTCGGTGCCAGATATTTTGTAGCTACACCATTCTTCTCAGAACATTTTGGACTGCACACCAATGTAACATGTGATGGAACATCTTGATTTACTGTCCCATTACTTTCAATTTGCATTGCCTTAAACATAGGTCCTGCAAAATTAAGAAAGTCCATTAGGTTCTTCTGCAGCAATGGTTCACCGCCAGTGACCACAAGGACTATATTAGAAAAATTCATACTACCACGCGGTAGTGCCCATAGTGGTACTTCTAGTCCTCTCTTGTTCCAATAATCACAAATAGTGTGATATGCTTTAGTTCTTATTTCATTAAAGGTTAGCCAATCGCCATCGTCAAAGAATGTATCACAGAATGAACATGCTAGGTTGCATTTTGTTAAACGAATGAATAATGCTGGCATGCCAGCATATGGGCCCTCGCCCTGCAGAGTGAAAAACATACTTGTGACAAATAGACTCTCTGCTGGTGCATCCTTGAAATATTTTTGACCGACAATAGAATTAGTCCCGAACATTATTCTTTACCACCTTTTAATTTCTCTACTATTTTACTAGCTTGTAACAGATAAGTCAAGTCCTCTGCCGTTAAGGATCCCTTCTCTTCAGCAATTTTAATCAAATCTTCAAAGACACTATCTCTCATTTTACGCTTAGTCGTTTTGGTAATTCCTGACATTAATTCTGCGCTCAAACTTAAAGATCTTGCGAATGCTTCAGCAGCCTCGTCAATGTTAATCCCGTTGGCCCAAACAACAGAACCATCTGTGTTTAGTTTAACTATTTCTTTACCTTGTAATTGAAGGGAAAGGATATTGGGTGGCGGTGTATATGCAAATGTTCCGAAACCACCAGCACCTATTGATATATTACCTCCTGCACCGACCATAGGTGCTACACCTGTGATAACATTTGCGTGTGCCTGACCTGTAAATACAAGACCAGTGTTCCCTGAAAATATAGGGCCTGGTATTGCTGCGGCACCTGTGGTATTGATTGTATATGTATTCGAGAGCGGATCAGACTTCGGCATTGTAATTGTTATTGTATCCGCTGCCTTAATTGAATTTCTTTTAAAGATGTCTAGCCAACTCATTTTGTGCCTCCGAACTTTCCGACCATGTATGCATAAATCTTGATAATCTTTTCATTTTATCAATTCTTGCACGTTCAATGCCTTCTTTAGTTACACCAAGTCCGGCACCTTTTACTAAATCTACCAATGCAAGAACATCACCTAATTCCATTTCTAAACTCTCTCGATTGGTTAGAGAGGTATTTATCGGTTTGCCAATTACACCAAATCTTTTAATTTTTGAAGCTGCCTGAATTACTTCTGCGCATTCTTCTTGCAAAATATTAAGACATTCTTCTTGATGATCATTTACCTGCTTCATATTTTTGTTCCCAGTTCCATGCATGTTGGATTATATCTTTAATACTATATTGTGGAATCCAATTTAATATATTTTTTGCCTTAGAAATATCTGCTATAAGAATTGCCGGATCGCCGCTTCGTCTTCCGCAGTGTTGAATAATTGGTTCTTCGCCTACAACTTCGCCGGCGACTTCGATAAGGTCAAACAGACTGACTCCACCGCTACCACATCCGATATTAAATGTTTGATTTGCCATATTCTCATCAAACAATCTTAATGAAAGATTGTGTGCCCTTGCTAAATCGGCAACATGAACATAATCTCGAACACAAGTTCCATCATTGGTATGATAATCTGTTCCGTATACTTGAAATGTTTCGCCCTTGAGAATTTTGTTACAAAGGACAGGAATTACATGGGTGGCTGGTCTTTGGACATATCCAAAGCGGCCCTTCGGGTCTGCGCCAGCAGCATTAAAATAACGAAAATTTATATATTTCAAACCATATGCTCTGGCATAATCTTTGATTAATAGTTCACCAGCCACCTTTGTACTTGCATATGGATTCTCTGGATCATAATATAAATCTTCTACCAGAGGAAATCCGTGCCCACCTTGTCTACCATATGTATTTCCGCTCGAACTGAAAATAATATTCTTTATCTTGCGTGCGACCATAATGTCGAGCATTGCCTTCATTTTTATTACGTTATTATCGTAATATTTTTCTGGTTCTGTGACGCTCTGTTCTACTTTGTGTTCTGCTGCAAGATGTATTACTGTATCAAATGTGGCATCACTGTTATTGAAGAAGTCTAAATAATCTGAAATACGATAGATACCAGGAAAATTATGAACTGGAGAATTTCTATCAACAATTATAACATTGTGTCCAGCTTCATCTAATTCCCAGGCTACCTGAGTACCAACAAATCCGCCGCCACCAGTAATTAATATTTTATGTTTTTCTATTGGACTGGTCATTTACTAATTTCTCAATAAGTTTGTAATGATTATACGCTTCTTGCAAAGCAGGAAATCTTGCTTGTAGATCCTCATCTGGAACTACAATAGCAAGACGTTGTTCAATTCCTTCAATTCTTTCTTTAAGTTCTTTGAAATCTTTATTGTCAGGTAAATTTAAATCAAGTGATTGCCAGCTTGCGCTTGATGAGATGGTAATACCATTACCACCAATTAATGATGTATTCGGAATACCACCTGGATAAATATCCCTTGGATCCCCACATGCTTGATCTATGCTCATATTGAATATTTTATCTTAAAAACTAACGCATCATTCTGGTCTTCAAAAGCAAAGAATATATCAGTCATTTCAAATGAATTTCCAGTAACCTGTATTTTTACTAGATCTTTACTATTTTCGTGAACCCAGTTAATCTTTTCAATGTAATTGTCGTCATACTTACACCTAATGACAATTTTATATTTCTTATCAAATTTGGGCTCGATAAAACAATGTTGCTCCATTTTCCCCATCTTCGCTAACTTCGACGGAAATATTACGGCCAGAATATTTTTTAGAAATGTATTCAATTAATTCCTCTGCTAACATTTCACAACTTTTGAAGTCCATCTGTAATGTTCCATTACCGTATAATGCCTCTAATTCTCTTTTGAACATGATAAATTCAACATCTCTATCATTGTGGAATACGTCAAGTGTTACTCTAAAATGAAAAATATGCCTATGCGGGCTACCTAAGAAGCTGACCGAAGATAATTTTGGATCTGTGGCAGCGGCAGGATATTTATGAATACCCTCCTTTTGAAATGTTATAAAGATTGTTCTTGAACTAATCATTTCTTAGCCTTAGCTGGTTTCTTACTACCTTCTTTACCAAGTGGGTCTTCTTTAGCACCATCTGCATATGCTTCGGCAACAACAACCGGTGTGGTAGATGACTTTCCAAGAATTTCAGCAACCTCTGGCTTTAATGCCGATGGCGCAGACACATCAAGTCCTAAATCTTGTGGATTCAGTTCTTCGCCGGCACCAGTAGTGCCTGACATAGCTGTAGGAAGTTTTAGTTCTGGTGCAACATCATCGGGGAGTTCGACAAGCTTACGCATTGAACGAACTTCTGTCGAAACCTGTGGTTGCGGTGCATATGTGGGCATTGGTATTGCCTTCTCATCCTGCTCAATTACAACATCTGAACCATATTCGATCCAGTCTGTAAAACGGTTGCTATCGGTAACTTCGTGAAAATGCAAACACCACACACCTGGGTTAGTAGAATTGAAATCAACATCATCAATTTTAACGGTTAGATTAGGACTTGATGTTTGAACCTTTGGAATTTCTACTCTTAGCAATGGGACAAAAATCCTCGACTGCCATACACCTGCACTAAGAATTTTTAGAACTGATTCGTGTTGATGTGCAGGATAGTCAAGCGACACCCAAAATCCACGATCTAACAATTCTGTAATTGTCTCGTTCCAATATAGTGTTCCATCTGTAGGATCAACTACAAATGAATGATTGGCACCCATAAAGATATGAGTTACCTTATGTTCGCGAGCAAGACTTAGAATCTTTTCTACAGTTTGCTTACCAACAACAAATAGTGTCTTCTTTGAAAATGCCGGGGTATGTTCTACCTCAGGTCCAATAAAGAATGCTGTATTTTCGTGTCCATCTCTTTTCATATTATTTCCTTATTTGTCTGTATATTCTATAAGCCTGACTTCAGAGTCGCCTAATCCTGTCCCTTCTAGGCATTCTCTGATCATAGTATGCAAATCTATAACACCCTGGCCTGGATCATTTTCAACCCCTTCCCAGAATTCGTCATTTCCTTCTTCGATTGTAATTTGAAATATAAAACGTTTCATTTAGTATTTTGCCTTTGCTACATATTTTCTATAATCGTTGCCATTTCTTGCCCATTGTTCTCCCTTACCCTGGAAAACATCTAATGTTCGATCAATGGTTCCATCTTGCCAATAGCTAATCATCCCTGTTTCGTATTGTGTTGGATGCAAGAACATATTCTTTAGTCTTTCAAATGCATCTTCTACGCTCCACGGAATATACATGTTCTTGGCATTATTAGCGAATACTTCTGGAAAACTGCGATATGCTGGATATAGAGTAAGGGTGCCAAGTGTATCAGCTTCGCTTACCGTATTACTTACCCAGTCTTGCAGAGCACAATTGAATAAAACGACAGAATCGGCCAACAATTTATAATAATCATTCTTTTTAAGCCCAGTATATACCTTAAAGTTAGCGGTATTACCTTCCTCTAGTGCTTTAGCACGTTCTACATATTTTGGATTATTACTCTTCAAATCTGGATGACCACAAAATACGGCAAATTCTACAACAGGATAATCCTTATAGAATCTTTCAGCTAGATCCATATAAAAATCTGGTTGCTTCTCATCATCCCAGCGTGCGGCAAAGCCTACTCGTTTGGTTCTGTTGACCAGCGGCTGCTGCAATGGAATACGCTCCAACACCTCGCCTTTACCAAAAGGTAGACCGGTAACATAGATAGGTGCTTTCATTCCAGCAATGCGCAAATGAGCAACCATTTCTTCACTAGCAACAAGTATTCCGGTAACAAATTCATCAACCATCTTTTCAAAATGACGCATCCAGTGTGCCATACCTTCGCGATTAACGAAGTCATCCGGGTCAATGGATTGAGCAAGGCATCTTACATAGACACGTGGTCGGAATTCCTTTGGAACCTGTTCGAGAATGTATGGGAGACTTTCTATGCCTGGGGTAAACATGTCTTCATAGAAAATTACATCTTCGGAGGTAATCTTACCTTCCTTCATTAGCTTGATAAGATTGGCTGTCTGCATCATGCTGTAATATGTGCGACCGTGAGCATCAAGAACACTACCGGTAACAATTTTCTTATCTGTTGTTAATTCAGCACCAGTAATGAGTTCATATTCAACTTCGCGTCTTTTGAATACACGCTCATTCCAATCTTGCAACTGAAGTGTGTAGCGAGCTTCATAAGATTCAAGTCCCATATAAAATAGCTTTCTCATAATTGTATTCCTTTTCTTATAGCCAAAACTGTTAGTTCTTCACCACTCAGAACAACGGTATTTTCGGGGGTTATTCTAATGGGCCCACCATTCCTAAAATCTAATTCTGATACGACAATAGATTTTCTATTTATTTTTATTACCTTGCAGAGTTTTAGTCTTCCAGAAACAGCAACAAGCAGCTTCGATTTTTCTGTAATCGGCTGGTTGAAGTAATCTACATATTCTGTATTAGATTCGGGTATCATTGTGATTTGTATATCCGGGTACGATTTTTTCTAACAATTCGTCAAAATCCCTTTTTAGGCGAATAATCAAAAGCTCATGCGGTGTTTTTGACAAGCGTTCAATTATCAGTTCAGCTTCTTGCTCTTCTGTTAGTCTTTTGTCTTCCATTAGCTACCTGCATGAGTTAGTATATATGCCATCGCGTCTGGTCCTGACAACAATACAGAATCGCTGGGATAAATTAACCATCCATCTTTTCTATAATACCCCTTCAATGGGCAGGCCCGTATTTTCTTAGGTGTAATTTTTTTTATTTGGCAGACATGCATAGCATTATGATGAGAGATGGCAACATAGTTGCCTTCACTTAACGGTTGCCCAAGTATATCTTTGTGTTCTGCTATTTCTTTTGCCATTGTTCTGCCGTTATTATCATCTGCTCGTCAATCTCTTTCGCAATCTTTGCAGATAATACCTCCATTATTTCTTTTTCTAAATCTGATCCGTGCTCAGCGCCAAGGCCTTTCTTTTTACGTGGCGCAGTCTTTAATCGATGGATAATCTCGTCTGCTTCTTCTTCGCGCGTTTCTGGCTTCTTCCTTACTTCCTCCTCCTCGTCAAGTTCAAAAGTCCATTTTGCACTTAATTTTCGTGAAGGGGCAGAAATTGTTTGTTTTACTATTACTATGTCTATTTTCTTATCTGGCATAATCAATTTTACGAATAAGTTGCTCACCCATCCAATGAGATCCTTCGCCGGTTTCCTCTAATTCTATAAGCATTTTATTAAATTTCCTTCTAGAAATTTTTCTACCATCGATAATTTGTTCAGGCAATGCTTTCTGAGAAAAAGGCTCAAAGGAATCTGCTGGATCTCCCGAATCAATCATTGTTACTTCATCATAAGCATGTTCCAATGATTCAGCTTCAACGATATAACGATTTCTGAATGTGACAAATGTATCTACGACAAATAACTTTTTCATAATAATTCCTTATTGCTATGTTTCCTTATATATTCCGCAGCTCTTTCTAATCTCTCAAGTTTATCATTAAAATTTCCAAGCCCTAAATTGCATTTTTGACAAAGATGTTCTCTAAAACTTCCAGTTTCATGATCATGATCCACAACCCATACATTTTTTCGTGTAAAGGTTTCTTTTAAGGTTTGTTCGGTGCATTTACATATAGGGCACTCATAATTTTCATCAGGAGCAGTAATACTTTTTTTTATTTCTTTGATTGTTCTTCTTAATTTAGAAGCACACTCTTTACATTCGTGTCTGAGATACCCACCAGTATCACCGCCAAACCTATTTAATTCTTTATATTCACCACATTCGGAACATTGTTTCTTTTTATACGAAATTCCACCATCGAATAATTCCGTATGCTCGATTGTTTTTAATACATGTCTCAACTGATACCTGCCAATTTGTTAAGCGTGAGTTCTTCCTCTGCCCATCTTGCCTCTTGCTCAATTCTAACTTTTAGATAATTACGAATTGTTTCTTTGTGTCCCCAAATAAAATTTTCAAATCTATATAATCCATTACAGGGACATTCTAAAACAAACATAATACCGTTCATCTCGTGCGCAGATATAGCATCACAGTCATAATGTAACACAACCTCGTTTGGCCTGCTATTGTATTCTTGCTCGCAGTATGATTTCCAGGAGATTCCACCATCACTGTCATCCCAATTACAATCACTATCTGGGCAATAATGCATTCTTGCACACCATCCACATTCTAAATGATCAGATCCTATACCAAACCCCGATAATGCATCTAAGAACATCTCAGATGGTTTAGTATCTGTGTCCCTTGAGTTTTTCATAGTTCAAATTGAGATAATTGGTCGTAAGGGATTCTAAATCCTGCTGCGTGGAAATGACCTCCACCGCCGTATTTTATGGCAATAGCTGATACATCAATTCCTTCCTTTGATGAACGCAAACTAAATTCACGACCATCGGGTTTATCATAGTAACATGCTGCGAATGGTTCATCTATTGCCATAATATGTCCGGCTTCAGAACTCATTGTGTATGGAAGATTGCATACCGGAACATTATATCCACCAATATTTGCTCTCTTTTTCATAACACTAATTAGCTCACGTATGTCTTTCAGATGCTTACGATCAAGTGCTGTGCCTTCACTGATTAATCGATCCATATCAGCTTTCATCAACATATCCCAATTTTCAAAGGTATAGGCATAGCTGAATATAGATGCTTGAATTTCCTTTGTAAATGGAATTTTGAATTGCCAGCGATCTCTATCATCGACGTGCTTGATAAGTTGTGGGACTTCAAAGTCGGGGAAAAAGAACATCCAAGTTAGCATTGCACCACTGGCTGTATTTTCCGGACTATACAGTGTAGTCATATATTTTTCTAAACCTACACAATCGGCAATTGCAGTGGCATGGTGATCGATGTGAGTCACACTGTCTGCCTGTGCAATAATCTGTTCCATTATTGCACGCTTATAGGCGAAATCTACAATGTAGACATCTGCTCCTGTAACATCGGGTGGTGGAGTTTGATAAACACCTGCATGAAATTCTACATTAGGGCCGAGGGCTTGCTTTACAATCCACGCCGCTGTAAATCCATCTGCGCAATTACCGTGATATATACATATTTTCTTTTTCATTTATTTCTCTTACTTTTTACACATTTATGTCTAATATTTTTGTTCCATATACGGCGTGGTCTACTTACATATCTTGGAGACTCATCTATAAAGACAGCATGAGCCAAAATCATTCCATTTGCCATACCATGCATATAGCCTGTGGCATTACCTGCACCCGGAATGCAATTTTTCTGAGTTTCTATTAATTGTTCCAGTGATGATAATCTTTTTTGTAACTCATTATTCATCTATTTGAATTAGATCCTCGTGATCAAGACTTGCAATATCCTGCCCATCAATCTTCTTTTCAGCCTCGATTTCACTAAAATCAAACAAGGTATGATAAGAGTCCACGATTTTATTTTCCTTGAAACTAATATTATTTAGATGTCCAGCATAATCATCAATCAACTTATATGCTCCCGGCCCATCTCTTGAAAATAATTCTTCTACAAAACTATTAAAAAACAGAATATTATTTGGCACAAAATCACTTAGTGGTACCTTAGCCTTCTTCTTTGCCCAGTCAAAGTAATCAATCTTCTTAATAGCATATTCAATGTCGGCAAGTCTATTGATTTCTTGCACCGCTTGTATATGATTGAATACATTATGTGCCATAACAATTGCATAGGTAGTTGTATCCCAACTTGTCTTACCTTCTTTACCGTGTTTATTTAGATCACCTGGACCCATAACACACATATCGCCCACTGTACATCTTTCCATAATGGGTCCCTGAAATGGCATTCCAAGTTTGCTTCCCTTTAAACTCTTATCATCTAACCCCCTGCCCATAGCATAAGTGAGTTGATCGTGGTTAAAGTAGTTATAATTATAAGAAAGAGCGTAACCGCCTGCCGCAACAAATGGCGATGCGGCATCAAAGCTGATATTGATGTTGGGATTATACTTTTTAAGCTGGCGCTCGATTGAAGTTAGATAACATGCCCAATCAAGTCTACCAATACCCAAGAAGTGAATCCAGTCTTTACTTTCAAGTAATCCATCTTCACGAAGATCGATTAGCCGTTCGAGTGCTGTTTTCATATCGCGCATATTTACACCAGCAAATGCCCATCCTTCGAGAGTATGGTTTGCTGGATATCCTAATGCTTCAACTACTTCCGGCACGCTATAAGGTTTTACCCTCTCGTACCATATCTTTGAATTTTCGTTTGAACTACCAGAAAGAACATTTAGAAATTTTGTTGCACCAGGCTTGCGATGTTTCATAAAGTATTTTAGATTGTGTTCAGTAACATCGAGACAATCTTCAAACTTAGTCAACCCTGTTTTTTCACTGAGTGGGGGAAGTGCTGCAAATGCTGGCACATCTAATGTCATTGACCAATCTGAAGTGTGTTCGAGGTAACGTAAAATTTCTTCACGCAATTTATCACCTTCGGGTGTCATTACCTTAGTCCAATCCATCTTGATAACACCAGTGGCAATTTGGAATCCACCAGAGTCGCCGACAAGGATTGTGTCCTTTTCTCGGTTATGAATCATTGGTTCTCTGCTGTCACATTTATCGAGTTTGCGCTCAGCGTGTCCTGCAGAATACAATCCATACTTATAACTAAAATATGCATCAGACTTAAGGAAATCTAGCCCCTCTAAGCCAAGTTCAAATTTTTCTGGAATACGCTCATTAGGGACAAAATTTGGATCTGCCGCTGCTTTACCGAGATGTGTAGTATAGAATCCACTAATAGCAGGCAGATATTTTGCCCACCCACCTGCGTCATGTCTTTCTGTGAAATTTACTTTGTTTGTAGTCATTCTGAATCGGGAATCTCAATTAGTTGATAGATGCGATATTTAGGCGGTTTACCCGACTTCTTCTCGTTTTTATGGTCTCGTGCAGTCTGTTCATTTACGTATGCACGAAACTGTTTTGCTTCTTCCATTG